>Ga0008836_100363_pt1 | contig 32108 bp, 26 predicted proteins | sample HotLakConsUCCR28_FD_62214 | JGI IMG/M metagenome (GOLD analysis project Ga0008836, IMG submission 62214) | Hypersaline microbial mat communities from Hot Lake, Washington, USA - Hot Lake Consortium UCC-R28 (Hybrid Assembly) ... | reverse complement strand
ATAATACGATTAAACTAATGAATATTAATTGAAAAAGAACGATATTTTATTTAAAATTAAAATTCAATTTCTTATTCTTAACAAATCAAAAGGTTATTACGATATTTAAGGCATGGAAAAAGATAAGATTAGGATACTTTATGTAGATGATGAACTCAATAACCTTAAAGCTTTTAAAGCTACTTTTAGGAGAGATTACAAAATATTTCTGGCTGAGTCTGCCGATGAAGGGAGGGATATTTTGCTTCAGGAGGACATAGATATCATCATTACCGACCAAAGGATGCCCAAGGAAAATGGGGTGGATTTTTTAGAGTCTATCATTCCCATGCATCCTGACCCAATGAGAATTTTATTGACGGGTTATACGGATATTCAGGCCGTAATTGATGCCATCAATAAGGGAAAGGTATACCATTACCTGACTAAGCCCTGGGAGGAAGATTACCTGAGAACAGTAGTAAAAAATGCTTTTGAGGTGTATTCCTTAAGAAGAGAGAACAAACAGCTGACCGATAGTTTACTGAAAGCCAATGACCAATTGGAATTCCTGCTTAGGCAAAATCTGCTTTCCTGATATTTTTCCTGTCAGTACCTTGCTGCCAATAAAAGCTGTAATTCTTTGTGGGCCATTTGAAACTTCCTGCCCAGGTGGGCATTGGTCAGGCTGCCCCTATAGGTATAAACCCCTTTCATAAACCATTTGTAATTGAAAATCATCTCTTCCGCTCCTCCCAGATCTGCCATCTGCAACAATATAGGTGTGAAAATATTGCTTAATGAATAGGAGGCCGTTCTGGATACTCTGGAAGCGATATTGGGTACACAGTAATGAATCACTCCGTGCTTTTTATAAACCGGCTCACTGTGGCTCGTCATTTCCGCTGTTTCTATACAGCCTCCCTGATCAATGCTTACATCAATCACGATACTGTCTTCCATCATTTGGGAAACCATTTCCTCAGTAACTACCACCTTTGGCCTTCCTTTTTCTGCTCTAAGGGCTCCGATAACCACATCTGCTTCTTTAAGGGCTTGCCCCAACACAAAATTATCAATCGTCGAAGTAAAAACCTGCTGTCCCAGCACTTGTTTAATTCTCCTTAACTTATAAATATGGTTGTCAAAAATCTTGATAGTAGCGCCTAAACCTATGGCTGTTCTTGCCGCATACTCTGCAACCGTACCTGCGCCGATAATTACTACCTGAGTGGGGGGCACTCCCGTGATCCCACCCAGGATCATGCCCTTCCCCTCATTCACACTGCTCAGGTATTCAGCAGCAATCAGCATCACCGTACTACCCGCTATTTCGCTCATTGCCCTTACCACAGGCATCCCTCCTACTTTATCTTCCAGGTGTTCGAAAGCAACTGCTGTAATTTTTTTTTGATTCAACTGCTGAATAAAAGCAGCTTTCTGTTTGCCCAGTTGGAGAGCTGATATCAGACAGGATCCCTGGCGCATGTAACCAATCTCTTCAGCCACAGGTGGCTCTACCTTTAAAATCACATCTGCATCAAAAACCTCCTTACTGGAATAAACCACCGATGCACCCGCATCAGAATAGTCCCTGTCAGAAAATTTGGATAGGGTACCTGCATTGGATTCTATCTTGACACGCTGCCCATTATTCACCAGAAGAGCAACCGCTTCAGGTGTCAATAACACTCTTTTTTCCTGCTCGGCTGTTTCCCGAGGTATACCAATCAACACCTGCGAACCTTTTTTTTTCACTCTGGCCACCGCTTCCTGTGTGAATACTCCTGTTTCCTTGGCAATTTCAGAAAATCCTGATCCCCCTATCATTGATGGATTAATTTTACGCTTATATGTCTAATTTCTTCTTCCCTCTTTTCAATTTCAATCAAGGCAAAATCCTCGGGCAAAAATGAGGGGATTTTTTCTGCCCATTCTACAAAACAATAATTCCCACTATGAAAATACTCTTCAACCCCTATTTCAATGGCTTCCACAGGGTCTTCCAGCCTGTAAAAGTCAAAGTGATAAATGATACCAGCCTTGTCAGTAGCATATTCATTGACTATTGAAAATGTAGGGCTACTTACCGGGTCCCTGACTTCAAGTAGGTTACAGATGGCCTTGATCAGGGTGGTTTTTCCAGATCCCATCTCTCCCTTAAACACCCACACATCTAAATCCCTGCATAAATCTATGATTAATTCTGCGGAATTTGAAATTTGATTTAAGTGATTACAATGTATCGTTTTCAAAAAGGGATTATTTTGGCTGCAAATGTACAATAGGAATGATCATTTCCTCCAACGAAACTCCACCATGTTGGAAGGTGTCTTTGTAGAAGTTCACGTAATAATTGTAGTTGTTGGGATAGGCGAAGAAATAATCTTCTACAGCAAAAACATAACTTGAAGAGATGTTCATCTGGGGAAGTTTGGCTTCATCTGGCTTTTTGATTTCAAAAACTTTACCCGATTCAAAATTAAGATTTTTCCCTTGTTTGTACCTTAGGTTGGTGGTCACATTCCGGTCTCCAACAATCTTGTATGGCTTGTTTACCCGCTTTGTACCATGATCGGTGGTCACAATCACATCCGCACCGGCCAAACTGATTTTTTTGAAAAGTTCAAAAAGGGAGCTATGTAAAAACCAACTGGTCGTCAAAGAACGATAAGCGGACTCATCCGGAGCCAGTTCACGTATCATTTTCATGTCGGTTCTGGCATGTGACATCATGTCTACAAAATTATAAACCAAAACATTCAGATCATTTTTCATCAAATTAGGGAACTGTTCCAGTATGGCCTTGCCCTGATTGGTCTGCAATATTTTATGATAGCTCGACCGGATGGAGAGCCTGTTTTTCTTTAGATTTATTTTCAAAAATTCCGCCTCATGGTTGTTTTTACCTTCATCCGTTTCTTCTCCTTCCCAAAGGTCAGGATGGTGCCGGGCCATATCCATGGGCATCATTCCACTAAACAAGGCATTTCTTGAAAAAGCGGTGGTTGTGGGTAAAATACTATAATACGTTTTGTCTTCATTTACCACAAAATAATCTCTCAACTGATTCTCAATCATTTCCCATTGATCGAGTCGCAGGTTGTCAATCACTATAAAAAACAAGGGTTTTCCCTCTTTCAACTTTGGAAAAACATGTTCCTTCATCACCTGGTGAGACATTACTGGCTTACTTATATTGGGAATGTTCAGCCAATCAAGGTAATTTTCCTTGATGAACCTGGCAAAGTTAGCATTGGCTTCCACTTTCTGCGTTTCCAATACCTCCTGCATGCTTTTATTTTCAGTTTCATCGATTTCCAATTCCCAGTAGGTTAGTTTCTTGAAAATATCTGCCCATTCCTCATGATCTATGGCATCATTATAGGCCATGCTGATGTTTCTGAAATCCTGTTGATAAGAGAGGTTTGTCTTTTCGCTGATCAATTGTTTGTTTTGAAGAATTTTTTTTACGGAAAGCAAAATTTGATTTGGATTAATGGGCTTGATCAGGTAATCGGCAATCTTTCCCCCAATAGCATCGTCCATGATATGCTCCTCCTCACTCTTGGTAATCATGACCACAGGAATTTGAGGTTTCAGACTTTTGATCTGCTGCAGGGTTTCCAAACCCGTCATCCCCGGCATCATCTCATCCAGGAATATTACATCATAATTTTCCTCTTCTACCTTTTCTACCGCATCGAGCCCACTGTTTACGGTCACTATATCGTAGCCCTTTTGTTCTAAAAACAGTATATGCGGTTTCAGGAGATCGATCTCGTCATCAGCCCATAATATTTTGAAATTTTCCATATCAATTGGTTTAATTCTTTTTAGATTAATTACTTTTGGCAAGTCGCCTTTATGAACAGGACATTGAAAAGCCATAAAATTATCAATGACCCCGTGTATGGGTTCATCAATATTCCCAGTGAATTGATTTTTGCCGTAATAGATCACCCCTATTTCCAAAGGTTACGCAGAATCAAACAATTAGGTTTGACAGATATGGTTTACCCGGGAGCCCTACATACCCGGTTTCACCATGCCATAGGAGCCATGCACCTGATGAGCATTACCTTAGACCACTTGCGCAATAAAGGCATTGAAATATCTGAACAGGAATATGAAGCGGCACTGCTGGCAATATTACTGCATGACATTGGTCATGGGCCTTTTTCTCATGCGCTTGAATCTATTCTTCTCAAAGGTCTGCATCATGAAACCATTTCCCTGCTGTTCTTTGATGCATTAAATAAGCAATTTCACGGCCAACTTTCTTTGGCCAGGCAAATTTTTGTGGGAAGTTACGAAAGAAATTTCTTTCACCAACTGGTCTCCAGTCAACTAGACATTGATCGTCTGGATTACTTGCAGCGGGATTGTTTTTTCACAGGTGTATCAGAAGGAACTATTGGGGCAGACCGAATAATTAAAATGATGACCATCGTGAATGACCAGGTGGTCATCGAAGAAAAGGGCATTTACAGTATCGAGAATTTTCTGAGCGCCAGAAGATTGATGTATTGGCAGGTATACCTTCATAAAACGACCGTCTGCGCTGAAAAAATGTTGATCAATCTGATTTTAAGGGCCAAAGAACTGGAAAATGCTGGCATAAATTTACCCGGCTCTGCTGAACTTCTTCTTTTTCTAAAAAAAGATCCTCCTACAGGTATGCTGCATGGCCAACCTGAATGGCTAGACGAATTTTCTCAATTGGACGACTTAGATGTCTGGGGTGCCATCAAGCTCTGGAAAAATGAAGATGACTTTGTGCTTCGACAAATTTCTCACATGTTTTTGATGCGCAACTTGTTTAAAATCCATTTGGTCAATCAGCCGTTTTCCATTGAGGAGATAAAAAAAATGAAGCAAAAGGTACAAAGCAAACATTCCTTGTCCACTCAGGATTTGCGGTATTTCTTTTCCTGCGGTGAAATAAGTAATTATGGTTACCTGGCCAAGGACAAGATTTGGATCCTGACTAAAAAAGGGGAAGTCATGGATGTGGCCATGGCTGCTGACCTTCCAAATATCAAAGCCATGAGCAAAATAGTAAAAAAATATTATGCTTGTCATGCTAAAAATTTAACTTTACGGTAAAACAACTAAGAAATAAATGGAATTTACCATCGATGAAATTGCACTACTTTTGGATGGAAGCGTGGAAGGAGATGGTTCTCAGAAAATCAATCGCCTTGAAAAAATACAGGAGGGAAAAGCTGGAAGCATTGGATTTCTATCTAACCTCAAGTATGAAAAATACCTCTACGACACCGCCTGTTCAGCGATCATTGTAGGAGAAGATTTTAAACCTCAGAAGGCATTCAAAACCACTCTAATCAGGGTGAAAGACCCCTATACTGGTTTCACAAAACTTTTGGAAGCTTATTCCAAGATGGTAAAATCCGATATTTCTGGTATAGAAGAGCCCACTTATTTTCATGAAAGCAGTACCATCGGCCCAAACTGCTACAGGGGCGCATTTTCCTATGTAGGAAAAAATTGCAAGATTGGTAATAATGTAAAGATTTATCCACAAGTCTATATTGGGGACGATGTAATCATAGGGGATCATTGCACCTTCTACCCGGGTGTCAAAATCTATTCAAGGACCATTATTGGTAATGACTGTGAAATTCATTCAGGTAGTATACTTGGTGCTGATGGATTTGGCTTTGCCCCCCAGGCTGATGGAACCTACAAAAACATTCCGCAATTAGGCAACGTGGTATTGGAAGACGGTGTAAGTATAGGAGCCAATACCACCATTGATTGCGCTACAATGGGGTCTACCCATATAGGAAGGGGAGTTAAAATTGACAACCAGGTTCAGATAGCCCACAATGTTATTTTAGGAGAAAACACGGTAGTTGCTTCCCAGGCAGGAATTTCCGGCTCCACCAGTGTGGGCAAAAACTGCGTATTAGCTGGTAAATGTGGGATAGTGGGCCATATTGACATAGCTGACAACACTACCGTGGGCGCAAATACCGGCATTATGAAATCGGTAACCGAACCGGGAAAAACTATTTTTGGATACATAGGATTTGACATAAAAGATTTTTTAAAATCCTACTCTATATTTAGAAAATTACCTTTACTTCATAACAAATTGAGAGAGCTGGAAAAAAAACTATAAATTTGTCAGTTGATCAGGACTTCACAGCTATTTAGTTATTTATTTTAATGAAAGTAAAACAACATACCATAAAAAAACAGGTCACCCTATCCGGAGTCGGATTACATACAGGTATAGAAGCCAATATGACATTTTTGCCTGCCAACCCAAACCATGGTTATAAATTTCAAAGAATGGATTTGGAAGGCCAGCCCATCATAGATGCGGATGTAGACAATGTGGTGGATGTATCCAGGGGCACTACGCTGGAACAGAGCGGTGCCAGGGTATTTACGGTCGAACATGTTTTGGCAGCACTGGTAGGTATGGAAATAGATAATGTTCTGATACAACTGAGTGGACCTGAGCCTCCTATTCTGGATGGAAGTAGCATTCAATTCATTGAGATCCTGGAGGATGCGGGTTTGGAGGAACAAAATGCACTACGCAGGTTTTTTGAAGTACCTGAAAGCATTCATTACAAAGACAGTGGCAGAGAAGTCGAGATGGCTGCCCTCCCCCTGGACGACTTCAGAGTAACCGTCATGGTGGATTACAACTCCCCTGTACTTGGAAGCCAGCATGCCTCCATCACAGATATCAGTCAATTCAGGCATGAAATTGCCTCATGCAGGACATTTTGTTTTCTTCACGAGCTGGAAATGCTTTACAAAAACAACCTGATAAAAGGGGGAGACCTGAATAACGCCATAGTCGTGGTAGACCGGGTTGTAGAAGAAGCTGAGTTGTCCAGTCTGGCCAAAATGTTTAATAAACAAAAGGTGGAAGTACAAAAAGAGGGCATTCTGAACAATGTGGAGCTTAGGTACAAAAACGAACCGGCCCGACACAAATTATTGGATGTAATTGGAGACCTTGCCCTTGTGGGCAGACCCTTGAAAGCACAGATACTTGCAGCCAGGCCCGGGCATGCTGCCAATGTAGCCTTTGCAAAAAAAATAAAAAGGGCAATGGAAAAGTCGGGTTCAACGAATATCCCTTACTATGATCCCAAGCTGCCTCCTGTTTTGGATATCAACCAAATCAGCAACATCCTTCCCCACAGGTATCCGTTTCAGCTACTGGACAAAATCATCTATCTTGATGACAAATTAGTGGCTGGCGTAAAGAATGTTACTATCAACGAGCCCTTTTTTATGGGGCACTTTCCCAACAATCCTGTGATGCCTGGAGTATTACAGGTAGAGGCCATGGCCCAAACGGGAGGAATATTGGTTCTAAGCACTGTGGAAGATCCTGAAAATTACTGGACCTATTTCCTTAGCATAGAAAACTGCAAGTTTAGAAAAATGGTGTTACCTGGTGACACATTGATTTTCAAATGTGAACTTCTCAATCCCATCCGGAGAGGAATCGCAAAAATGAAGGGGGAGGCTTTTGTAGGAAATGCCTTGGTTTGTGAAGCCATAATGACTGCCAGCATTGTAAGAAAAGACACATGATCAGCAAATTATCCGAAATAAATGAAAAAGCCCGATTGGGGGAAAATGTTTCAGTTGAAGCATTCACCTCCATCCATTCTGATGTGGAAATCGGAGCAGGTACATGGATAGGCTCGAATGTTACCATTTATCCAGGAGCAAGAATTGGAAAAAACTGCAGGATTTTTCCGGGAGCTGTTATATCAGCCATTCCTCAGGACCTGAAATTTAAAGGAGAAGACTCTTTGGTAGAGATAGGAAACAATACAACTATCAGGGAATTTGTAACCATTAACAGAGGAACGGCAGATAAAAAGACCACAAAAATAGGCAATGATTGTCTTTTAATGGCTTATGTACATATTGCTCACGATTGTTTGATCCATGATCGCGTGATCATCGCCAATTCGGTTCAGGTGGCCGGACATGTCACCATCGATGACTGGGCATTTGTAGGTGGTAGCAGTGCCATACACCAATTTGTCAAAATAGGCATGCACAGCATGATTTCGGGCGGATCTCTGGTCAGAAAGGATGTTCCCCCATTTACCAAAGCCGCCCGAGAGCCATTGAGCTATGCCGGGGTGAATTCCCTTGGTTTGAGAAGAAGAGGGTTTGAAGGCAAAACCATTAGTGAAATCCAGGAAGTATACCGGTATTTATTTTTAAACAGCTGGAACAACAGCAAAGCCCTGGAAGAGATTGAAATCAACCTTCCTGCCACACGAGAGCGGGATGAAATAGTCAACTTTATCCGTTCGTCTGAAAGAGGAGTAATGAAAGGTTATATTCAGTGATATGCTGGCCGTTAAGTTAAAAGGCGCAGGCAAAAGGTTTCAAAGAGATTGGATCTTTAAAAAACTGGACCTCAACCTTGAAAACGGTATAAAAATGGCCATTACCGGAAATAATGGCTCCGGTAAGTCTACCCTCATCAAATGCTTGTCTGCTCAAATGCCCCTTACGGAAGGGGAAATGACATTTTTCCTGGACCAGAAAATGGTATCTCCAGAAGAAATTTACAAGCACCTGGTCATCAGTGCTCCCTACGTAGAACTGCCGGAAGAATTCACCCTCAAAGAGTTTTTGGAATTCCATTTTCAATTCAAAAAACCGGAAGACAATATCAATACTAAAACTCTTTTAAAGTTGTTATATCTGGAAAATGCCATCAATAAACCCATTTCCTTCTTTTCCTCAGGAATGAAGCAGCGATTAAAACTAGGCATATGTTTTTTTTCTCAATCCCCTTTTGTACTTCTGGACGAACCCACTTCGAATCTCGACGAGAAAGGCATAGGTTGGTACAGGGAAATGATATCCCGTTTTGGAAAAAATAAATGCATCGTAATAGCTTCCAATGACCCAAGAGAATATAATTTTTGTGAACAAATACTCCGCCTGGAGGATTATAAATTGTGAAGATTTATTTGATAAACATTGGAATTGATTAAATTTACTGCCCTAGTTTGAAAAGTATGAAAGTTTTAATAAATTATTTTTGGCCCTGCCTGCTCCTGCTGGGCTTTTCAGCTTGTAATGGAGGAGAAAATGGGGGACCGGAAAAAACACCTGAAGAGCAAGCCATAGAAAGACTTTCCGGACCATCAGGTAGCCAGACCTGGACGGTAAGCAATGGTGGTTCGGTCACCAAAGACGGAACACCTCAGACAGCCGAATTTGCAGATTTTGAAATCCGGTTTATGGCCAACAATACCGGCAAAACGTACATTACCGAAAATAGCAACCTTTTGTTTGACACCAATGGCAATTGGGCATTTGAGGGAGATAACTTTGACAAAATCATACTCTCCGGCATTCAACCTGCTGCCAATAAAGAAATTTCCTTTACCAGAAATCAAAATAACCTCAGATTGGAATGGGTGGTGCCAGCTCCGCAGAATGCCAGAGTGAAGGCTTTAGCAGGATTTTATGTTTTCGATCTGATATTAATGGAATAAAAAAGTTTCAATTAACCCCAAAAACCCATGCTCAAATACCTGTTTATCATTTGCTTTTTATCCACTACGGTATTGTTTGCTCAGAACAAACAGGTTTCTGTCGTAGAAAATACCGTTAAAGAACTGACTTCAGCCATGGTGGCTGCTGATGAAAAGCAACTCAGAAAACTTACCGATTCTCAGTTGACCTATGGACATTCAAATGGTTTAATCGAAAATCAAACCGCATTCATCCAGGCCCTTACCTCAGGCGTATCCAACTTTACTGAAATCAATATAGAAAATCAGACGGTAGATATTTCAGGAAATATTGCGCTGGTCAGACATTTTCTGATCGGTCAAACGCAAAATAAAGACAGTGAGCCTGCCCCGGTCAACCTTGGCGTATTAACGGTTTGGCATAAAAAAGGGAAAAACTGGTTACTTCTGGCTCGTCAGGCCTACAAAAGATAGGCACCTTAACCTTCTGGTTTTGTGAGTACCTTATTGTTTGAGCTGCACAAGGGTCACCCCAGATCCACCCCTATCTGCATGTTCATCGGAGAAGCTGGTCACGGATGACATCTTCCTGATAAGGTTTCTGGTAAGCTCCCTCAATATACCATCCCCCTTGCCATGGATGACTTTTAGGTCATTCATCCCAAGCATATACCCCTCATCTATAAAATTCTGAATCAGCTGAATGACCTCTTCGCCCCTTTTTCCACGGATATCCAGATTGGGTGAGAATGCTGCCATTTTATGGGTCGTATCATAGGTCATTCGCTTACCTATGGCCTTTTTTTCCTTCTTCAGAGAGGTATTTGAAATTTTCTCCAGGCGGTTTAGTTTCACATTTGATTTAAGGTCTCCAATAAGGATGCTGGCCTGTTTGCCCTTGATATCCATAACCTCGGCCAGCGCTCCGTTGTCTTTCAGCCTTACCTGATCCCCAATGGCGATATCCCCATCTACCACCTGAATTGTTTTTTGCTGGGGAACTGTAGGCTTTTCTGGCTTGATGGCTGCCTTGTGCGCATCAAGATCCTTTCTCAATTGCCGGGTGGCTGCCTGGTCCGCCTGAGATTCCTTGATGGAACGAATGGTATTTTCGATTTTCTTATTGGCATCATCCATCAAAAGTCTCGCCTGGGTTTTTGCTTCGTTGATGATGTTTTTTTGCTGCTCATCCAAGGTGGCCTTCAGAGAATTGTATTCCTGAAGTCTTTGGCCCAACAACCGATCTTTTCTTTGGGTCTCTGCCATCAGGCTTTCATATTTATTCTTTTCACTCTCAACCTTTAGCAAGAGTTTTTCATACCTTACCCTCGTATCTCCAACCTGTGCCTTTGCATGAAGGATTATTTCTTTTGAAATACCTATTTTTCCGGCTATTTCAAAAGCAAATGAGCTTCCCGGTTTGCCGATTTCCAATTCGTACAAGGGCTCCAACCGATCCACATCATATCGCATGGCCCCGTTTACCATCCCCTGGCTTTTTGAAGCCAACTGCTTGAGGTTTCCGTAATGGGTAGTAACAATTCCAAAGGCACCTGACTTATTCAGGGCAATCAGGATGGCTTCTGCAATGGCCCCACCAAATTGGGGTTCGGTACCCGTTCCAAACTCATCTATAAAAAACAAGGTGTTTTTATTGGCATGAAGCGTGAAATACTTCATGTTCATCAGGTGGGAACTATAGGTACTCAGGTCATTTTCTATGTTTTGCTCGTCTCCTATATCGATAAAAACCTGATCAAAAATACAGCATTTGGAATTGGGCTCCATGGGCACGAGAAGTCCGCATTGGTACATGTACTGCACCAGGGCTACCGTTTTTAGCGTTACAGATTTACCACCGGCATTGGGTCCTGAGATCACCAGCAGCCGGTGATTGGGATCAAGCTGTAGGGTCACCGGAACTATGGACTTTTGCTGCTGTGACAGGGCCATTTCCAGAAGAGGGTGACGTGCTTTTACCCAGGACAACTCCTTGCCTTTACCCATCTCCGGGTTGACCGCGTTGATTTTCAAGGCAAACCTGGCCTTGGCACGAATAAAATCTATCATGCCCAAAAAATAAAATGCCCTCCGGAGTACCGGAATAAATTCCCTGAGTTCATCTGTTAACTTGGTGAGGATTTTCTGCACCTCCCTCCTTTCCATATATTCCAGGTCCTTGATTTCATTGTTGATATCCAAAACCTCTGCCGGCTCCAGGTACACTGTCTGCCCTGTGGCTGATTCGTCGTGAATGAAGCCTTTGATGCGCCTCTTGTATTCTGCTAAAACAGGGATTACCATCCTGCCTCCCCTAACCGTAACAGAGGCATCTTCCGGGGTAAATCCCTGAGCTTTGACCGAGCGGTAAATGTGATCCAGAACCTTCCTTATCCTGTTTTCCTCATAGGCAAGTTGGGTACGGATAAGGTTCAACTCCTGAGAAGCATTGTTTTTTATTTTTCCCTTTTCATCCAGCACCCTGCCAATACTTTTTTCCAGCGGGATATTTTCTTCCACCATGCCAAGCAGCTGGTGCAATTGCGGATAATTTTCATGGAACTTGTGGAAAAATGAAACACAGCCGTCCAGGGTTTTCAATCCCAATCTGAGCTCATGAAATTCATCCTCAAAAAGAAAAGTGCCCTCTATTTTCGCTTTGTCCAGGAAAGGGTAAATGTTAATAAAATTGGATGCAGGAAAGGGCTCCCCGGACACCAGTATCTGCCTGAACTCATCGGTCTGCTCCAAAAGTTTGACCAACAACTTTCTGTCTTTGGAAAAGCTTACCTTTCTGACGAAATCTACTCCCAGACTACTGGTACATTCTGCCCTGATCAATTCCTTGATTTTATCAAAATTGATCTTTTCTTCCATGTTTGAAGGATACAAACTCATTTACTACTGTACATTTTTCTCTCTTAAGGTCAATGAATCAATGGTCCGCCCATATAGATGCTCCATTTTTGCCACATCTCTCAAATAGTATTCCAGACTTTGGATGTAAACACTGTCAGGAATACCATATTTATCAAAGATTTGTTTCTCCAAAATCGGATACAATACCTTCGAGGAGTCGTATGGGATGGAAAGGGACTGGACAAAGCCTTCTGCTAAATGAATATCGACCAAAATTTCAACCATTTGATCTTCTGATAAAATGTTTTCGGGGTCATCCTTTTCGTGGCAGGAAGCGAAGGCAAAAATTAAAGCAAATGCTACATAAATATATTTCACGATCCAAAATTACCTATTTCATTTTAAAATTGACAATAAGTAAAGGCAAAGTCGTTTTATTATTCGATAGAGACTGCTAAATTAGGCCTCTCATTGAGACTGAAAAATGAACCAGCTAATAAAAAAACTCAGAAGGTATGAAATCACGATGAGAAAAGTGGCCAACAGCCACCTTCAGGGTGATCACCAATCCATTTTTAAAGGAGCTGGGTTGGAATTTGACGACCTTCGCCCCTACCAGTACGGGGACGATATCCGGACCATCGAATGGAAAGTATCTGCAAAGGGACATGGAACCTTCGTCAAAACCTTCAAAGAAGACAAAGACCAGGCCGTTTATTTTCTATTGGATATCAGTGGATCCCAGGATATCGGCAGCAAAGACAGGAAAAAAATAGATCTTGGCAGAGAAATAGCAGGGGTTTTAACACTGGCTGGCATACATGAAGGCTCACAAGTAGGCTTGGTAAGTTACTCAGATGAAAAGGAAAAAATTATTCTTCCCGGAAAAGGAAGCAGGCAGGCTGTGAAAATCATCAAAGGAATTTTTAATCATAAAAACAAATCCTTAGGTACTGACCTGTATGGCATGTTTACTTTTTGTCTCAACCTGATTAAAAAGAGAAGCGTTATCATTGTCATTTCTGACTTTATAGACGAAAATTACGAAAAACCCTTGAAAGCTTTGGCCAATAAGCACGATCTGGTCGTACTTCAAATGACAGATCCCATTGAATCTGCTCTCCCTTCTCTTGGTATCATTCCTGTATTTGATAAAGAAGGCGGAAAAACAACCTGGGTAAACACTGCATTTGGTGGGTTTTCAAGAAAAATATCAACCTCTTTTTCCAGTGACCGTGTTAAATTAAAAGATTTTTGCAAAAAAAACCAAATTAATTATTTAAAAATAGATACCCAACAGGACATTGTTCTACCTTTAATGGAGTTATTTAAGTTGAGAAATAAAACCATGAAGCGTGGATAGAATAGCAAAACTATTTTTGTTTATGAGTTTTTTGCTTTCGCTTTCTGCCGGAGTAAAAGGTCAGGATGTGGCTGTGGAAGGCTACTTTTTACAGGATTCTGCCATGTTAGGGGAAAGAGTGGGCTATGTGCTGAAGGCAAATTACCCTAGCGAACTTCCCGTACTATTCCCTGACTCGACTTATAATTTCGGGTCATTTGAGCTTCTGGAAAAACAAGCCTTCGAGTCTTTTACCACAGACAGTACCACATTGGATAGTGCCGTGTATTGGCTATCCAATTTTTCGCTGGATTCCGTTCAGCTTCTCCGACTGCCGGTTTTTGAAGTCTTGCGCTACGACAGTATCAGCCATTTTGCAGAGGCGGCACCCCTGATACTGAACCTCACCATAGACGAAATGCCAGAAGACCTGGCATTTCAGCAAAATGACAGTTACCTGAACATTCCTACTGCGTTCAATTACCCTTATCTGATTTTGGGATTACTGGCTTTGGTGATTATACTTGCTTTGGCCATTTATTTCTTTGGGGGAGGGCTCAGGAAACGCTGGAAGATCTATCGGGAAACAAAGAAATGGAAGCATTTCCTGAAAAATTGGGATCACTCCATGCAAACTTTGGTAAACAAACCTGAAATTCAAGAGGCTGACGAACTTCTGGGACTATGGAAAGGATACCTTGAAAACATCACCGGATTACCTTACAAGGAATGGACGGCAACTGAAATCTCGGAATACCTGAGAAATCCGGAAATTGTCAAAGATTTTAGAAAAATAGAGCTGATCATCTATGCCAATAGGATCGATGAGCATATCCGGGAAGCTTGTGATAGCTTGCTTCAGGTTTCAAAACAGCAACTGGAAGAAAAAATAGAAAAAATTCGACAGCATGGATGACATCTCTTCCTATATCTCATGGACCTGGTTTACACAGGAAACTTTCCGTTCTTATGAATGGGAGAATTTCTTTCTGCTGCACCTTATTTGGGCCATACCACTCATTTTATTGATAAGAAAGTTTATCAAATTACTGAAAAAACCAGTACTTGAACTTTCACTACCCAAAATGATCTCCAGAAATAACCCATGGACGTATTTGAGGTTGATACCCTCTTTTTTCTTTTTACTATCCTTGTGGATGGTGGTCATTGCTCTTGCCAGACCGCAACGCACCAATGAAAAAGTAGAGCAATATACCGAAGGAATAGACATCATGCTGGTCTTGGACATTTCCGAATCCATGGATTTACAGGATTTTACACCTAACCGCCTGGAAGCTGCTAAGGAGACGGCCATAAATTTTATCAATGGCAGAATAGCAGATCGAATAGGAATGGTTATTTTTTCGGGGGAGGCTTTCTCTCTTGCTCCGCTGACCACAGACTATGAACTTTTAACCGACCTGGTGGAGAGCATAACCTTTAACATGATGGATGCCAAAGGCACGGCAATTGGAAGTGCTGTTTCCACAGCGACAAATCGGATGCGGGAATCTGAAGCCAAATCAAAGGTAATGGTCCTGTTGAGTGATGGTGACAACAATGCAGGAAACGTGGATCCGGTTTTTGCTGCCCAACTGGCCGAAGCCATGGAAATAAAGACCTATACGATAGCTGTTGGAAAGGATGGGATGGTACCCTACGGAACAGATTTTTTTGGAAGACCTCAAATGATCGAAAGTTACCTGAATGAAGAAACCTTGAGAAATATTGCAAAAACTACGAATGGCGAGTTTTTCAGGGCCTCGGATGATAGGGCTTTGGAAAATATTTTTGAAAGAATTGACGAACTGGAAAAAGCCGAAATCATAGAATCAAGGTACAAGGAGACCATGGATTATTACCGCCCCTATTTATTTTGGGGAATCATTTTTTTGTTCCTGTGGATGATATTAAAAAGTACCTTTTTCAACAATTTCCTATTGGATTAACTGAAACCTTTGGTCCCCCATCACTAAAAAAGTCCACTCATTCATGTGGACTTTTTTTGGTTTATACCAGGCTTCCTTTTCAGCCGGCTTTTAACAGGTTTTATGGTGAATTTTGATTATTGAAAGAAATCAAGGCCATTTGAAAACTGAAAAATGGCCTTGATTCGATGAAATGGACTATTGCGAGTATAAATCCGATTTTAAGCTAGTCAAAGACTACAATAGAATTTCAAAAACTTATTTAAATCAGATTCAACTCATCTCCCAACCTGACCTAACAGGCTCACTGATATAGGGATCAGCTTCATCCAGCCCTTTAGCTTTCAGGTTTGCTGCATCCCAGTGAATTTTCTGACCTTTCATCCGCAGGGATAAAACGCCCAGCAACGTAATTTCAGTAAGATGGGCACCATATTCAAAATTGGCACTGGCAGCCGGCCCTCCTTTAATGGCATCTACCCAGTCCCTGAAATGTCCTTTCGACCTGGGAATGGTTTCGTTCGGTTTGCTCATGCTATCCGCCAGGCTTTCCGGAAAAACATGTGGTACACGATCCCCACCATTTACAATGATACCCTTATCCCCAATGAATAAAGTTCCCCGGGAAGGCCACTGATAACCAGAAGGAAGAGAGGGATGTAAGCGTGGTTTTACTCCTCCAGAGTACCAGGTCAACTGAATGGGATTACCGGTATTGTTGTCAGGAAAATGATAATAGCCAATTTCTCCATAGGGAGCAATGTTCTGATTGCTAAATCCCGCTGGAAACACTTCAATGGTTTCCGGATAGCCCAATTCAAAAGCCCAGGTAGCAGCATCCATATCATGGCAGCCGAAATCTCCCAACGCTCCACAGCCAAAATCCCAGAAGTCTCTCCAGGTCACAGGTGAATACCATTCATGATAGGGCCGGTTGGCTGATGGCCCCAACCAAAGGTCCCAGTCAAATCCATGTGGTTTTGGGGTAGCAGCAGTGGGCAAAGCCTTCATTTCAGGAATCCACCTGGAAGCAGGTACCCAGGAATGTGTTTCCCTTACTTCACCAATCACTCCAGCCCTCAGGTACTCCACCGTTTGCCGGATACCATCGGTACTATGGCCTACATTTCCCATCTGAGTGGCCAGTCCGGTTTCTTCGGTCAACTTTTTTATCATCCTGGCCTCCCGGATATTATGGGTAAGTGGCTTTTCACAATAAACATGCTTCCCCAGCTTCATCGCAGCATAGGTCACAAACGCATGGGTATTATCTGGAGTAGAACAGCATATGGCATCCAAACTGGACTCCTTTTCCAGCATCTCCCTGAAGTCCAGGTATTCGTTGAGTTTGTAATTTGCAGTCTTGTCCTCATAATGATCTTCAACCATCCTTTTTACAGGGCCTCTCCCAGCAATGGAGCGATAGTAAAAATTGGCCAGATCCCAATATTCACCCGGATCTGCAATGGCTGTGATCTGCACATCGTCTAATTTCATTAAATCTTGCGCATTTTGGCGTCCTTTACCACCTACGCCTACCATGCCAATATTTACCTTGTCACTGGGTGCCACATGGCCTTTGCCTCCCAGCACAAACCTGGGAACAATAAAAAATCCTGCTGCACCAAGGGTGGAAGCTTTTATGAAATTTCTTCTGGAATCTGGTTTTTCTACTTTATTCGGTTTATCAAGCATCTGCAAATATTTTTTTGTCCATTAAATTTAAAAATCAATCTCTATTCATCCTAAATTATTTGGGATTCAGTAAAAAAATTTCTTCAAATCCGAAGAAAAGATTTAAACCCTGTAGACCAATTCCGCATTTCGGTAAAACAATTTCTTTTTTTCCTCCGGTGACAATGCCTGTGAGAGGGCATAAAAAGTGGTCATCCATTGGTTGAGTGATCCTGCGCGAAGCACTACCGGCCAGTCTCCTCCATAAAAAAGCCTGTCCGGACCAAATGCTTCCAGTACTGTATCGAAATACGGTTGCAAGTCAGGCAATTCCCAATTTTCTGATGCATGTGTCAGCATACCTGACACTTTACAATACACCTGTTTCATGGGAGCAAAGGGTTTTAACGCTTTTGCCCAGTCACGCCAATCCTGATTCCGGATATCGGGATTGGCCATGTGGTCCAGGATAAACACCTGCTCAGGAAATTTTTTCACCAAATCAAGAAAGTCTCTAAGCTGTCCGGGTCCCATATTCACTTCACACACCCATTGAAACTTTCTCAGCAGGGCTATGCCCTGGATATAGCCAGGATTCTCAGGCAAAAATGGCTTTCTTATGCCCCGTACAATATCCCTTTGCGCCATGTCCTCCATGGCTTCCAGCCCGGCCGTTCCCTTTTCTAGTGGAAAGTAAGCCACCATGCCTGCTATCCTTGGATCTTCCTCGGAAAGCCCCCGAACCCAGTCCACCTCTCGCAAGTACTGCTCAGGAGCCCTGCCGCATTCGATAAATACCATTTTGGATACAGGAAAAATTTTGGTGGCTTCCCGGTAATCCTGCAATAGGTAATTCCTTTCCAGGGGTAGACCTCTTCCTTCCAACCATGGATAATCCATTAAAGATAAATCCCAAAGGTGCATGTGGGTATCCACAATAGGCCATTCAGTAGGATAACCTTCTAACCGCCCGAAAGGAAAAAGGGAGGCCGGCTCCATGGCTAAGGCAGCAGCTAGCATCCCTTTTTTGACAAAAGTTCTTTTATTCATATTCGGGTAGATGCTATCAAACCGGGATGGTCGGAGTCCCCAGTTTGGCGATGGAGGCATCTATCTCCTTCTGACTCAATTCATGCTGCCTGATCTTACCGGCAAAATAATCATCATAAGCCTTCATATCAAAATTACCATGTCCGCAAAGATTGAACAGGATCGTTTTGGATACCCCTTCTTCCTTACACCTGACAGCCTCCCGGATCGCCGTAGCTATGCCATGGTTGGCCTCCGGAGCGGGAATGATTCCTTCCGAGCGGGCAAAAAGAACCCCTGCCTCAAAAATCTCCAGGTTGTCGTGCGCCTGAGCTTCAATGAGCTGGTCTTTTAACAACTGACTCACAATCACACCCGCACCATGGTAGCGCAAACCTCCTGCATGAATGGGGGCTGGAATAAAATCATGGCCTAAAGTGTACATCGGCAAAAGTGGTGTCATGCCCGCGGTATCTCCAAAATCATACCTGAACACGCCTCTGGTTAACTTGGGACAAGAGGAAGGTTCACTGGCGATGCAGCGGATATTTTTTCCCTCTTCCAGGTTCAGTCTCAGGAAGGGGAAGGACAATCCGGCAAAATTCGACCCCCCACCAAAAGGCGCAATTACCATATCAGGCAGGTCGCTGCCTGCCTTCTCCATTTGTTTGATTGCTTCCATGCCAATAATGGTTTGATGGAGTTTGACATGGTTTAAAACACTACCCAGGGCGTACTTGGTATCCTCCCTGGTCGCTGCCATTTCCACCGCCTCTGAAATGGCTATTCCCAAGCTTCCCGGTGAATCGGGGTCTGCTGCCAAAATCTTGCGCCCAGCCTCCGTTCTGTCCGAAGGAGAGGGATAAACATTTGCGCCCCAGGTATTCATCATCATTTTTCTATAAGGCTTGTCCTTGTAGGAAAGTTTGACCATGTACACATCGCATTCGATTCCAAAGTGCTGGCAGGCAAAACTCAGGGCGCTTCCCCATTGTCCGGCCCCTGTTTCAGTAGTGATTCTCTTGATGCCCTCCTGCTTGTTGTAATAAGCCTGTGGTATGGCGGTATTGGGCTTATGGGAGCCGGAAGGACTTACTCCTTCATATTTGTAGTAGATTTTAGCCGGGGTGTCCAATGCCTTTTCCAAGCCATAGGCCCGATACAGCGGTGTCGGCCTCCAGATGCTGTACATGTTTCGCACCTCATCCGGAATGGGTACCCATTTATCTGTAGTCACTTCCTGCCTGATCAGTGCCTCTGGAAAGAGAGGGGCCAGGGCTTCAGGGCCAATGGGCTCCAGGGTACCCGGATGAAGAGGGGGCAGCGGCTTATTGGGCATGTCTGCAATGATGTTGTACCAGTTTTCAGGTATTTCGCTTTCTTCTAAATTGATTTTTCTGATCTTCATTCAATTGCTATCGTTTAGGTTTATTCATTTTGTTTGGAAAGACTTTTCAGGGGTTTATCTTCTAAGCTACGGTTAAGCAGGTAAGCCGAAACGCCCTGGTTGTTGATTCCTACGAGAAGAATTTTAAGGAAAGACAGGTCAATTATCTCCATTGATTTCACATCTCCGCTAAAAGACAATCCGGAGTCAGCCGTTTTTACATAGGTAAAGCTTCCATTTCCATTTCCCCTAAATAACTGGCCGAAATTAGCATCCATCACACCCAATCTCAATCTGGCTGTATTCTGATTGCCTCCCAAGATAAAATCCAGGTTGCCATCCTGGTCGTAGTCCAGGACAGTAATGGCCTCCACAGGTGCGTACTGGGCTTCTACAGGCAATTCCCGAACCCGAAATTTCCCGTTTGTATTTTCCAGGTATAGGGTATTTAGTTCGTTAATAACCAATTTGTCAGCACTCTCTAACTGCTCCCTGGACAAAATATCTTCGATTTTTGCTTCAGAAAAGGAGGCATAATCGGTAAACTTACTTCGCTTTCCATACATCTGGTCCAGGAGTTCATCCCTGCTCATAAACGGATAAGCTTCTCCTTTAATATAATGTGTCAAAATGGGATCCACTGAACCGTTACCATCAAAATCCCCATATACAAGGGTAAGCGGCTCCTGGTCACTTGCCTTCAGCTGGCTATTTCGTCCAAAATTACCAACCACCAGGTCCAGGTCACCGTCCTTATCAAAGTCGGCAGCCTTTACCACCGTCCACTTACCCAATAAAGGCTGGTCAAAATACGCTTTAGTGGCATTTTCAAAACCCTCCCCCTGTTGGTTGAGAAAAATACTTATGGGTGCCCAATCTCCAACCAGCAACAGATCTTCCCATCCATCTCCATTCAAATCCAATACCTCCGCATCAGTGATCATTCCAAGGGATGAATGCTCTGGAAAAAGTACTTCGGTTTTATCTTCGAAATTCCCCTGACCATCGTTTAGCAAAATAAAGGATGGTGCAGCTTTGGGATATTGACCGGGAACTGCCCTGCCTCCAATAAAAAGGTCCAAATCCCCATCTTTATCCATGTCCATGGCTTTTACCACGGACCCACTGCTGCCTGGTCCAGGCAGTGCACCTTCCGCTTTTTTAAATTTACCACCACCTTGGTTGATATAAAGCTTATCCTGCAATTCCGGGGAATCCCGTGTATAGTCGTGATAGCCTCCACTTACGATATAAAGGTCCGGCAGACCATCTCCATTGGCATCAAAAAACAAGGCATCAGCAGTGGCACTTTGGCGGTCTTCCTCCAGGTCCAACCCCTGAGATTCTATAAACTTACCATTCGAAACCTGTAAAAACAGCTTTCCGGACTTCCCTTTTGCGCCTCCTACAAAAACATCCATAAAACCATTTTGGTTTACATCAGCCACTGACAAAACGGGACCTGTAGGAGAAAGCATATGGCTCAATAAAGGCTGGCGCTTGAAATCATTGTACCCAGGCTCCATGTGTTCAAAATTGACGGGCGATACGATAGGCGTAAAAATGGCTTGCTCTTTTTCTGCTACCTGATCCATACCGGTCTGAGCATCATTTTCATCCAAAACCAGAAAACTATTGGCCTTTATTCCCTTTAGCCATTGTTCTTTTCCCAAGGGCCAGGCGATATGTAAAGAATCTACCACTTCTGTTTCACCTAACCCTACATGAATTTTATGGCTTACAGAAGACTGAAAACCTCTGGTGGGTTGCTGCTCAAAGTACTGCATCTCCTGACCGGAATATACTGTGATTTTTGCCCCTATTCCGGAAGTATTCATTCCATTCCCCTGAAGCTTTATTTGCAGGAAGTTTGGTGTTTTACCACCGGATTTTAGCGTGTTTTTGAAAACTCCAGAGGCCGCATTGAGGTGGTTGACCACCAGGTCCAGGGCACCGTCATTATCCAGATCAGCATAGGCTGCTCCATTGGAAAAAACAGGCGCTTCAAACCCCCAATCCTCAGACATGTCGCTGAAGGCGATGCCACCTTCATTTCTATACAAGTAGTCATGAATCGGTGTGGACTCCATGCTGGTCACCAGGTGAAGTGTATCCGCCTTCTCACCATCCCTTGCTTTACTGAAATAATAGTCTCCTTTATATTTTAAAAAGTCCCTGTTGGTGTAGTCCCTATAATAGCCATTGCTTACAAACAAATCCTTCCAGCCATCATTGTCAAAATCAGCAAAAAATGCGGCCCAACTCCAATCTGTATTTGAAATACCAGCCAACTGGCCCACCTCACTGAAAAATCCTGCTCCCTGGTTGACATGCAACATGTTCCGCATGTTTTGATGATAAAATCCCTCCATCACCATCAGGGCATATTGCTCATAATTTTCGGGCCCATACAACAATTTCTGCCGCTTGTTATCCTCTGGCAGCATATCCAAAGTAAAGATGTCTGATAGGCCATCATTATTGATGTCACTGATATCTGAACCCATGGAAAAATAGGAAATATGTTGCAAATAATCGGTCAGACTTTCTGTAAATGTGCCGTCTCCATTATTGAGATACAGGTAGTCTGGTTCAATATAATCATTGGACACATAGAGATCAGGATATCCGTTTCCGGAAATATCTGCAGCTGCAATGCCCAAACCGAAACCCATGGAATTTCCGATAATCCCTGCCTGTTCACTGATATCCGTAAAATACCCCCCGTCATTCCTGAATAATTTATCGCCCGAAAAAGGGTTCCGATCTTTCCTTTTGGCATTAAAATCAATTTCATTGATCACCTGGGTATTGTGATTGAGCAGGTACATGTCCAGGTCCCCATCCAGATCGAAATCAAAAAACAAAGCCTGTATGCTATTGGCAGGGTCTGCCAGGCCATATGCTTCAGCTGATTCTACAAAGGTTCCGTCCTTTTGATTGATAAACAATTGGTTTCTCCTGGATGCTGCCGGGCCCTTTCCGGAATAACACACATAAATGTCCAGGTAGCCGTCCCCGTTGATATCTACCATGCTTGTACCCGTGGTCCATGCCTGTTTTCCTTCCACCCCGGCAGCTCGTGTAATGTCTTTGAATTTAAAATCTCCCTGGTTCAAATACAGCTTGTTTGAAGTCATGTTTCCGGTAAAGAAAATATCGTCCAAACCATCGTTATCAATGTCTCCTATAGCCACGCCTCCCCCGTTATAGAAATATTCATAGGTAAGTATGTTTGAAAATTGATCCTCTTTCAGGTTATTCTGAAACTTAACCCCTGTTTTTCTGGCAGGTAGTTTTTCAAAGCCCTGGGCTAAAGTCCCCCAAACAGGAAGGAAAATCAAAAATACAAGCCTAAAGATATGTTTGTTAAAGCATTCCATATTCAATCCATTGTGCAAAATTGAGCCTTTTCGGAGCCCAAACTTATTCCCTTTAATACGAGTAAATCTACATTTTTCCAGCCGGGAACACAATAGCATTCAAAATTGTCATGAAACTTTCTTCCAGGCCTCAGTTTTCAGTTAACCTAACTTGTCCAGTAAGAATTATTCCCAATTATAAGTATATTGAATGAATTTGAAATCATATTTGAACGAGGAAATGAAGAAAAAGAAGGGGTTTTATTGGGCTTTCATTTACCTGATCGCCTGGTTTGCATGTGCAACTTTATCCTGCCAGGAAAAAAAGAACAGTTCCCTGGTATGGGAAGCCGGTTTTCCGGTCATAGGATCTCAATCTTCTCTGCGTTCAGCGGATTTAAATGAAGATGGGGTTTTGGACTTTGTAATTGGCGCAGGCAAAAATGAGTTCGAATACAGTGAATATGGCATATTGGCCGTCAACGGGAAAAATGGCGAATTGCTATGGCATGCCCCAACGGTGGATCAGGTGTATGGATCTGCTACATTTCATGATGTGAATCAGGATGGGGTACCGGACATTTTCATTGGAGGAAGAGGTCCCCATCTCAAAAGCATTGATGGGCGATCAGGTAGCCTGATATGGGAATATGACAGCAGTAAATACATGAACCATCCCGTATTGAAACACGCCAGATTTAATTTCAATAACAGCGTTCTGGTACCCGATCAGAATGGAAATGGTATGCCGGAGTTACTTGTCAGCAATGGCGGGAATGCCAGAGCAGCACCTTTTGAGACGGAGCAAAGGTATCCTGGAATTCTGATGGTCATAGATGCATTGTCCGGGGAAATTTTGGCTGCGGATAGCATGCCCGATGGCAAAGAAACCTACCTGTCACCCTTGATATTGAATCAAGGAAAAAACCATAAACCCATGGTAATCTTTGGAACTGGAGGTGAAACCATTTCCGGAAGCCTTTACCTGGCCATGCTGGAAGACCTGATGAAAAACGATCTTTCCAATGCCAGGGTACTGGTTACTGAAAAAAATCATGGTTTTATTGCTCCCCCGGTATTGGCTGACTTGGACCGGGATGGTATTTTAGATATTATCGCCATTTCTCATGCCAGTACCATCACAGCCCTGTCTGGAAAATCTTTTGATGTTCTCTGGCAGCAGCAGATTCCTGACACGGAAAGTAGTAACAGCTTTGCCGTGGGTCAATTTACATCCGATGAGGTACCTGATCTATTTACATTTGTAAGCAAGGGAATTTGGCCGGAAAACACGGGATCCATCCAGGTATTGATTGATGGAAAATCAGGTGATGTGGTCAAAAAGGACGCGTATGGTTGTACCGGATTTTCATCGCCCATAGCCTATGATTTGAATAAGGATGGGACAGATGAGGTGATATTCAGTATCAATGAGTATGATTGTGATCGTGCCATTGACGACAGGTCTGCATTTACCATTGAAAATAAGTTGGTCTTAATGGATTTTAAATCCGATGAGCTACACATCCTGGATCAGTCCAAAGGTTTTAAAAATATTTTTTCTACCCCCTGGTTGGGAGACATTGATGGGGACGGATACCTGGATTTGGTTCATTGTCAATATTTCAGTCATACCGATATACTGTCTTTTCTTGGCATGAAAGTAAAGAGAATAGACCTGCCTATCAAAATGAAAAATAAACCGGTCTGGGGAGCATTTATGGGATCAGATGGTGACGGAATCTACCCAAAATAAAGGGGTGCCCTGGAAAGGCACCCCTTAAAATCATTGTTGTGTCAATCATGGCTTATCAGTCAGCCGTATCCCACCAGACCCTGGTAGTGAAGATATCAGGCAAGGTGGCACCTGCCTGGAAGTTTTCATTCGTAGCTGCTTCAGCAGCAGGATACCTGAGCTTTCTCATGATCTGGCCCTGGGTAACATTCCCGGGGTAATTGGTAGGTGTCAATTGAGGATATCCTGTCCTTCTCCAGTCGGACCAGGCTTCCCACCAATTGAAAAACTTACTCACCCACATTTGTTCGCCAATCATTTCCAGGGCAGGTTTTTCAGTACCATATGGATGCCTGGCCAAATACGAATCAACCTCGGCATCAGATATAGATAGTGACTCATCAAAAGGCGTATACATTTGCATGGCACCTTTTACACCTTCATTATAATGCCGCCCTGCAGTACCTGAAATCCCGGATCCAATCCCACGCTCCAATGCCTCAGCCTGTAAAAAGGCTGATTCCGCAAAATTCATCAGCATATAGGGACTATCTCGCTGCAGCATCAGGTAATTGATTCTCGAATAAGTAGCCACCTGGTCTACCGGCTCCCCCTCAATTTCTTCCAGTCCGGCAGCATCAAACCCGTTGGGCATGCCTTTTTGTTCCAAAGGATTGGTATTGGTAGGTGTCCAGGATACGGCTGACCAATCTGCAATACCACCGCTGAGAACCATCAACCTGGGGTCCACCTCATCAGCCGTTGTGGCATCACCTTTAAGCCAATCTACTAAGGTCTCACTTAAATAGCCTGGTTGACCACCATCTCCAGGATAAAACGCCCTGGAAATTCCGTTTTGGTTGATCCACAAACTGGGGCCTTCTGACATGGGAACCCAGGCATTGTCATCGTTGCTTTGCATCACTCCTCCGGCAATGGCCTTGGTCACATACTCATTAGCCAATTGGGGAGCTACGTCAGAAACCCTCATGGCCAAACGCAACATCAGGGAATAGCCAAAACGCTTCCATTTGTCAATATCACCATCATAGATGATATCCGCCCTGGCAAAACCATCATCCGGATTGGAAGCACTCATGGCTGCTGTAGCCTCTTCCAATTCCTGTAAAAGATGGGGATAAATTTCAGACTGGGGATCGTATTCCGGAAAGAAAACTCCCCCCATACCCTGTAATGCATCAAAATAAGGGATGTTGCCATAGAAATCCGTCAATCTGTGAAAATTCAGCACCCGCATGATTCTGGCAGCATTTCTGGTATTGATTTTATTCCCTTCATCGTATCCCTCCGGACCAGTCTGCCGGATCACTTCAGAAATATTCTTCAATGCATCTCCATAGAAAAATTCGAATGGCGCATTGTTGGACTCGAAATTTTCAGTGTATTTGTCGCCTGGAGCAATCCCCCCACCGGCATTTGCCAGGTGCTGGATCAGGTAGGCGGTCATGCCTATATTGGTCCGCCAGTCAATGTACCGGTTATCCCCTGCCGAACCGCCTGAAGCGGATCCCAGTTGGGCTGCAGTAAACATGAAGTTGAGATCAATTTCGTTTACTGCCTGGGGATCGATATTCAGATCGTGCAATTCTTCCGTATCACAACTGAACAAAGAAATGCAGACTGCCAAACCAAAAAAGAGAAATCTATTTATAATTTTCATGGTATTTTTTCCTTTAGTGATTAAAACGTTGCCCTTACATTGAATCCAAATGTCCTGGTCTGTGGCATACCGAAGTAATCCAGTCCCTGACCATTTCCTGAAGAATATCCTGACTCAGGATCAATATTCTCCACATTTTTCCACAGAATGGATAGGTTACGCCCGACGAAAGAAAGGTTCAGGTTGGTAAATGGCGTTTTATCCAATATGCTTCGTGGGAAATTATATCCTAATGTCACCTGCCTTAGCTTGGCAAAGGAACCATCATAGATGAAATAGTCTTGCACCCTGTTTCCCATTTGGTTCCAATAATTATTGGCTTCGCCAGGAGAAAGTGTCTTGGAAAACGACTCGTAAATGGGATCCCCGTCTGTATTTGTACCAGACTGAATCACACCGGATACGGTCAGTGGTTCCTCTCCTGCCCTTCCCTGTAAAGTCTGCTTGTGTAGTCCCCATTGCGTAAGGCGGACATTGGTACCGGAATATAAATCTCCCCCAATTCTGAAATCCACAAGGGCAGAAAAATTAAAACCCTTAAAAGTAATGCTATTATTTATCCCTCCGGTCCAGTCGGGAATACCATTTCCGATAACCTCCATCTCATCGGATTGAACCGGTGCCCCGTTTTCTTCAAATACAGGCTGTCCATCAGGAGACTTCTTCTGTACCCATCCGGCCAGTACTCCGAATGGATAACCGGTCCTGTGCTGTACGAAAACCGTTCGCGTTCTCGGCTCCTCTACATTCAGGATACTACTGCCTTCAATTAAGGAAACTACTTCATTCCTGTTTCTGGCCACGTTGAAGGAAACATCCCAACTGAAATTATTGGTCCTGATGGGGGCACCTGTAAGCAGAATTTCTATCCCCTTATTTTCCATTTCTCCAAGGTTCACTAATGTAGAACCAAACCCGGAAGCCCTGGAAACCTGTGCATTCAATTGATCATCCGTACTGCGTTGCTGATAGTAGGTAAAATCAAGTCCCAGCCGGTTCTGGAAAAAACGGACATCAAATCCCATTTCGAACTCAGTAGAAAGAAGGGGCTTTAAGAACCGGTTGGGAATGGTACCTGCATTGCCTCCTGCAGTTGCGAAGGAGGCCATGGCTACCTGATTGCCGCTGAAATCAACAGCAGGAGCACCTAAGAGAGAATATACATTTTGAATCTGATAAGGACCCACGGTAGAGTTACCCACTTTGGCCCAGGACCCTCTGATTTTACCAAAACTCAACCAAACAGGTAATTCCGTCAGGGCATCGGAAAACACGAAACTACCTCCAATAGAAGGATAAGTAATGTCATTGAATTGAGGGTCCAAAACCGAGAACCAATCCGTTCTGCCGGTAGCCGTTAAGAATAATATGTTTTTATAACTAACCTCGGCAGATCCGAATACGGAGTTGATCCCCCAGCCGGAATAACCATATCCAAAATTTCGGGTGACGGTATTGTTGATGGCATGGAAGAACGGCACATTAAATCCCTGCCCGTTGGCTGAAATGGTTTCATTTTCCCTTCTCATCCTATTGGCACCAATAAAAGCATTCACCCCAAAATCGCCAAATTCCTGGTTGTATCCCAACATGGCTTCCAGGTTGATTTCATTCACCCGCTGTTCACTTTCATTCATGCTACCATTCCTTTCGTATCCTGTTCCCTGTGGGGTCAGGGTAGTTCCTCTTCGGGTAAACCAATCCATCCCTGCTCTTCCGGAAAGGTACAGGTGATCGGTAATGGCATATTTCAATGACCCCGAAGTAATGATCCTGTCTCGGGTATCATTGATAGACAATTGATGCGTAGCGAAATATGGATTTTGCCCCCAGGGATTATTGGTCATCAGGTATTCTTCCTGTTCAGCAAACCCCCAGGTACTCAATAGCGCCGGATCGGTGCCTACAGGGATGGTTCCTAACCTGTTGGGATCTCCCTTACCCCATTCCACGTTTACATTGGGGGGCAGTGCAAATATGGACTGGAAGGCATTTCCAGGTGAATCCGATAACCTGGGCCTGTTTTGAGTCCTTTCATTGGAATAGAGCACTTTGGCGTCAAAAGTAAGTTTTTTACCAAATTTGCCATTGGTGGCTATTGACATGTTCAACCGGTCAAAACCAGCATTGGGAACCACAGAGGAACTCCGCATATCAGTGGCATTGAATCGGAAAGTCTGGGTATCGCTTCCTCCTGAAAGAGAAACACTATTGGTATAGGCAGCGCCGGTTTCATAAAACCGGTTCCAGTTGTCTCCTGCATACTCATAAGGGCGTTCTACCCCGTCAAAATGCATGGCTGTACCGGAACCCAATCTTTCTCCCCAGGCCTCGGTACCCCAGTCATAACCCTGCCGTATTGTTGTAGGCCTCACGGCAGCACCTGTTAACTGATCGCCCTGGAACCTGCCGGAACCAAATTCAGTCTGCAAATCAGTCTGGTTGTTGATCCTTTCAAAAACCACATTGGAATTGATTTCTACGCCAATTCCCCTTTGGGCCGTGCCCCTTTTGGTAGTAATCAATATCACCCCATTGGCAGCCCTTGAACCATAGAGAGCAGCTGCACTGGCCCCTTTCAGTACAGACATGGACTCGATATCATCAGGGTTTACACTGGTCATACCATCTCCCTGATCTGCTCCTCCCCAGACACCCGCCTGACCGAAATTGGTGTTGTCCATGGGAATACCATCAATTACATAAAGGGGTTGATTACCTCCCTGAAGGGACGTATTTCCCCGGATGATGACACGGGAAGAACCCGCCGGCCCAGAAGCTACGTTGCTCACGTTTACTCCAGCTACCCGGCCTGCCAACTGGTTGGCAATGTTGTTTTCGCGTGCTTGGGTGAACTCTTCTCCTCCCACTTCAGTGATCGAATACTGCAAGGCCCTTACATTTCTCTCAATTCCCAGGGCGGTAACCACCACCTCAGAAAGTTCCGCAGCATCCTCAGCCAGGCTGATATCTATGCTGGAGCGGTTACCAACATTTTCCTCAACAGTCTGAAAGCCAAGAAAGGAAAAAACAAGTACTGTTTCTCCCCCTGGAACATTCAGGCTGTAGTTTCCATCCACATCTGTGGCGGTACCGGTAGATGTTCCCTTAATCAGTACCGATACACCCGGAAGCGGCATCCCATCGGTTTGATCGGTCACCTTCCCGGATACAGTTTGAGCCAAAACAGTACCCCCGAGAGCGGTAAGCACTGTCAGGCAGACAATAAGTAATAGGTTTTTCATAAATGGATAATTTTGGATTTTAAATGACAATTACCCTGCTAACCCTTATCAAAATTGTTTACACCAATGGTCTTTACTGGAAACCCATGTCATCCAAAATACGAAATTTCAAATTGTAAGATCTTCAGTAACACCCAATATTGTAGGTTTAAAGTCTTGACAAACGGTCAATAAGAGCAATATTTATCTGAAATGTAGAATAATCTGAGAAATAAAAAAAGGTTTGACATGAATATTTTACTTCATGAAAATTACATGATTGGTCAAACAATAATTGATAAGGGTATTTTACCAGTTTGTCTCAAAAAGAAAATATTCGAAAAATAATAAACCAGTTTAAACCAAACTCTATCATATAACAGCTTAAAAATATTCAAATTTCCTGTGAAAAAACTTAATTTTTATCAATTGATAAAAATCCTGAGGTGATCAAATATTGAACTTCAATGCACACCAAAAAAAAATTTCATGTGTTTATAATTCTCTTTTAGTGGTCACATAGCCTGTCCCGATCACATCGGGAGAATCTCGCATGGCTTATAATCATCCCTCTGTGTGTCGCCTCCGACATGCTCGATTTCATCTGTTTCTAATTTGTTTTAAGCGGTCAAATGCCTGTCCCTATACTAAATCGGGAGAATCTTTAACGATTAAAATAATCATTACCCTGTGTGTTTAATGATGATTTTAATCGTGTCGATTTCATATTTTAATTTTATAACTTAACCCATTGGCATGGATGGATAATTTGTCCATCCAGGGTTTAAAATTTGCTTTATTCTTTACCTGTAGGGCATACAGCATTCCATCAAATACAAATAAAAAAGCCCCTTGAAGCATGACGGCATTTCCAAAACCGATCAGCTGATTTTTTTGTTGTCTTCTACCTCTTTCCTTCAAATACAGCCCCCCTGCCATATACCCTAAATCCAGGGCCGCATTGAAAAGTAAAATTTTCTCCGTTTTATGTTGGGCCTCCAGACTTTCCCACAAACCTTTATTTTCCTGATGGCGCCTGGCATTGAAATAACCCAGTCCGGCAATAGCCAGGTTGACCGTGTTCCAATACATATTCATTTGGTGAAACCCCTTCCTGGCACCCGTGGTCCTTGAGGCACCGATTCCTCCCCAAACGATATTCCCCACTGCCCAGGAACCAAGAACGAGCATACCATTGCTTTCCAGTCTCTTTCTCTCCTCATTGATGGCAGGAATAGAGGATTTGTTCTGACCTTTACAAATGATTCCGGTAAACATCCCAGCCAATACAAACAGCGTTTTTAACTTCATTTGTCTATTATTTATAAAATTATCCAATCTGGTTTTAATTTAAATATATTTTTATCCAAACCAGCTACACATCAAAAGGTTTATTAGTAGCAATGTACCTGATATACCCATATCTTTGTTTCTGAATTAACAAAAACAGCAGCTTAATACGTTAAAATGCAAGAACCTGATATCAAAGACAATTTAAAACAAACCCTAAACACCTTCAAGAATACCGGCTGCCGGCTGGTTGCTGTGAGTAAAACCAAGCCAGTATCAGACCTGGAAGAGGCTTATGCTGCGGGAATCCGGGATTTTGGGGAAAATAAGGTGCAGGAATTGGTTGAAAAAGCCGATCAATTGCCAGGGGACATCCGTTGGCACATGATTGGACATCTTCAGCGCAACAAGGTGAAATACATTGCCCCTTTTATCCACCTGATTCACAGTGTGGATTCCCTGCGCCTATTGAAGCAAATAGATAAAGAAGGAAAAAAGATAGAAAGGGTGATTTCTTGCTTGCTTCAAGTGCATATAGCCAAAGAAGAAACCAAATACGGATGGGACGAAAAGGAATTGATGGACTTTCTTTATGGAGAAGAAATCAAAGGAATGAAAAACATTCAGATAGTGGGCCTCATGGGAATGGCCACCCTTACAGACAATTCCGAAACCATCAGGAAGGAATTTAAAGACTTGCACCACTTGTTTACCCAACTAAAGAGTCAGCCCCTTCCTGAACAGGTTCAGTTGAGTGAATTGTCCATGGGGATGAGCGGGGACTACCTCATTGCTCAGGAAGAAGGAAGTACCATGGTCCGGATAGGTAGTGCCATTTTTGGCGCCAGAAACTATACCTAAACTAAAAAACATGAAAACAGAACGGATTCTACAAGTCTCTGCAATATTTGGTGCCCTGGCTGTGATTTTTGGCGCCTTTGGTGCCCATGCCCTGGAACTTTTTTTGGTAGAAACGGGTAGGTTGGATACCTACGAGACTGCAGTGGATTATCATTTTTACCACAGCCTTGCACTGCTGATGGTGGGCATACTGACCAGGCTATATCCTGATAAGAAACGATTGGTCCTGAGTGCCTGGTTTTTTGTGG
>Ga0008836_100359_pt1 | contig 32459 bp, 34 predicted proteins | sample HotLakConsUCCR28_FD_62214 | JGI IMG/M metagenome (GOLD analysis project Ga0008836, IMG submission 62214) | Hypersaline microbial mat communities from Hot Lake, Washington, USA - Hot Lake Consortium UCC-R28 (Hybrid Assembly) ... | reverse complement strand
TCGCCAATTGCGAATTCGGTATTGGGATTTAGTCGCCTCAGTCGTCATCGTAAGTAGCAAGTAAGGAGTGCACACTTCCTTTTTATCGCATCTAACTCATAATGTTTATGCAGCAACGCCGGGATAAAGAACGACCTTCGGAAGATTTAATGTTATGCCGCTTTGGCGGTGTCGGCGGTGTCGGCGGTGTGCCAGTAGGTGAGGCCGTCGCGCTTGTCGAGGAGGACGAGACCGAACCCTTCGGGGCGTTCAAGGTATTCGGTAATTGCCCCTCAAGACAAAAGTGCCTGGATAAAAGCCTGACCGGCTTCCTCTAGATTATGAGCGATCTCAAACGTCAGACTCCGCACCCGAATCTGTTTGGGGCGCGTATTTAGGGGATGTTCGAGATCTTGGGGATAAACCAGAATGGATTCGGTCGTGCCAGTGGTTTCTGCATAAGCGATCGCTTGCTGGATATCACTGGTAGAAGGAGACTTGGGGGCCTTGTATTTGGTGTCGAGGACGTAGCGGGTAGCTCCAGTGGCGATATCTACCAGCACCAGGTCGATATCGAAGTGGACGGCGTGTTCCTTTTCCTTTGATAAGGTAACTCTTTCCTGAACTTTAAGTTGCAGACCATAAGGTTCTAAAACTTCGCGGTGGTGGGCCTGAAGCCAAGCAGCCACGAAGCTTTCAAACAGTTGGTTCATGTTGACCAGGAAGGGCAACATGCGGTGATCGCCCTGCTGGAGGCTAGGTCCCGTTTGGTCGAGAAAGAAGCGGCAGAGGGCATGAAGGGTTTGGTAGTCTTCATTCAGGCGGTGGTAGGTGCGCCCCTGGCAGGTGCGGGGATGGCAGGGGACCAGGCTGATGGTGCCGTGGAGAGCGCGATAGGCCCGACGAACGGTGCGGGAGACGGAGTCTCGAAGGATGCCGTGGTGGGTGATTTGGCGCAGAGTCCACAGCAGGATTTGGTTGTCTTCGATGTCGGCGGTTTGCTCCTGGAAGTGGCACTGGGGTTTGATGTTCCAGGGACGGCGAATTTGATGCGGAATATTGAGGCGACCACGCAGGCAGTTCAGGCGCTCGGTTCTGTCAATGTAGGCGCGATAGAGGCCCTGGCGCGTGCGATCGAGAATACGACTGGCCAGGATATCCGCTAAGCGCTCATAGAAATCATCCAGACTGTTGCAGTGACTCCAGTCCTCTAAAAAGCGAAAGCTTTTGAGGTTGTAGGCATACTCCAGCATGGCAAAGAGATTACCCAGCGGCACTTTAGGCTGTAAGCTGAGGGCGACTTCTGGGGAGAGAGGAATGTGCCCCACAAATCCCTGAGAGGTAAGCTGCCATTGGTTGCCCGTGCGCGGACTGGGAAATTCTACGTCGATGCCCTGGTTGCTGTAGGTTTGCCACAACTTCTCGCCCAGGTCATAGCAAAACTCCTCCCGATGGAGCTGGGTCGGACGGTACTCTTTCAATTCAATCGTGCGGCGCTTCATAGCTGCAACTGGCTCTGAATGGTGGTCCAGCGGAATTTATCGACCTGTTCGGGGCGATCAAAGAAGTACTCTTCCAGGTAGGGTTCAATTTCCATTTGCCAGATAGCGGGCAGTTCAGCGCTGAGGGCTTTACGCAAGAAGAAGGAGGTGCCGAGTTCGTACTGGCGATCGCTAATCGCTCGATTCACCTCGGTCAGAGTTTGCACCAAGCCATCGACAGCAAAGCCAGTACCCGCGTGAAACTTCCGCAGAATGTTCATGTCGGGATAAAGGGGCAGGAAGGCAAAGCGTCGCCGCAGGGCATGATCGACTAGGGCGATGGAGCGATCGGCGGTGTTCATGGTGCCGATGATGCGGACGTTGTTCGGAATTTTGAACGATGTGCCGCCAGCGAGTTCTACCGCTTTGTCGCGATATTCCAGCAGATACATGAGTTCGCCGAAGACCTGCGCCAGGTTAGCACGGTTGATCTCATCGATGATGAGGATACAGGTGTCTTTGCGGATCCGGGCTCGCTCACAGAATTGTAGAAATCGGCCCGGTTCGACCGGATACTCTAAGCCCCCGTTTTTGCCAGGTTTGGGACGAATGCCCTGGATGAAGTCTTCGTAGGTGTAGGCCGGGTGGAACTGAACGAGGGCTGAGAAGCCATCGCCATCACTCAGCAGATGTCGGGACAGGTGTTCGGCGAGGAAGGTTTTGCCGGTGCCGGGGGGGCCATACAGAATGGCTTGACCTTTGCGCTCAATGGCATCAACCCAGGTTTGGAGGAGGGCTGGATCAAGGGAGGTGTCGGCGGCACATTGAGCCAGGGGATAGACTGGATGGGTCTCGATGACATCTTCGGCAGGTTCCAGATACTCCTGGAGCTGTGCCATCGGCTCTTCGAAGGTGGCCAGTTGTACCAGCGGAAAGACCTGCTCGTAAGTTTCGCGAATGAAGACACTGAGTTCTGCTTTGGATTTGCTCAGCACTTCTTCTTTGGAGAGGACGGCGGCAACGTGGATGTCTGAGTCGTTGGGGGCTTTAATCCACTCTGAGAAACCGATGCCTTTGCGGTTGATGGCCACCCCATCGGCCCGAAAGGCGGTATCGGCGCGACTGCCAAAGACGATACCTTCCCGGTCAAGGGTAGGTTGCAGGCGTTCGGCCAGATCAGCCTGATAGATCCGGCAGTTTTCTAAGAACCGTTGTCGCTGTTCACTACCGTATTGGCCAATGTAAAAGCCGCATTCCAGGCGCTCGTAGCTCATCCAGAGAAAGAGTTGAGCATCTTCAGTGCGTTTGCCGCCTTTGGGATAGAAGGCTCCCCAGTAGAAGTCCCACGCGCCGCCTTGGCCCCAGTCGTTTTTGAGAATGCGAGCGAAGATGCGGCTGCGGGTTTCCATCAGCTCAGTCATCGGTGTAGGCAGTTGGGCTGCTACCTCTTGCATCAGGTGCTGGAAGGGTTCTTCCAAGTGGTTTTTGAAGTCTTGTTTTTGGTCATCGTAGACCGACTTTTTAGGCGTGTGGTGGAGCTTGGAGAGTAAGTCGAAAGTGGTCAGGTTGAAGGGACAGCCTGGATTGACCTCTATTGAAATATGATCTGGTATTTCCGTTTGGTTGTTGGGCACTTGCCATGCTTTTGCATTGATGATGTCGTCGAAGGTTTTTTGATCCAATTTCACTAAGGTTCTTCGCCAACCTGGTTGATCCACAAAGCGTAGAGTAAGGTCGTTCCATTCCACAGGAATGCGATGACAGCTCCTAGAAGCAGCGGCGTCATAGTAATAAGGTCCTGTGACTGTACCGATACCAAGTACTTCTTTAGTCCCATTGTTTGCAACTATACGATCGCCTTCCCTAATGCGAGAGAAATGCCAAAGTTGCTGAACACCTGCTTTGCTCCACTCAGTTGAGTCATCGCTAACCAAAACTTCATCAACGCGCTGATTAAATTCACTTCTATTCAGCCCTGTAATGTCTCCAAACTCTTTCCATTCCAAGGCAATAAATCCTTGATCACGGCACTCTTCCCACTGCCATGCATTTGCACCGGGAGCAATTTTCCAGTAACGAGTAGAATGAGTTTCGAATCCAAGTTTTTTGATAGATACTAACCAGTGGCAAAACATATCGAACTGATCTGCATCCGATTGAATCGGATCCCAAATCGTTCTCATTAATGGTGAAAGTTTCTGAATCAAACGCTTTCCATGAGCATTCGTCGCTGAGTAATCAGTCAACTTTGTAGAACACTTTTCTCCAGAAAGGTAAGCGATCGTACTTTGAGATTTACTGTTAACAAGTAAGAATATATTTGGCTTCAAAGAATTTAGAATAGGGGACAACATTCCTGATTGAAAGCCTTTGACATAAGTTGATTTATTGAAACCATCACAGACATGCTGAAGTTGCTTGCCATCTGGATATTCGAGGCAAGACTCAATGAAACGAAAAATCGAGTAGGCAATTGCCTGCCAATTCCATTTTGAGCCATCTGCCTCATACCATTTTTTGATGTCATCTTGTATGGCTGGTGCATGATGAACCCAAAATCCTCTCGTACGATTTCTTAATGTATCTGAATGTGGCAGCAGTTTCCCAAGAATTTTATTTGCCAACCCTTCTGGCAGAGACTCTGGATTATTGATATCTAACTCCGAAATTTTGCTTTTTATTCCGTTAAAGTTGTCTCTTCCTACTTGACGGTTTAATTCATAAAGCTCAATGTATTGTTCTCCTTCAGGAGTATTGACAAAGGTGTCTCTAAACTCCTGATAGAGCTCTTTAAATTCATCAATGTGCTGTAGTTGCATGGGCTTTGGCTTTACAGTTGCTGATTAGGTTTGACTTAAGCGACTTTGGCAGAATCGGTGTAGTATCAGTGGGTGAGATCGTCGCGGTGTGAAGTGTGCATATCGCCGAAGAAGATTTGACAGTTTGGGCATTCGTTGGCTTCAGAGCCCAGCCACTTGTTGAGAAAGGCTTCGACTCGTGGGGTGTCGGCAGGTTGCATAGGGCAAACGGGGAATCTCTGGAATTCCAGACAAGGGGGCGGCTAGTTAATATTGCCCAGAGACTAGCCGCGATTCGGCAATCCTTACATTGATTTATGGAGGCGGCATCAGCACCACAGGCGACCGTGATTGATCGAGAGCAGCGGTGATGTGATGGGGGTAGCCGTTACTTGATTGACCGCAGACAATACTGGATATCGTCGGCCCATTCATAACAAACGCTTTCCTCTAATCAAATAACGTTAAAGCATTTATTATGAATGGGCACTGGTTACTTGATTTTGCCTGCCCGTTTCCGTGTTTCACGCAGGCGTTTGCACCTAACGTCTGCCCATTACTTGATTTTGCCTGCCCGTTTCCGTGTTTCGCGCAGGCATTTGCACCTAACGTCCCCTTTTCCGCTAAAAATGCGGCGATTTGCCCGTAAAAACTGCGTCCTGTCGCTCAATTACGGAACCCCAAAATCGCCCAATTGCCGCAAGATCACTCAACAAATTGACTTGATAAGAACTTGGCGATTCCCGCATTCACCACGGTTTCACCCCGAGTGCCCCCGTGCCATGTTGGAACTGTCAAAATTCCAGGTGCATCCCATGCCCAGACCCAAACGCGGTTCTACCGCCCTCGAAAAAGCCGAAAAACGGCTTGCCAGCCTCAAATCCATCAGTTCCACCCTCGATTTAGGCGACGGTTTGACCCTGGCGAGCTATCAACAAAAGGCTGAGCTGCTGCGATCGCAACTCGCCACTTACAACGAATCCCTCTCCTTCGTCGATCGCTCCCTCAGCACCATACAAGACACCGAACAGCAAATCCGCGACCTTTCCGAGCGCATGTTGATCGCCGTCGCTGCCCGCTATGGCAAAGACAGCTACGAATATGAGATGGCGGGCGGTACCCGCAAGCGCGAGCGCAGACGGCCTCGGCGGCGATCGCGAGTAGAAAGTGCGATGTAGCAGCAAAGCGTTTGGCGATCGCTGAGATCAGGGTCGACCCTGGCAAAATGAGCCGCGATCGCCCCGCTCCCCTCGCTATGCGCGATCGCGACTGGTCCCAACCGGGGGCCAACGGGCATGAGCAGGGCGATCGCAGAGAAATCAAGAGCTTGCCCGAGTCCCGCTATCAGTACAATGGAACGACTTCGGTGACCCCGATTCCCTCACTTGCTGGACTGCCGTGGCTGACCCGCTCCCCACCTCTGGTACGACGACTGCATCACCCCAACCGCCCGCCGCGCTGATCTGGGGCAGCGGTGCCCTCTTTGGGCCAGCGGTGCTGGGGTTGGGGTGGCAGGTCTGGGCGCAGCCAGAGCTCAGTCACCGCTTGCTGGCGTTGGGCTTACTGTTAACCGGGATTGAACAGGGCCGCATGGCCATGGTGGATCTGCGCCAGGTCGCCGCAGTGGGCCAGCAAGTCGAAGATCGCCAATTGACCCGGTTCTACAAAATTTTGCTGCTTGCGATCGCGGGGCAACTGGTCGGGTTTTACCTGGCTGCCGCTGGCTGGCTCGGGGTCGGAGCCGGGGTCATGATGATGAGCATTATTGGGTTTAACTTGGCAGCGGGGCTCCAGCTCCAGCCAGCGGTTTCACCCCCGCTACGGACGATCACCCTGCGAGAACGGCGGGGCGTGCTCCTGGCAGACGGGCTGGCGCTAGCGCTAGTGGGGCTATGGTTAGGAAAAGTGGGTCGAGTCTGGATTGGCGGCGGTTTGCTAACTATTGCCTCATCCTATGTCGGGGTCAAGCTCATTCAGAGTGGGCGGCGGTCTCCTTAAATGGACTCTTAGGAATGGAAATTCAATTCAGTTGGGATAGCTGTCTCGGCTGTTCCTTGTCCGGTCAGGTCTATGCTTCGCGGCAATTGGCGGTTCAATGATCCTCATCCCTTAGCCCATGGCCTCTCGGCGTCGCGCGCCACGGGGAACCGTCATTGAGGCGATCGCCGCACCGGCTCGATGCTCAGACTGACTTTGCAAGATGTTAACTGAGGACTGTCGTTTGCGGTTAAAACTGCTTCAATCACTCTAAACGGCTGAATCCGCTGTCTTAGGGCCTCATCATGCACATTCTCCACGGCACTTGGATACCAGAATCGACCCCCGAATTTATCCAATCAGGTTCGTTTTACCTCTGGGTGGAAACGGAGGAAACGAGCCGTCGTCGTCGCGCAGGCCATCCCCGCCAACTGTTTAAGCCAGATCTGGCATCTCTGCTCACCGACGAACTGGGATTCAAGCCCTCCAGCTATCACCAACTCGAAGACGATATCGCCCCCCGCCATTTCCTGTTGCCAACGGTGGATGACAAGCCGCTGCCGTCCCTGGAAATGTCGCGCTATCTGGAAACCGATGCCCCGGAATCCTTTGCCTGGCAGTACTGGCAGGTGGACTGCTACCAGATTAAAGACAACACGGAAATCATCAGTACCCTGAATGACCTGCACTTCCTGGCGACCTACAACCTGGCGGAAGTGCAACTGGGCGCGGATCTGCTGTTTTGGTATCACTACACCCAGACCTTTAAGCAGGTGATTTTGCGCGACCAGTACATTCCGGCGCTCAAGTACCGGAGTCTGGCTGATGCGTCGAAGACTTCTAAAACGCGCTCCAAGGCTAAAGGCCCAAAGCAATCCCAAAAGGAGCAGACTTTAGGGGGAGACTTTGAAGTGTATCCCGGCTGGGAGATTATCGGCGATCGCTACGCAGCCGATCTCCAGGCCTACACGGAGTACATGCCCTTCCTTTGCGCCGCCGGATTTGCGGAAGTGCCGGACGAGCCGACCTTGCACCAACGCGAATCTCTGCTCCGCCATTTCTCCGAATGCTGGGTTCATGAGCTGGTGCGAGACACGTCCCTACCCCAGACCTATCTCAAACGTATCCAGGATTCCCTAATTCAAGAATGTTTGGGCCATGACCTGAAGCAACCGTGGTGGGGGACGGCAGCGATCCAGGAACTTTATCAGCAATGGCAGCGGTGGCGCGATCGCATCAGCCGCTCCGAAACCGCCGCCCCCTTCCACATCGCCTTCAAGCTAGAGGAACCCGCCAAACCCGAAGATCCCTGGCAAATCCTGTTCTACGTCGCCCCCAAGCACGACCCCTCCCTGCAAATTGCCCTGCTGGATTTTTGGCAACTGCGGGGTACCCAGCAGCAAGAACTCCGCAAGCAGTTCGGCGACGAGTTCGAGCAGCACTTGCTGATGAATCTGGGCTACGCCGCCCGCATTTATCCCCGCTTTTGGGATGGTTTAGAAACCGACGAGCCGGTCGGCATCTTTGTTGACCTCGACACTGCCTTCAACTTCCTCAAAGAAGCGGCCTGGGTACTGGAAGACGCCGGGTACAAGGTCATCGTCCCCGCCTGGTGGACGCCTAAAGGTCGCCGCCGCGCCAAAGTGAAGCTCAAAGCCCAGGGCAAATCCCTCGGCGGCAATGACAAGAGCAAGAGCTACTTTTCCTTCGAGACGCTGGTGCAGTATCAGCATGAGCTGTCTATTGGCGACGAACCCGTGACCGAGCAAGAGTGGCAGCAACTGGTGGAGGCCAAGTCGCCCCTGGTCAAGTTTCGCGGCCAGTGGATGGAGCTAGACCAGGACAAAATGCGGCAAATGCTGGACTTCTGGAAGGATCAACAGGCCGAAAATCCCGAGATGAGTCTGCTGGACTTTATGAAGCTATCCGCTAGCGGCGACGAGGAAGACCTGGAGGTGGAGTTCGATCGCGGCGACACCCTCGCGACCATGCTCACCCAACTCCACGATAAGACCCGCCTGCAAATCACCGACGACCCCGACCAGTTCCACGGCAGCCTGCGAGAGTACCAGAAGCGAGGGCTGTCCTGGCTGCACTACCTGGAAAACCTGGGCCTGAACGGCTGTCTGGCGGACGACATGGGCCTGGGCAAGACCATTCAGGTGATCGCCCGGCTGGTGCAAGAGCGGGAAATGGCGGCAGCGGCGGGCGTCAAAATTCCCCCGACGCTGCTGATTGGCCCAACGTCCGTGCTGGGCAACTGGCAGCACGAAGTCGAGAAATTTGCGCCGGATCTAAAGGCCGTAGTGCATCACGGTAGCGATCGCGCCAAAGACACGAAGGAATTCAAAGCCCTGTGCCGCGACCATGACGTGGTGATCACCTCTTTCACCCTGGCCCGCAAAGACGCCAAGCTGCTTGGCGGCGTCACCTGGCACCGCATCGTGCTGGACGAAGCCCAAAACATCAAAAACCCCAAAACTGCCCAGACCAAAGCCATCCTCAAGCTGGAAGCCAATCACCGTCTCGCCCTCACGGGCACCCCCGTGGAGAACCGCCTGCTTGATCTCTGGTCCATCTTCAATTTTCTCAATCCCGGCTATCTCGGCACCCAGACCCAGTTCCGCAAGCAGTTCGAGATGCCCATCCAAAAAGACAACAGCCCCCAACGCTCCGCCACCCTGAAAAAGCTGGTGGAGCCGTTCATCCTGCGCCGCGTCAAAACCGACAAGTCCATCATCAAAGACCTGCCCGACAAGGTGGAGCAAAAGCTGTTCTGCAACCTCACCAAAGAGCAAGCCTCCCTCTACGAAGCGGTGCTCAAGGACGTGACGGAGCAGCTCGAAAGCAGCGAGGGCATCCAGCGGAAGGGGCTGATTCTCGCCACCCTGACCAAGCTCAAGCAGATCTGCAACCATCCCCGCCAGTTTTTGCAGGACGAGAGCGAGTTTACGCCGGAGCGATCGCACAAGCTCAGCCGCCTCACCGAAATGCTGGAGGAGGTGATCGAAGAAGGGGAAAGCGCCCTCGTCTTCAGCCAGTTTCGCGAAATCGGCGACGCCCTGGAGCAACACCTGCGCCACAGCCGCCACTACCCCACCTACTACATCCACGGCGGCACCAACCGCAACAAGCGCGAGCAGATGATCAGCGCCTTCCAAGATCCCGAAACGCCGCCCACCATCTTTATCCTGTCGCTGAAGGCTGCCGGGGTCGGCATCACCCTGACCAAGGCCAACCACGTCTTCCACTTCGATCGCTGGTGGAACCCCGCCGTTGAAGACCAGGCCACCGATCGCGCCTTCCGCATCGGCCAGAAAAAGAACGTCTTCGTCCACAAGTTCGTCACGATGGGCACGCTAGAGGAGCGCATCGACCAGATGATCGAGGACAAGAAAAAGCTGGCCGGGGCGATCGTCGGGGCCGACGAATCCTGGCTCACCGAACTCGATAACGACGCCTTCAAACAACTCATCGCCCTCAACAAGAGCGCCATTCTGGAGTAATGGCGTGTGGTGCTGTGATGATGAGTGGGCAGGGAGCATTCGCGCAGCCATGCACCATTTCAGACGGCTAACCAGGCGTCCCCCACCTGGTTCAATGCTCGTGATCAGCATTCGCTAAAATCCTACGGCATAGGCGGAATTATAAAGTCTGAGAAGAGTTGGACATCAAGATCTGTATTTTTCAGACTGTTAACCAGTCGTTGATCTTGAGTTAGCAAAGGGGCTTGGTTTCGTTGCGACAGCGCCACATAGCAAGCATCGTAGGCAGAGATGCCATAAGTGATGCTGAGGGGAAGGGCGGCTTGAATGAGAGCGGCAGTAGGCGTTGAGGTCAAGCGGAGTAACTTCAGGTCATCTAAATTTGCTTGGGCTTGGGCACTGTCGTACACTCCAGCGCGAACATACTTCCAGAGGATGTTGGTGCATTCAACGTAAAACAAATCTGGCATGTGGAAGCAGGCATTTAGGATCGTTGAGATGCGCAAACAGCTGATCCACTTTTGGGGTCAATGGCTCAATAATGAATTTCTTGATACCCACACTGGCATCAACCACGCACTGCATAGAAGCGGTCATCGAGCCCGATCTTCCTGAAGTAGGGTAAGGGTGTCAGGCAAATGGTGTGCTGCTGGGCAAAAGGTTCGGCGTTGTTCAATCCGGTGCAGGATTGCTGCTTGGGGAGGTTTCATTTGGGCTGAGTCCACACCATCGATGGCTAAAGTGGCCAGGTCTTGCCGGAAATCTTCATTGCCGTCATGAATGGTGAGTTGGCGATCGCCCAAAATTTCCTGGAATTCTACCTGTTCCATGCCTGCAAACTGACTAGCCGCGCCGACATCAATCTTGTCTTGCTGAAACAGCAGAATAGCAATCTCCAGCTTGAGATCAGTTTCAGAAATATGCGCCATTTCCAGAAATTCATCGGGAATGACTAGACTCATGGCTGTCACCTTAAATAACAGGCTTAGTCGGCATTGAGAGAAGCGATCGCTCCTTGCGGCGATTCATCAATTAATCTCTACTCAGGGTATCGAGAAACTATTTCCCACAATTTTAACAACACCTATGCTGGAGGGTTATTGGACAGTCTGGCAAGTAGGTGGGATTCATTAAATAAATGTTGTTTACATAATCATCAAAGGTTAAACCCTTCGTGAATGCTTGAATATGTCGAATCGCCTGGGCCATATCCCAAACTGAGGCAACATCACGATTGTTCGACGGCATAGATCACCTGACGGGTATTCAAAATTTCGTAGCGTCGGTAAGGATTTTTAAGATACTTTCTGCTTACCAGATCGACTTTTCGCTGAAGTAAGCTTTCAATTTCTGCTTGCATCATTTCCCAGTCATCCCAGGTTAGCTGCTGCTCTGGCCAAAAAGTCAGGAGCACGTCGATATCGCTATCGGGACGAAAGTCATCTCGTAGGACGGAACCAAAGAGAGCGAATTCGGTGATTTGCCAGCGATCGCAGAACTCAGCAATCTGCTTAGAAGTTGCTGGAATGCGTTGATTGATCGGGGGTTTGAGTTCGGCAATCATCTTGCACCTGCTCTAATAGGTGGATGAAAATTCTAAATCCACCTTCTGGATGAAGGATATCGTCAAAACCGGGTGGGTTGGGGAGATCGCCTAGACGAACACTCTATTAGCAAATACTGTGACAATTCAACTCTGTTCAGAAGCCCCATGCTAGCTTGATAGAAAAACCAGGCAAACCTCTGACATGGTTACTGTTGGCGTCACCAAAGCGATCACGAATCTCAGCGAGGCTCACGCTAAATTGGGCCTTTCGCCCAGTCAAGATACCAACTTTTTGGCCGAGTGGAAAGACGCCCTCCCCGCTTTGACGGCAGAGCAAAAGGGAACTCTCGATCGCCTCAAGCAGCGATACCTCTACTACGCCGACCGTGGAGCCATTACCGAAGGGACCGTGAATCTCATTTTGCTGGCTCCCCTGCTCGAAGCACTGGGTTTGATGGACTCGCCCTTTCAGGTGCGCGGCGAGAAGTACGTCCGGTTTGAAATCGAAGATGGTGACACCACCTTGGATGGCCTGATCGATGCCCTGCTGATTAACGATCGCGTCTGGCTCATCGTGATTGAAAGCAAGCGCTATGGATTTAGTGTGCGACAGGCGATCGCTCAAACCCTCGCTTACCTGGTCAGCGCCCCGACCTCTCCTGTTTTTGCCCTAATCACAACTGGGGAAGATTCAATCTTCGTTAAGTTAGACTGCGAAACCGCCCAATATGGACTCTCTGATAAGTTCACACTGAGTACAGTCGAAGGTAATGAACTGCACCAAGTCGCTCAAATTTTGCTGCGGTTAGTCGCTACCCAGTAAAGCCTGTCGGCAAAATCTTCAACGATATTCAGAACATCACTACAATTCTTTGTAAGCACACAGCTAGCCAGAACAACCTGGAAAGTAAGCACAGTGCATAACCAAGGCATAATTTCTCTCGTTAAAGCCTCATTCATTTAAGCTCGCCATGACTTCTCCGCAATCTGCTTCGCCCCCTTCTGAATATTCGACGCTGTATGAGCAGGATTACGCAGCTTGGCTGTTGGAGACCGCAACGCTCCTGCGGGCGGGTAAGCTAGATGCGGTGGACATTACTAACCTGGCAGAAGAATTGGAAGACATGGGGCATAGTGAAAAACGAGCCGTCAAGAGCAATCTCGAAGTGCTGTTACGCCATCTGCTGAAGTACCAGTATCAGCCCCAACTGCGTTCAAATATCTGGCGGTTTACAATTTTGGAGCATCGCGATCGTTTGGCTGAGGCCTTTAGTGATAGTCCGAGCCTACAGCCCTACTATGTCAGCATGTTTGGGGACGCTTACCAGCGTGCTCGCCAAAAAGCCGCAGTCGAAGCTGGGCTTCCCCTCGAAACTTTCCCGGTTGAGTCGCCTTTCACCCCTGAAGCGACCCTCAATTCTGACTTTCTTCCCGATTCTGACCGTTCAAGCGATCGCTAATTCTGGAGCAGCAGCATGGCCCAAATGAGTCGTACCTGGTGGGGACAAAAATTTATTGAGGCGATCGAAAAGCTGACGGATGCTGGTCGCCTGAGTCGCGGTCGCTCTTACTCTAGTCCCGGTCGCATTCTCCACTTTGATATTGAGAGTGGGACGGTGTATGCGCAAATTCGCGGTAACAAAAACGCCTACTTTGGCGTGTATGAAGAACCCCGCTACAACACCGTCATCGACTTCGAGCCGATTAGCAAAGCCAAATGGGCTGCCGTCGTTGCTCTCATGGGTTCCAAAGCCAGCCTGATTTCGCGCCTGCTGCTCAACGAAATTCCCGACAACATCGAAGACAACTTCGCGACCCTGGGTTTGCACCTGCTGCCCGCCAGCAAAGATGACTTCCATACCCAGTGCTCCTGCCCCGACTGGAGCAACCCCTGCAAGCATGTCGCCGGACTCTACTACCGCGTCGCCGCCGAGCTGGACAGCGATCCCTTCCTGCTGTTTGAGCTGCGCGGTTTGCCCCGTGACGAGCTGCAAGCCCAACTCGCCCAAACACCCCTGGGTCAAGCCCTTGCCGCCGAACTGTCTGCCGAACAGCAACCGCCCCGGCCCCGCGATCGCTACTTCACCCCACCGCAAAGCCAGCCCGTTAGCGACCTCAGCCTCAAGGATTTCTGGCAAGGGGAAAAACGCCTGCCTGCGACCCTCGAAGTGGTCACCTCCTCGCCCGTTTCAGCGGTGCTGGTCAAGAAGCAAGGCGACTTTCCCGAATTCTGGCACCGCGACAACTCTTTTATCGAAGTGATGGAAGACCTGTACGACTACGTCAAAACTAAGAATCAGAAGAAGCTGTAGGGCGATTTACTTCCTTCCACTCAGCTTTTTCTGTCGATATTGAGGGATAAGTTCTACAGTTGGGATTGCTTTTAGATCTAGCGATATTAAGCGCAGTCCCAGTCGTAGGTAACGTTTGAAAAGTTGAGGTTCATGAGGTCTGCGTCGGAGATGTAAAATCGGCCAATCCCGGCATCTCCCCACATCAAATTGACGTAATCGTTATTTTCGTTCTTTACGTAATCAGTGTCTAACTGCAGCAACAAATGATTGTGACGTCCGTCCCACCCACGATCTTGAATCAACGCTGGATAACCACCGATTTTATGCCCAGACTCCTGGCTGACTTTCATTGCATAGTCTGAAAGACACTCCAAATACGCTTGGGAGGAGACTCTAAGTTCTTCGAATGCTTCTGAAAGTTCCCAAGGAATATCCAAATTCTCCGGCACAGGAAGATACTTTTTCTCAAAATGCAGCGCTGCCGGTGCAGAACGGTGGCTAAGAGGACTGTATTCAAATTCTGGCAGAAAGCTAAAATCGCTGACTAAGAATTCCGGGTCTCTCGTAAAGTTAGGGTGATACAGAACTTTGTAGGCATCATCACCTTTTCTAAATCTTTTCTGCAATCCGTAGAGATCATCATCACCGATGTAAAACTGCACGATACCCTTGTCCGGAAACTTGGGTAGTCTAGGAACTTCCGCAAAGTTGATTTGCGCTAAAAATTGCAGTTCCCGTCCTGTCGGACTGCGAGGATAGTCAATATTTTTAGGCAAGTAGGGAACGCCGCCGACCTTGCTCCTCCAGACATCCAGCGTTGGCTGAGGCTGCAACGTGAATTTAACGCAAGGACGAATGGTGGCTGCGACAACCTCTCGATGTTCTTCTAGAATTCGCCGCAGTTCTGGGTGCAAATCATCGTCGAGTACAAAGTTCATATCTCAATAGTGATATCGGCAGGCCAAAATCCGAATTTTTGTCTCACTTACTTCATAAACTAGACGATGTTCTTGGGTAATGCGTCTTGACCAACAGCCCTGCAAATCATACTTGAGAGGCTCTGGTTTGCCTGTACCCGCAAACGGCGTTCGCTGGATCTCCTTAATCAATTTGATGATGCGCAGCGCCGTCTTGCGATCGTGCTGAACCCACCAGGCCAAATCTTCAAAGGCACTGGGATCAAACTCAATGGGCTTCATTCCAGTCCCAATTGGCTCACGGCTGAATCGAACGCGATTCCCTGGGTACGATGCTTAGCTTCGAGCAATCGTTGCCACATCGTGTCGCTTTTCATCAGGTGTTGAGTTTCGAGTTCACTCAAAATGTCTTGCCAAAGCTGAATCGGAAGGATTACCCCCGTCACCTCGCCCTGATCGTCAGAAATGTATTGAACCTGTGGGTCGTTCATAAGCGCAAACATTGGCATCTAGCGACATTCACATTATGGCCCATCAAACTTTGGCAGCTTTAGAAGCCCTGAAACCTTGACAAATGAAGGAGACAGCGATCGCCCCCCTCCTACCCATCCTCCTCAACATTCCCTGGCTGGATGTCGAAAAAGTCTCACATCAAGGGAAGGTGAGTCCTACAATCGTTAGGAACATTTGTGCATCCCAGTGAGGGCTATGACCGCGCCTGCCGACCACGAAGCTAACCACGGCATCCCCGAACGCTTGGCGAAACACACCGTTCGCTATGCCAACTGCCAGGACGTGAACGCCGATGACCTGACGCCGATGATGCGGCACTACGTGCAGGTGAAGCAGGAGTATCCCCACGCGCTGCTGCTATACAGCGGTTCCCGCTCCCGTGAGGTACAGTGCAATCTCTGAAACTATTGCCTTCATAAGTCTCAGATTCACATCTGTACCTTACTCAGCAAGGAAACGCTGGATCGCGTGAGCGACTTTTTTGAGGCGCTCAAGAAATTAGAAGAATAGCTCGTTTGACTAAACTGTTACAAGAAAGTCATCAAGAGCACAACTCAGATTTTCTAAACTGTTACAAGAAAGTCATCAAGAGCACAACTCAGATTTTCTAAACCCATACTGCCGCAAGAAGATCCCGAACCAAAATCTTTTTTGTGCATTGCCCAACCGATCAATCCACCAATCACCTTAAATTTAGAAGCATCTGGCGATTTCGCTTCTCCAGTTGCCAGCTCCCACGCAAAATGCTGGCAATTATTGTAAATAATATGATATTTACTGTTTTGATATTTTGGCTTTAGGAGACGGATTCTATCCTTTATTTCAGATATCGTCCATGAATGGGTCGGTAATCTCCTTAATTCATACTCGGGCGAAACATCTGGGAAAAGAGGATGTGTACAAGAACGTGAAAAGTCAATAAGAAATAGATTGCAAATCATTCTACGCTTTGATAGGTCTTTCTGCGCAATCAACTCGACAGATCTATTTTGATCAACCACAACTCCACAATGAGGGTAATCGTGACTCGTTAGTTGAATGATACTTCCTACAGGATATTCAAACTTATTACTCATCACCTTCCTCCAAAAAAATATCTAGATTATTCTCGTCCTGCCTTGCCTGGGAAACAGCTCTAGAGTCGTTTGTGATGGAACCAGCAACACTTTTTGCAATGGAATCTTGGTTCTCTTCGTCTTTCAAGAAATCCTCTAACGCTTCAGCGGCGATCTCTACAGCAATTTTTCCTACGATTGAAGCAGAAGCTTCCGAACTAAAAGACATTGAAACTATATCCTTTCTGCTAGATGAGAAAAGTGGGAGATTAGAGGGGATTGTTTGTTTGAGGATAAAATTGAAATGGTAAACAATGTTCCCCGTGTGAGATTAGGATTCCCAATTTGACTCTCTCCATATCTCAAATGATGAGTTGACTCATGTAAAACGGTTTACTCATAGATAAATGTCTAGCTGTTACTGGATACGGATCATCTCATCTTGCTGAAAATAATCATTTTGCAGCCAGTTGAAGTAAGGGGACTCGCCCCCATCGCGATCGCCCCCAAATTTTCCTGCCAGCAAGGGAAGGTGAGTCCTACAATCGTTAGGAACATTTGTGCATCCCAGTGAGGGCTATGACCGCGCCTGCCGACCACGAAGCTAACCACGGCATCCCTGAACGCCTGGCGAAACACACCGTTCGCTATGCCAACTGCCAGGACGTGAATGCCGACGACCTGACACCGATGATGCGGCACTACGTGCAGGTGAAGCAGGAGTATCCCCACGCGCTGCTGCTATATCGCGTGGGCGACTTTTTCGAAACCTTTTTTGAAGACGGTATTACTATTGCCCGCGAGCTGGAGCTGGTGCTGACCAGCAAAGAGTGCGGGAAAGTGGTCGGGCGGGTGCCAATGGCGGGGATTCCCCACCATGCCCTCGATCGCTACTGCATTCAACTGGTGGAAAAAGGGTACGCGATCGCCATCTGCGATCAGGTTGAAGACCCCGCCCAAGCCCAGGGACTCGTCAAGCGCGAAGTCACTCGCGTCATCACCCCCGGTACCGTCCTTGAAGAAGGGATGCTCAGCGCCCGCCGCAATAACTTCTTGGCTGCAGTGGTGATTTCGGGGCAGCACTGGGGATTGGCCTACGCCGATGTGTCCACCGGAGAGTTCTTCACGACCCAGTACAGCGACCTGGAGCAAGTCGGGCAAGAACTGATGCGGCTCCAGCCCTCCGAGACGCTGTTCCCGACCGATGCTCCCGACCTCCGCGCCATGCTGCGTCCCGGTGAAGCCTCCGACCAACTGCCGGACTGCTTGCCCCGCCAGTTTTGCTACACCCTGCGATCGCAAGGCTCCTTTTCCCACACCGAAGCCCGCCAGCGCTTGCTGCAAACCTTCCGGCTGCGATCGCTGGAAGGCATCGGCTGCGACCACCTGCCCCTGGCCGTTCGCGCCGCTGGCGGCCTGCTGGAATATCTGGAAGACACCCAAAAAGATACCCAAGTGCCCCTGCAACTGCTCAGCACCTACGTTCTCAGCGACTTCCTGGTGCTCGATTACCAGACCCGCCGCAACCTGGAGATTACCCAAACCTGCCGCGACGGCACCTACAACGGTTCTCTACTCTGGTCCCTTGATCGCACCGTAACGGCGATGGGCGGACGGGCGTTGCGCCGCTGGCTGCTGCAACCGCTGCTGTCGGTGGACAAGATTGGCGATCGCCAAGCCACCCTCCAAGAACTGGTCGATGACGGTTCCCTCCGCACGTCTCTCCAGCAGCAGCTCAAGCAAATCTACGACCTGGAACGCCTCGCCGGACGCGCGGGTTCCGGTACTGCCAACGGGCGCGATCTGGTGGCTCTGGCGGATTCCTTTGCCCGGTTGCCCATCCTCGCCGCCCTCGTCGAAGCCGTCGAGTCGCCCTACCTGAAGGCCCTTCAGCACATCCCGCCAGAACTGGAGAAGCTGGGAGATACGCTGCGATCGCACCTGGTCGAATCGCCCCCCCTGTACCTCACCGAAGGCAACCTGATCCGCCCCGGCGTCAACACCGACCTCGACACCCTGCGCGATCAGGTCAAAGGCGACCAGGACTGGATCGCCAAGCTGGAACCCGCCGAACGGGAACGCACTGGCATCTCCACCCTGAAAGTCGGCTTCAACAAAGCGTTTGGCTACTACATCAGCATCTCTCGCAGCAAATCCGACCAGGCCCCCGACGACTACATCCGCAAGCAAACCCTCACCAACGAAGAACGCTACATCACCCCCGAACTCAAAGAGCGGGAAGCCCGCGTCTTCAACACCCAAGAACAAATTCACAAACTGGAATACGAAATCTTCCAGCAGCTTCGCGAACTCGTCGGTCAACACGCCGACCAGATTCGCCAGGTGGCCCAAGGGGTCGCCGCCGCCGATGTGCTCGCCGGACTCGCCGAAGTCGCTATTTACCAGGGCTACTGCTGCCCCGAAATGGTGGAGAGCCGCGACATCGCGATCGCCGATGGCCGCCACCCCGTCGTCGAACAGCTCCTGCCAGCGGGGTTCTTTGTGCCGAACTCGACCGAGTTAGGAGGGGAGGAGAATGCAAAATGCAAAATGCAAAATTCAGAAAATGGGAGTCAGGAGCCAGAAGCCAGAAGCCAGAACGATAACGGCGAACCCGCATCCAAAATCCAAAATCCAAAATCCAAAACCGACACCCCACCCAGCCACCCAGCCACCCAGCCACCCAGCTACTCTGCCACCCAGCCACCCTCACACCCTCACACCCTCTACCCCGACCTCATCATCCTCACCGGCCCCAACGCCAGCGGCAAAAGCTGCTATCTCCGGCAAGTGGGCCTGATTCAGCTCATGGCCCAGGTGGGCAGTTTCGTGCCAGCGAGTGCGGCAAGGCTGGGTATTTGCGATCGCATCTTCACCCGCGTGGGTGCCGTCGATGACCTGGCGACCGGACAGTCCACCTTCATGGTCGAGATGAACGAGACGGCGAACATATTGAATCACGCCAGCGATCGCTCCCTGGTGCTCCTCGACGAAATCGGACGGGGCACCGCCACCTTCGATGGCCTCTCCATTGCCTGGTCCGTGGCAGAATATCTCGCCAGCGAAGTCCGCGCCCGCACCATTTTCGCGACCCACTATCACGAACTGAACGAACTCGCAGGCATCCTCGACAACGTTGCCAACTATCAGGTGACGGTCAAGGAAATGCCTGACCAGATTGTGTTTCTGCATCAGGTGCGACCGGGGGGGGCCGATCGCTCCTACGGCATTGAAGCGGGACGCCTCGCGGGACTGCCCCCCACCGTCATCCAGCGGGCGCGAGAAGTCATGGCCCAAATCGAAAAGCACAGCAAAATTGCCGTCGGACTACGCCAAGGAGCGCAGTTCAACGGCAACGGCAGGAGACGAAAACGTCGGAGTGTGCAGGAGGAGCCGATCGAGCAGTTGGATATTTTTGGAAGTTAGGGTGTCGGATATCGGGTGCTGGGTGTCAGGTTTTAGGTTCTCGTGAAGGCGGCCACCTGATACCTGATACCTAACGCCCCTAATCAATCAACTGAACTTTGCCCGCTCGAACGTAATCTAGCAGCCGATTGATGTGGAAGCGATCGGAGGGAGCCATGCTTGGGTCAGAGAGAATCGCGGAGGTGAGTTTGAGATGCTCCCGTCGGCTCAGTTGTCGGGCAGTGACGGCACGTTGAACGAGGGCTTGAATTCCAGATTGTTCGTGTGCTGCAGAAACCATATCGATTCACCCTCTTGTTAGTCGGGACATAACTATTGAAAGCCTCGGAAAGCAGAACAGGTCAAGAAGAGATTTTGAGGGGATTGATGGCTGCTTTGGAAGTGTTTGAAAATGCCAGCCCAATCAAAATCAGTGCCTTCGAGGTGTATGTCAGCCCTGTCTTGCTTTCCACCTAAAAGGTAAGCGGTTTGCCCTTTGAATGTGATCAGAGGAGTTACTGATTATACGAAGGCTTTACACAAGCTTCTCAGAGCTTTTACAGAAAGGCTTCAATCGGGTAGCCGTCTCTCATCAGCCATAACCGTGGTCCGGTAGGTCCCGTTACACTGAACAATGGATGCTGCGAGGAAGCCAACTGTGCCATGGAAATTTTTCGTTTACCTGCTCTGTCTGACAACTACATTTTTTTGCTGTACGATTCCGCAAGTCAGACTGTGGCGGTGGTTGATCCGGCCCAGCCCGAACCTGTGCTCCAGCAGCTAGAGCAACTTGGGGCCACGTTGACGGCCATTTTTAACACCCATCACCACGCGGATCATGTGGGCGGTAATCGACGGTTGCTCCAGCAGTTTCCGGAGGCGATGGTCTATGGTGGTGCGGCAGATCAGGGGCGCATTCCCGGACAGCGGTATTTTCTAGGCGAGGGGGATACGGTGACATTTGCGGGACGGGAAGCCCAGGTCTATTTTGTGCCAGGACATACGAGAGCCCACATTGCCTACTATTTCCCGCCGATGGAAGCCGAGGGTTGGGGAGAGTTGTTTTGTGGTGACACGCTGTTTGCAGGCGGCTGTGGGCGCTTGTTTGAGGGCACCCCGGAACAAATGGTGATTTCTCTCAACAAGCTGCGATCGCTGCCCGACAAGACACGCATCTGGTGTGCCCACGAATATACGCTGAACAATCTCAAATTTGCGTTGACGGTGGATAGTAACAACGAAGATCTCAAACAGCGCTTAGCGGAGGTGCAGGCGGCGCGGCAGCGGGATCAAGCGACCGTGCCTTCCGTATTGGGGGTAGAGAAACGGACAAATCCGTTTCTCCGTTGGGATCAACCCGCGCTACAAACGGCAGCTAAGATTGCCGACCCGGTGAGAACGTTTGCCCGCATTCGCGGCATGAAAGATCAGTTCTAGGGCATCCGACGGCACAATTACAATTTCGGTGCTGCTGGGTCGGTGAACGGAGTAGACAAGTTGGTTGCGAGCCAGGGCTACCGGGGCTAAATATTTGTAATATTGGGGGGGCGATCGCGTCTCTCAGCGTGAGCAGGCAACGGCTAAACGGCGACTTCAGCGCCATAAAAGAGAAGGTGGGGGAGCCAACTGAGGCCCAGGCCAATCAGCGACAGCATGACTAGCGTCAGAAACGAGAGGCGATCGCTCATGACATCAATCAAGCAGTCTACGCGCACCAATAGAGCTGAGGCGATCAGTACGATAATGTACGCAAATGTGCGGAATTGCACTACCGCTAAAACCGCAAAGGAAGCGAGTGTTAACACCATGATGGTATAACCCACATCGGTCTTGAACCCCTTAAGGGCAAAATCTCGCACCGGCGGCCACAGCAAGGTCAAGAGCGCCGCTTTGAGCACGACAAAGACTAATGTCGCGAACCAAATGAGTTGGCTGGAATTGCCTGAATGGAGCAGTTGTCCATAGGTGGCATAGGACAGCACCAACAATCCCCAGGATAGCCAGCGGCTTTTCATCAACCTGAACTCCAACCTGCCTCCCTCAACGCTACCAGGGGTTGGCTCCGATGCGCTGCGTTGTTACAGATTTGTCGAGATGGCCTCGACTGGACAAGTCGGGATGCATTGCTCACAGACGATGCAGCGCGATCGCGCAAAAGTGAGCTTAAACGACTCCGGATCAAGGCTCAGCGCCCCCGTTGGGCAGACGCCTGTGCATAGCCCACAGTGGACGCAGACGTCTTCGTCAATGAGAATTTCGCGACTGGCTTGGGAAATGCTGATGTCATGTTCCTCTAACCAGGCGATCGCATCCTCAAGCTGGTCAATGTCGCCAGAGAGCTCTACCACCAGTTTGCCTACCTGGTTGGGTGCAACCTGGGCGCGAATGATGTTGGCCGCTACGTTGAAATCTTTAGCCAATCGGTAGGTGATCGGCTGATGTACGGTTTTCTTAGGAAAGGTCAGTGTGACCCGCTTTTTCATGGCGAAGACTCCCGACGGGTCCGTTATCTTAAAGGGTAAAGAGTTTATAACAGTATGACTGAACCCGTTTTGGATATGGCGAATTCATCCCCTGGCTCACCTTCCCCTGCTGACTCCCCCAGCTTAGCGACCAAAGCCCGGAACCTGCTGGTGGTGAGCATGGCGGTCGTGTTGGCGGTGCTGGTCATCATGGGCGTACGCACTCAGACGCCGGCCGCTTCGCTGGAGACATTGGCCCAAGCATCGACGCCCCTAGAGGTGGCGCTGACTAACGAAAAGCCCTCGTTCATGGAGTTTTACGCGAATTGGTGTACCACCTGTCAGGCCATGGCGGGCGATATGGCGGAGCTGCGATCGACTTACGGCGATGACGTCAACTTTGTCATGCTGAATGTCGATAACAATAAGTGGCTACCCGAAATGCTGCACTATCGGGTGGATGGCATTCCCCACTTTGTCTATTTGAATGCTCAGGGAGAACCGGTAACCGCAGCCATTGGTGAGCAACCGAAAGCCATCATCGCCAGTAACTTGGAGGCATTAGTGGCGAGTGAAACGTTGCCTTACCAACAGGGTGTGGGGCAAACTTCTGATCTGGAGGCTGCTGGCTCTCGCAGCGTCGTGCTCAACAGTCGCGATCGCAGCGACGATCCTCGGAGTCATGGTGCTCCGGCCACTAACTAGGGGGTTAGGGGCCGGAGCCTGGGGCTAGAGCAACACCTGTTCGAGTTGAGCGATCGCCTGCTCCAGGTCATCATTGATCACTGTGACGTCAAATTCATCAGCGGCGGCCAGTTCTACACGGGCGCGGTTTAGCCGTCGCATAATGGCGGCTTCCTCATCTTGACCGCGATCGCGGATCCGCCGTTCCAACTCTTCAGGAGAGGGCGGGGCAATAAAGACTTTCAACGCATCGGGAAAAGACTGCGCCACCTGCCGCGCCCCTTTTAACTCGATTTCCAGAATGACTTGATTGCCCCGTTCAATCTGCACTGCCACTGGCTGGCGCGGAGTGCCATAGTAGTTCCCCGCAAATTCTGCCCATTCCAGCAGTTCCCCCTGTTCGATCATCTGCTCAAAGCTTTCGCGGTTGACAAAGTAATAATCTTTGCCATGTTCTTCGCCTTCGCGCGGGGCGCGGGTCGTTGCTGAGGTCGATAGGTAGAGATGCGGGTGCCGCTTTCTTAAGTGACGGAGTAAGGTCCCTTTGCCTACGCCGCTTGGCCCTGTAAGCACTACGAGACGACCGGGTGCCGTGACTTTCGGTTGGGCGACGCCCACGGCTGCTTCGCTAGCATCCGAAGCCTGGGAAAACACGGAAGGATCTGGAAGGAGAGTGTGGGTCATTGGGAGTCCAGGGAGTAACGCCAGAAAACAAAGCGGAAAACCACAAGATACTGAAAAACCAGCCAACACTCAAACCAACAATGTGAGCTGACCAAGTTGCCAATGGCTGATGCTAACGCGATTACTAAAAAACGGGCGGCACTGATTGCTGATGCCCATCAACATTAAGAACTTATTTGCTACAGGATAACAGGCATCTAAGGTTTAACGCTCCTAATTTGGAGCCTGGTCAAAGAGAACGGTAGTCATGTAGCGCTCGGCCCAGGCCTCCCCAAAGGCTTTTTCCAATACTCGTCGGGTTTTATCGTTTTGCTGCTGTTGGGTGCAGTAGTGCTTTTGTCCCGCCAGGATTTCGTCGCGCCGCTCAGGCTGGGGGACCGCGGCGATCGCCTGCTGACAATGGAGGGTGAGATAGGCTTCGACACACTCTAAAAACTGTTGTTCTTCTGCGGGCGAGGTGGGGCGAATAAACCGGCAGGCATCTGAGAAAATGTCGCCCCAGGTGGGAATATCGCGGGGTTGGCTAAAGGTGATCTCGGGCAGGGTCGCCAGGGCCTCACGGTAACTTGGGGGCAAGGTGCGATCGCGACTGATCGGCGATAAATCTACAATGGCGGCGCTCACTTGTCCCCGTCCGCCGACGATGTCACAGCCAAACATGGGCAGGTCATAGTCTGGATTGGGAAACATGACGCAATGCAAAATGTCTAGAGTTTGGCCCACTCGCGCTAGTTCGAGATGCTGTTTGCGAAAGGGGGGCGATTGGTAACAGGCATTTTCGATGATTAATTTTTCGCCTTCTAATCGGCCTTCCACATAGCCCAAATCTGCAGGCAATTGATAGGGCGAAAGCGTTAAATAGGTTTGCCAGACTGACTCGATGATGTCTGCCAGTTGGCGAATCATCGGATGCTGCTGTTCACGTAGAGAAGGGGGAGAAGAAGCCGTCATGAAAATTGCCCGTCAATCAAGGTGGGGAGAGATAGGGGGATGAAAATGCCGCAGCCCCAGCGTCCTAAAAATTGCCAATGTGGAACTGGCAATAGTGGCGCTATCTCGGGGCGATCGCCCATGGGTGATCAGTAATGCTGCGAAGCTTCAGCATATCAGCTTGGCACCCCCTTGTAGCTCACAGGAATAGACCCCGGCACGAGAGCTCGATCTGAAACGAGAACCGTTCAAATCAGTCCCAGTTTGTCCTGAATTTAAGACCGGGAACTGGGAGATCTAAACTAGAGTTCTGTGGCAACGACGCTGTGGTGACTACCCTTTCTGTGCTTCCCCTCAATTCTCAAGTACTGCCCGGTCATAATCAGGAGACCTATCAGCGGTTGCAGGATGCGGTCTTGTCGATACCGCCTCACCAGCTCTGGTTAGCGACCTGTGACGATTTGCCCTTGCAGCGGCAGTTGGCCGCCAACCTGGAAGAGAGCCTGCAACGGCAGGGCGCGATCGCGACCACCACCCAGTACCTGTTTGACATCACGCAGCCCAATCTGGTGCAGCAACTCCAAGACTGGCTGCCACCGACTGCCCGACCGCCGCTGTTGCAAATTTTAGGGATCGAGCAACTGACGTACTGCAGTTCCGATACGCAGTATCAATTTCTGCGATCGCTGCATCAGGTTGAGCCGTTCTGGCGATCGCTGAACTTAAGTTTGCTGCTCTGGGTGCCTCGACCCTGGCTCAAGCAAATTCGTCGAGAGGTGCCCCAGCTAGCCCAAGCCGGTTTCGAATTCATGGGCGAACCGACGCCCATTTCAACCATTGCTCAACAACCGGCCTATCAAGCGGCGTTTTCGCCAGTGAGAAAATGGCAGTTTTTAGGCAAACCGTCGCCCGAGGTGCCTGCCCCGGCCTCCCGCAGTGACGATGAGCCCAGCGCCGTCCGACCCGAATCAACGGTCGTGCCAGCGATTCCGGGTGACGCTCCACCGGAGGCTGCAGATGTGTCGGCTGAGCCGGAGTTGCCAACGTTTTCAGAAGCGCTCTGGGATCAGTTACAGGCTGACTTGAGTGATTTTGAAGCCGCTGAGTCAACCCCAGTGCCCCCGAGTGGGCAGAATTCTGAGCGGGTGTTAGACGATGAAGCCGTCATTTCCCTCACCGATTCATCGCCTCCTACTCCCGCCCCGGCTGATCAGTTAGCAGCGATCGCGGATGCCGTGCTGGCGTCCCAGTTGGCGGATAAACTGCCCGCTCAACCCAGGGATAACGAGGCGCTAACGGATTGGGCGATCGCCTTCGAGTGGCGCGATCGGATCCAAGCGGGGGATCACACGCCGGATACTTTGGTGACAGCCATTCAAGTTTATGAACGCTTGCAGCCACGCCAGTCAGATGTGCCGCAGCGCACCGAGATTCTCAATGATTTAGGCAGTTTGTATTGGTTATGGGCGCAGCAGGCCCCCACCCCTGAGACCTACTGGCAACGCCTGACGCAGAGTTGCGACATTTACGAAGGGGCGCTGGCTCCAGTTAGTCCTCAGACAGAGGCTGGCGTGCTCAATCGGCTCCATAGCAATCTCGGCAGTGTCTACAGTTTACTGGCGGCCCATCAAGAGCCCCTACACTTTTTGGGCAAAGCGGTGCGGGCTTTTCATCGAGCGTTGCAGTACGTGTCGGTTGAGGTGATGCCTGACGAGTACGCCACGCTGCAAACCCATTTAGGGACGGCCTATTGGAGTTTGGCCCAGCATACGCAAGAGCCAACCCATCTGCATCGGGCGATCGCGGCCTACCAGGAAGCGCTGCGTCAATCTCACCCCCAGCAGGCCCCCCAGGCCTACGCGCAATTGCAAAATAATCTGGGCATTGCCCTCTGGAGTTTGTCACGCCACGAGCGCCCTGTATTTTTGCTAGAACAGGCGATTGGCGCTTATCGCACCGCGTTGGCCTATCGCACCCGCGAGGCCGATCCCGCAGCCCACGCGGCTACCCAAAATAATTTGGGCACGGCCTTTTGGGATCTGGGGGGCCATTGTGAGGAGCGATCGCCGTCCCAACAACAGGCCTGGCGACAGGCCATTAACGCCTATGAAACTGCCCTCACGACGGCTGAGCAGTGCCCCCTGGAGCAACTCAGTTTTGACTTGTGGGCGACCCACCACAGCATTGGGGTGGTGTATGACCAACTGGCGATCGCCCTTGCCCCCGATACCACCGCCCAAGCGCCGCTGCTAATCAACGCCACTGCGCACTATGTCAAGGCTTTGACGGGTTGGCAACGGGTCGATGCTGCGACTACCGAGACCGCTTTTCAAGCGCTGGTCAGAAACTTACAGCTTCAGGCTCGCTATTTGGGCATTGAAACCCAGCAGCGATCGCTGAGTCAGGTCCCCGCCGATTGGCTACCGGAGATTTGGCGCAAGCTATAGAAGCTCAGTCAAGCGCTAACGAACTTTCATCGTCCATTGGTTCGGCTGCCCAGGTGCTCATGGGTCTTAATTCATCGGGGATTTGGGCATCAGGGGGAAATTCCAATAGCGTTTCGCGATCGCCCAGATAACCCGACAGGGCAAATGATGTCAACATCCGGCACAGCGCGACCCAGACCGATTGGTCAAACTCCCAGGGTTGGTCAAAGCGGGCGGTGTCCGCGATCGACTTCAGCGCCCAAAAGTAACTATTGCGGACGACCGGGCCGGTTTTTTTGTAAGGTGGCACATCGTCTTGATGAATCAGTAAAATCGGTGGATCTAGGTGGCAGCGCATAACTCTTCAAACAGCTCCAATGGTTCCACAAGATAAGTGATTAGGGATTTCTTAACCAGACAGGTCAGGGTTTTGATACCTTAAGCAATGGGCGCTCATTCATTCAAGTTCGTTCCCCCAACCCTTCAACACCTTATGACAGCTGCCGTTTGCGTCCAAAATTTACACAAGGTTTATAACAGTCTGCATGTCGTCAACGATCTTTCTCTCACGATTCAACCCGGAGAAAGCTTTGGGCTGCTAGGCCCCAATGGGGCGGGCAAATCGACGACGATCCGCATGTTGACGACATTAACCCAACCCTCTGACGGTCATCTCGTGGTCGCTGGTTACGATGTGCAGCGGGATCCGACCGACGTGCGGCGGCAGATTGGCGTCGTGTTACAACAAACTAGCGTTGATGGCGATTTGACCGTTTGGGAAAATATGGAACTGCACGGGCGCATGCACCACATTGCCAATCCCCAGCGACAAAAACGCATTGATGAATGGTTAGGGTTTGTGGAGTTGAGCGATCGCCGCGACAGCAAAGTCAAAACTCTGTCAGGCGGCATGAAACGGCGCTTGCAAATTGCCCGAGCCCTGCTTCACAATCCGCAAATTTTGTTTCTTGATGAACCCACCGTCGGGCTCGATCCCCAAACTCGTCGTCGTTTGTGGGAACTCATTCAAAACTTGAACCAACAGGGGATGACGATGCTCCTGACAACGCATTATATGGAAGAAGTTGAATTTCTCTGCAATCGTATTGGCATTCTGGATCAGGGCAAGCTGATCGCTTTGGGCACTTTGGAAGAATTACGCCGCCAGCATGGTGAAGGCATCCTCATGCGGCAAACCGGCGATCGCTGGGACTATCAATTCTTTCCCTCCTTGGCAGATGCCAATCAATATTTTGAGCAACAGCCCGACAAAACTGGCATGATGACGCGCCCTTCCAACTTAGAAGATATCTTTGTAGAACTCACGGGCCGCAATTTGGACTAACCGCCGCCATGCCTAAACTGGCCAGCGTCATCGAAGCAATCTTGTACCTCAAGGGACGCCCTCTCGAAATTACGCACCTGGCTGAACACGCCGGATGCGATCGTGAGATGGCGGAAGAGGGCCTTATGGAACTCATGAATGATTACGCCCACCGTGAAAGTGCCCTAGAGATCGTCGAAACTAAGGACGGTTACTGTCTGCAACTGAAATCGGGCTTTCGGCACCTTGTCGATACCTTGATTCCGTTGGATCTGGGGGTGGGGGCCTTGAGAACGTTAGCGGCGATCGCCCTGCGTGGCCCCATTGCGCAAACCGACCTGATTGATATTCGTGGTTCCGGAGCCTACCAACACGTCAATGAACTCGTGAACCTCGGCTTTGTGCGCAAGCGGCGGCAAGCCGATGGCCGCTCCTTCTGGCTACAAGTGACCAACAAATTTCACCAGCACTTTGAAATTGACGATTTGCCCGCCTTTACTAAGCAGGCAACGCAATCGGTTGACGTCTCAGCCAGTCAAGACGACCATGCCCCAAGTGCTGCAGAAGTTCAAAGCCATCACGAAATGCCCGATTTACCTTCTAACGATCAAAATGCTCTGACATCTTGACAAACATTTCCCTGGCTAACAGCTGATTACCTGGTCAATTGTCAATCATTTGTTAGAGTAGTACCACACAAAAGCTAATGCCGATGTCAGTGATTAATTCATCCCGCTTGAATGCTTCACGCATGACGGTATCAAGACATTAGCAAAGACCATGACTGGAATCTTGAAGTCAGTGAGTCTAAGGTTTAGAAGATAGGTAAGCAGAGTTTCCATGACATTTAACCCTGAGCGCGTTGATTTTGTTGGCCTACATGTTGACGATGAGGTTGGCAATCAGTTGCTTCAATATCTCAAGCATCAGTCACCTGAGGTGTTGAGTCGAGTTGCACAGGCTGTCACCCCCGAAATTAAACAGATTATTGCTCAAAACGTTCAGGGCCTCATTGGGGTTTTGCCTGGTGATGGCTTCAACGTCCAAATAACCACGGATCGTGAAAACCTGGCAGGTCTACTGGCGTCTGCCATGATGACGGGCTATTTTTTGCGTCAAATGGAGCAACGCATGGAGATGGATGCTTCTCTGATGGGAACGCTCTTTGCGGATCAGGATACTGACTAAGAGATATCCTTCCTAGTAAGTTTTTTGAGTTAAGTGATGATCGGCGTCCGGCGAGCAATTAGCTGGCCGACGCCTTTTAAAAGAACTAGTACTGCTCGGCGTAAATTTGCTTACCCATTGTCCCTCACCCGAAGTCCCTCTCCCAACGTTGGGAGAGGGACTTCAAACCACTCGCTCCCCTTCTCCCAGTTTTGGGAGAAGGGGTCGGGGGATGAGGGCGGATCGGTATCGAGACTTATGCCGCCGATTCCTAGTGTAGTGATCCAAAAGTTCCGCAACACAACTCAATCTGAGATTAGCTAGCTTATTGAGCTCTCGGGCTTGAATAATGTTTCAAAACCAAATGCTCACTGTACTAGTGACTTAAGGCGTACACTTGTCCATCAAACAAGATGCGGGTAATGCCTTTTGCCTGGAGATAACCCTGGGTTTTGTTCAACATCACGCCATCCGGTACTTTGATGATTCTTTGGTTCCGGCGCGCAAATCGACGGGCGATCTTATGATTATCAAAAACGGGTAGCGTCCTTGATTGTTCTTCACCCGGTGGAATCATGCCAAGTTCTGAAAAATCCTTGAGGGGACAGGTAACCAGCTCGGCTGTGCGATCGACCACCAAGTAGCAGGATTTGGTCAATGAAAAATCCTCGAATGAGAGAATCGTGAGTTCCGCTTCCCGAGGCAAGGATTGCTGCTCCGTTTCGTCGTCGTCAGACTCATCGTCCCAGTCCTCTTCGTCCCAGTCCTCTTCGTCCGACTCATCATCAAAGTCTGCCGCATCTTCCAGACCTTCGGAAACCCACGCGGCAACTTCGTTTTCTTCTTCATCTTCAGTAGAGGCGAGTTGCTCAGACTTTTGCGATCGCTTAATCACTTTTTTGGAAGGTAACTGAGGACCGTCAACAGCTTTGGACTCATCTCTGCCCTCTGCCCGAGAACCTGCCTCATGTTCTGACCCTTGAGCTGATGTGGAGTCCTCTGCAGCCTGGCTATCAGTTTGCTCCACTGTTGATCGTCGCCGCGATCGCTTCAGCGACTTCTCGTTTTCCTGAGACTTTTCATTTTCCGGAGATAGAGGTTGCTCGACTAGGGCCTCAGCATTGTCTGATTCTGGTTGGGGCTCCGCAGTCTCTGCTGCCGCCGATGGCGGCTCGTCCGCCGCCTCATCCAGCGGGCGAGCCATCTCCACTTCAAGCTGATCAACGACAGCACTACTGGCTAAAGGAAAACTTCCCCGCTCCCCACTCCGCTTCCATTTCATCAACTTGGCATATTCGTCATCCGGCAGCATTTGCTTCAGCACACGACTGACGGTGCTACTGCTGATACCAAACTTGTTAGCCAAAGTGGATGTAGTCTCTCCCGGTTGGCAGTAAATACTGGTAATTTGTCGCTTATCTGAGTCTGAAAGTTTGCGGGGTGCCATTCGGGAATGCATGTTCTCTGGTGTTCCGCCTTTATCTTACTGCCATGCAGGCTCTACCGATGCGATCGACATCTATCTGTTCATCACACTTCTTAAAGCTCTTTCTGAGGTAGGCACGTATAGACAGTCGCGTAAGTTCGACAAACTCAACTGAATTGCGAGTAAGTAACCCATGAAGGGTACAGTACCCGCCAATAGCGGTTACAAGGTTGCCTCAATGCTTGATTCAATTCAGCTCAATAGGTCTAAAGGCTCAGGGATGAGTCAGCTTTTGATGATGTCAGGCCACTTTTTTAGATTACGAGGACGCCGCTTCAGACCTTTCCCTTCAAGGAGTTGAGCCTGATGAGGCTGCGCTCCACCAGTTGTGAATTCTCAAGACATGAATGACCACCCAACTTAAAATTCGAGGTACGTTTAAGAGCTAAGCATATTTCTCACTCAACATAGCTGCATACGGATTAACTATGGAACTGGCCAACAGAATCAAGCAAGTGACCCCATCGATGACTTTGGCAATTTCGGCCAAGGCCAAAGCTATGAAAAGTGAAGGAATCGATGTCTGTAGCTTCAGTGCTGGAGAACCTGACTTCGACACACCCACGCACATTAAGGAAGCGGCTAAGCAGGCTTTAGATGACGGCAAAACGCGTTATGGACCGGCTGCTGGTGAGCCTGCGTTGCGAGAGGCGATCGCTCGAAAACTCAGGGAAGACAACCACCTGAATTATCAGGCAGACAACATCATTGTGACCAATGGTGGTAAACACTCTCTCTATGGCCTCATGATGGTCGCCCTGAATCCAGGTGATGAAGTAATCATCCCGGCTCCCTACTGGGTAAGTTATCCAGAAATGGTCAAACTGGCTGAGGGGAACCCAGTTATTGTGGAAACCACCCCAGAAAAGGGTTACAAAATCACGCCTGCTCAGCTACGAGCCGCGATCACCCCCAAAACCAAGCTTTTTATCTTAAATTCCCCCGCCAATCCAACGGGAGCAGTCTATACGCCTCAAGAAATTCGGGATCTTGCAGAAGTTGTCGTCGAGGCCGATATTCATGTCGTTTCTGACGAAATTTACGAAAAGATTTTGTACGGCAGTGCCCAGCATCTCAGTATCGGCGCTGTAAGCCCAGAGAGTTTTGCCCGTACCATCATCAGCAACGGATTCGCCAAAGCCTATGCCATGACAGGGTGGCGAGTGGGATATCTCGCCGGTCCCCAACCCCTGATTCAGGCGATGAATGTACTGCAGAGCCAAAGCACTTCCAATGTATGTACCTTCGCTCAGTATGGCGCGATCGCCGCCCTGAATTCGCCCCAAGACTGTGTTGAAAGAATGCGACAGGCATTCACAGAAAGGCGCAAGTACATCTTTAATCGTATTAACAGCATTGCCGGACTCAGCGCTTCTCGGCCAGATGGCGCATTCTATCTCTACGCCGACATCCATAGCCTGCATATACCCTCTAAAACCTTTTGTGAAACCTTGCTGGATGAAAAACACGTCGCGGTCATCCCTGGCGTTGCCTTTGGCAAAGAGCACACGATTCGAATTTCCTACGCCAATGACATGGCAACTATCGAAGAAGGAATGAATCGACTCGATGCCTTCGTTCAATCGCGCCTATAAATTCACCGGAGAAGCCCCGGCGAGGTTGAATGAGTTCCCCACCGCTCGTCAGGCAATTCACCCGACGACAGATAGCTCCATAGAGACGTGAGACTCTCCCAACCGCTTATTGCGGGGTAATTCCAGGCTTTCCGCAATTTCCTCAAAGAAAGTAGTTGACAGTCAGCAATGAGTATCGCTATATTGGTAAAGCGCTCGAGGGAGAGCGGCGCTGCGAAGCGACGAGGCTCCTGAGAGAGGTGAACCTCGAC
>Ga0008836_100354_pt1 | contig 32742 bp, 29 predicted proteins | sample HotLakConsUCCR28_FD_62214 | JGI IMG/M metagenome (GOLD analysis project Ga0008836, IMG submission 62214) | Hypersaline microbial mat communities from Hot Lake, Washington, USA - Hot Lake Consortium UCC-R28 (Hybrid Assembly) ... | reverse complement strand
CACCTCTCCTTCTCAAGGAGAGGTTTGACAAGACTCTGATTCCTCTCCTTGAGAAGGAGAGGTTAGGTGAGGTTCTGCCCGATCAAACAAAACTCCAGTTCTCAACTTAGACGTGGTTTAGAACGCAGTGAACCCCAACAGGGGGAAAACTTTGAGGCTGTTGGGTCTCATTCTTCGACACCCACCCAGGGGGGCGTCATCATTTCTACTAGTGAACTTCTCACTGCTCGACGGTTTCCCGGCGGGAAGTTTCGACGAGCGGATTTTGCCACTCTTGAAGACGCTGTTGCGCTTCCGGATAAGCTGCCGTTCCCGAGGGAATTTGCCGCGCAATGTCTGCCGCTTCAGTCGGATTCCTGAAGGCGATAGACTCGGCAATGCCCATGACATCCCAACTCCACTGGTTGGCGGCTTGTTGGGCTAGGGTCCAGTCGGGGCTGGACTCCGGGACATTGAGCGCCAGCGACATCGCTCTGACCAGGGCACTGACGGTACCAGTTTCGGCAACGAGTAGCGCTTGCTGATAGGACTCGCGGCCTTGCTGGCGCGATCGCCAACCGTCGATCGCCGCTTGGGCCTCATCGTAAACCGCCTGGTCGGGAGGAATGCGAGAGGCGACGGAAATCGCCTGATCGAGTTGACCCGTGTTGGCCAGTTGCCGAGCCTCGGTCAAAATGGGCTGGTTATCGAGCCGCTGAATCTGCCAGCGCCAGTCGGCCATCAAGTCCTGGGCTTCGTCATACAGGGCGCTGTTGCTGGCAATTTGCTGGACTTCCGCGATCGCCGCTTGCAGGCTGGCGCGATCGCCCGCAATGGCGGTCAGCTTAGCCCGATCAATGTAGGGTTGGTCTTCGATCAGGGCAATATCTCGTCGCCAATCGTCAATTTGCCCTTGCGTTTCATCCCAAAGGGGATTGCTAGGGGCGATTTCTTCAGCTTCAGTAATGGCCGCCCGCAAGCTTTCAACGGTGCCGGCCCGAGCCACTTGCTTGGCCCAATTGAGTTGGGCGATGCCCTCTAGCTCCGCCTGCCACTGTTGCCTCAGTTCCCGTGCTCGGGCATAGAGGGGGCGATCGCTGCCGATGCTTTGAAGGCGCACGATCGCGGCTTCGTACCCCGCTGTCGTCCGCGCCCAGGTCAACTCATAGGCATCCGCCAGGGTCCTAAAATCCGCGACTTCTTGTTCCAGGCCCACATTGTTCGGAATTTCCGCCAGGATCCGCAGGGCTTCGGCACTGTTTTGATCGGCTAAAGCGTCTTCTGCCAAATCAAGCAGATCACGACTCAGGGATTTCAAGACGCCCTGGGCGCGATCATAAACATAGCTTTCCGGAGCGATCGCCGCGACCTGTTCTAAGGCGGCCACGATGTCTTCGAGGGTGCCCCGGCTAGCAGTGCGTTCCGCATTGGCAAGAATATTGACTTCTTCGCGGGTGCGGCTGATCAAGCTGGTCAACTCGTCATAGCGCGTGGTAGCCCAGTATTCGTTATCCACCGATCGCAGTTGAATAGCCGCTGAAAACGCTTCGCGAAAGTTGGAGGCCCGCAGGTGATTCTCGGATTCTCGAAAGATGGATTCAGCTTGTTCCCAAATGGCTTGCCACCGCTCTATGCGATCGCTCACCAGAGCGGCCGCTGCGGTGTTTTGGGGAATCTTTTGGGCCATGTCGATGGCGGTTTCGAGTTCCCCTTGGTTAAAGGTTTGGTCGGCGATGTGCAAAATCTCATCCGCCCACAGCTCTACCCGGTCATTGATCTCGCCCCTGAGGGGATGATCGTCTGGAAGGGCCTCGACGAGGGCGATCGCCGCCAGCAAACTTTCAACCGAACCCTGTTCGGCATAGGCTTCGGCACACTGCAGCCGGGTCGCGGCTGAGGCCAAAGGCCAAAAAATCGCCCGGCAGTTGGGCAGATTGGGAATGCGTAAGAGGCTGACCGCCGAGGCCCCCGCCACCCCACCCAGGACAATCACCATGAAAAACGCCCCCACTAGCCAGCGGTTAAACCGGCTCTGAGGGGGGGCAGACGGGTCTTCAGTCAACGCTGGAGCGGTCGCGTAACGGGTTAGCGAGTCGGCCTCTAAAGCCGTTGATCGCGATCGCGGATAGGTCGGTTTGGACCAAGCAGGATCCACCACATCGCTTTGATGCCGTCCTTCGGGGCGGGGGCGCTGGTGACGTTTGGGCGGCGGCAAAGCTCCTTCGTTGCGCCCCGCTTGGGGTTTCGGGGGAGTAGGCCCCTGAGAGCGATTGGGGTGTGAATTGTGGGAGCTACTCATGTTTGTCTATGACAAAGGGATTGGCAAGGGGATATCTAGCGTCATCAGCTGAGAACTCAACCCAGTCAACTCTACATCTGGCAACCTGAGTCAGGGTTAACGCTGGAGATAGTATATCGATCCCTTCAGAAAGTCGAACATTCCTTCAAGATCTATCTCGATTATTGAAGTTTGTAAACCATCCAGCTTCAGAAGATGGGGATTTCAGGGATAGTTCAGCCTGAGTTGTAGGCGGTCACGAAACCGCGAGAAGTAGGCCAGTCGTTAGACCACAGAGGTTGGACGATCGCCCGATTCGTCAGTCGATGCCGCCCGTTGCTGGGGGGCATTGTCAGCATCACCAAACAAAAAAGCCAGGGGATCGCTCATGTTTTCAGCAAAGCCCAGAATGCCGCGATCGCGATACTCGTACAGCACTTCCCCCCCTTGGTTGAACAAAAAGGTGCCGCCCCGTTGGGTCATATAGCGGGCATCGGGCACATAGGTAGACCAGTGGCTCAGCACTTCCGTCATGTTGCGCAGGCGCAGCGTCGCCAGCTCAAACGGTCGCTGAAAACCGCTCCCCCCCGCCCAGCGAAAAAAGGAACCCCGCATCGGCGGCAGGGGCGTGTCTTCCACCACGGCATCGTCGTCAATCAGTTGGGGGGCGGTGCGATCGCCCGTGTAGCCCCGCAGCACCTCGCGCAGCGTCCCCGGACTGGCAATGCCCGCACACATCAGCATCAAGTTGACCCAGGCGGCCTGACTGGGACGTAGAACTGGCCAGTGGAGCGTGAGCCCGCCATACAAATCCAGGTCACGGTGCAGCGCCGCCGTCGGATCTACCCACAAACAATCCGCCGGAAATGCGGTAAAGTCGGCAAACTTTTGGCCCGAGGCGCGATCGCCAATCCCAATCGCCCGCACGGCAATCCCTGCAGTCTGGAGTTTGGCCCAATCGCGCCGCAGCCACCAGGCATATTCCAAACTATCGAAGTCGCCCAGTTGCGGCCACACCAACACGAGCGTGCGATCGGCGGCCTCACAGCCCGACAAAATCGGCACCGGTGCGCCATCGCTTACCCGTTCTCGGGGGGTGGTTTGCAAATAGTCGTAGACCGTCATCGCGCAGCCATCAGGAACGTCAGGGGAAAATGGCGATCGCTCAACCGGGCCACTGATTCAGATGCCCACCGCCGCCATCGCTAATTTAGTCTGACATAGCTCCCAGGGGTTTTTCTAGTCGGGGCGACTGCAACAAGGCCTTTCACGGTTTGCGGAGGACGAAATAGTAGTTTTGACAAACCCAGGGCAGGAGCCATCCCAGCCCTCGGTCAAGCTGGTTGTAGAACGTACCGGCCAGGGGACCCCAATGGGGATGACGGGCGATCGCGGACTGCCAGATATTGCGGGGCAGCAGGGCATAGCGTCCCCAGTCCAACAGTTGGAAAGGGGTGGCGCTGACAACAGTCCGAATGTCATTTGCCGTATATAGATAAGGATGAGAAAAGCGCTGGGTCCGTCGGGCCAAAAACTCAATCCAGCTATAGCGATTAGGAAAGTGATAGCAGATGAAATGCCCGCCCGGTTTCAGAAGGCGATAGATCTCCTGTAGGCTGGCGAGTTCATCGCCGCCAGTTTCTCGCACGTGCTCCAACACGCCCACCGACACCACCCCATCAAAAGACTCATCCGCAAAGGGAATGGCCACCGGATGTGCCGGACTCCCTTGTTGATACTGGTAGCGGCAACTCTTCTCCAGAGCGGCATCGCAACCGTCCAATTCCCGACAGAGCAGCGGCCATTCGCTAAAGCCAAAGCCACTCGCCTGATACCCCGATCGCATCAAGTAATAGGAAAAATGCCCCGACCCGGTACCCCAGTCTAAAACTCGACTGCCTGGCAGCGCATACTTCGCCATCAGGTTATAGAGCTTGAGGTACTGATAGGCACTGATATGCGTCGCAAACTGCAACGACTTGTGGCTCTGCCCATAGCTGGCAACTAGCTCTCGAATAATTTGCTTGGCGTTCACTATGGGCATGCGTAAGCGCAGTCAAACAGAAGTTATCTGGGAAAAGCTTACCGTCAGACTGACCCGATGACGCTCAGGATTTTCCCGATCTCAAACAAACCCTATTATGAGCGATCGCGCCACTCCCGCGACTCCGACCGCGCTAATGGCGACCCGGAATGATCGGTGGTAATGCGCGGCAGCCGGTGCTTAAAGCCACACAAGATTTCCCAGGAAATGGTGTGGGTCAACTCGGCCCAGTGATCCGCCGTGATGCGTTGCCCCCCATCCTGCCCCAGCAGCGTCACCACGCTGCCCTCTTGCAAATGGGGAATCTGGGTCACGTCGATCATCAATTGATCCATCGTGATATTGCCAATCTGCGGCGCAGAGCGGCCATTCACCAACACGTTAATGCGGTTAGACAACGCTCGCGGCACTCCATCGGCATAGCCAATGCCCACCACCGCCAGGCGCATGGGGCGATCGGCCACAAACGTATGACCGTAGCTCACCCCAGTGCCGGGCTGAATCTCTTTGAGGTGAGTAATGCGGGCTTTGACCTGCATGACCGGACGCAGATCAAGGCGCGATCGCAGATGCTCTGCCGGATACAACCCATACAGCGCCAGCCCGACCCGCACCATGTCGTAATGCAAGTGGGCGTCCGCCAGGGTCGCCGCAGAATTCGCCAGATGCCGCTTTGGCAACGTGATCCCGAGGGCATCCACTTGGGCCAGTACCGCTTCATACCGCTGATGCTGCTGCCGCATGATTGTCGGATCGGGAGCATCCGCCGTCGCCAGGTGAGAATACACGCTGTGAATGTGTAGATGCGGCAACCGCTGCACAAACTGCACAAACTCCGCCGCCTGCTGCCAGTCAAAGCCGAGCCGCGACATGCCCGTGTCGATTTTGAGATGCACGGGCAACGAGGCCGCCCCCGCCCCCAACGCTTCAGAAAAAACGAGGGCCTGCTTGGGCGAAACCAGCGTCGGTTGCAGCCGCCAATGGGCGATCGCATCCACTTCCTCCCGACTATTCACCGCCCCCATAATTAAGATCGGGGCCGTCAGTCCCGCTTCCCGCAGTTCTACCCCTTCGGGCACCGTCGCCACCCCGAGCCACTGCGCCCCCGCCGCCAGTGCCGCCTGCGCGATCGCGATCGCCCCATGACCATAGGCATCCGCTTTTACGACTGCCATCAGCGCCGTCTGCGGCCCAATGTGCCGAGTCAATTGTTGAACGTTGTGTTGTAAAGCCGGTAAATCGATTTCCACCCAAGCGCGACATTGCCTGATCGTTGCTAGGGCAGGCGTTTTATCCCAACTCAACATGGCATCACTCCTTTACCCACACCGTAGATTGAGCCAATTGTGCATCAACTTTGCCGAACCACCAACCTTTTCCCGAAGGAATTTGCCCCCATCGCACCGACTCCACCCACTCACCGACGCCACCGCCCCACCCCTCGCTAGCGAAATATTGAGCAATTTTTCAGTATGTGAACCCTGAGCGCAAAGTCGACAGTCAGGGGCGATCGCTGTCTATAGTGAAGTGACAGAAAACAACCAACCGGGGTTGCAGGGTCAACAACTGTGCCCCACGAGTCAAACCGGCGTTGACAGGTAGCGAGGGTTTTCGGCAAAAACCTCACGAGCAGTTTAAAAACCTCACGACAGGAGACTCCGTTTATGAAGCTGGCCTACTGGATGTATGCCGGTCCTGCGCATATTGGCACCCTCAGGATTGCAAGTTCTTTCAAAAACGTCCACGCCATCATGCATGCGCCCCTGGGCGATGACTATTTCAACGTCATGCGGTCCATGTTGGAGCGTGAGCGGGACTTTACCCCCGTCACCACCAGCATTGTCGATCGCCACGTCTTAGCTCAGGGATCGCAAGAAAAGGTCGTTGACAACATCGTCCGCAAAGATCACGAAGAGACCCCCGACTTAATTGTGCTGACCCCCACCTGCACCTCCAGCATCTTGCAGGAGGACTTGCAAAACTTTGTGGAACGGGCCAGTCTGGACGCTCAGTGCGACGTATTGCTAGCGGACGTCAACCATTACCGGGTGAATGAGCTACAGGCCGCCGATCGCACCCTGCAGCAAATCGTCAAGTTCTACATCGAAAAAGCTCAAAAGCAAGGCGATGTGTCCACCGAGCGATCGGCGCAGCCGTCCGTCAACATCATTGGCTTCACCACCCTGGGCTTTCACAATAACCACGATCGCACTGAGCTTGTGAAGCTGATGGGCGAGTTGGGCATTGAGGTCAATCTGGTGCTACCGGATAAGGCCTCCGTCGACCAGCTAAAACAGTTGCCTCGGGCCTGGTTTAACCTGGTGCCCTATCGCGAGATCGGTCCCGCGACTGCCGCCTATCTCCAAGAAACTTTCGACCAGCCCACGGTAGACATCACACCCATGGGGATTGTCGAAACTGCCCGCTGCATTCGCGCCATTCAAAAGGTGCTGAATGACCAGGGCGCAGCAGTGGACTATAACGCCTTTATCGACCAGCAGACTCGGTTTGTCTCCAATGCGGCATGGTTTTCGCGCTCCATTGACTGCCAAAACCTCACCGGCAAAAAAGCGGTCGTCTTTGGCGACAGCACCCATGCCGCCGCCATGACCAAGATTTTGGCGCGGGAGATGGGCATTCATGTGGTGTTGGCGGGTACCTACTGCAAATATGACGAAGAGTGGTTTCGGCAGCAGGTGGGCGAATACTGCGACGAAATTTTGGTGAGCGAGGACAACGGCGCGATCGCTGACAAAATCGCCACCATCGAACCCGCTGCCATCTTTGGCACCCAGATGGAACGCCACGTCGGCAAGCGGCTGGATATTCCCTGTGGGGTCATTGCCGCCCCCATCCACATTCAAAACTTCCCGGTAGGCTATCGCCCCTTCCTGGGTTACGAAGGCTCCAACCAACTGGTGGATCTGATCTACAACTCCTTTACTCTGGGCATGGAAGATCACCTGCTGGAGATCTTTGGGGGGCACGACACCAAGGAAGTGATTACCCGAACCATGTCTGCCGACTCGGATCTGAATTGGACCGCCGATGCTATGACCGAACTCAAGCGGGTGCCGGGCTTTGTGCGGGGCAAGGTGAAGCGCAACACCGAAAAGTTCGCCCGCGATCGCGGCTATAGCGAAATTGACGTTGAGGTCATGTACGCCGCTAAAGAGTCGGTGGGAGCATAGGCTGGCTTAACGCCGGTTTGACCCAGTTAACCGTCCGCAAACAGCTCCTCTCCCAGAGGGGCTGTTTAACGTTGAAAAAGGCGAGATGCGGGTAGGATGGGGCACCCGGTCCCTGCTTGGCAGGCAACCGACACACGCTGGTCGAATGGCCCTAAAATCAGTGAACATCATCCTTCGCAGATAGCCGAAAGTTATGATGCACCGTAGGGTGGGCTGTGGCCGTCAGCCTTAATTCAGCGACATTCCACGATGGTCGAGCTCAAGGGACCGGGTTCCTGAGAGACGGATTATAGCGCCGCGCCGATAGCTCCATACCTCCCCATGCTGTGGAACTGTGGAACAAGGGGCTTAAGCCCCTGGCCTGTCGGCACCTTACTGCAGACTGCTATATTTGCCGGGCAACGCCTGTGCTTGCGGATAAAATCTGCTAAGATTTACGAGAATGATTATCATTTCTCGACGTGAAGCCGTGCTAGAGGTTCAACACCTATCCATTAATTACCGAGGCGTGCGGGCCTTGGAAGACGTGTCTCTGGCCCTGCTGCCGGGGGAGCTGGTCGGGCTGATCGGGCCTAATGGGGCCGGTAAAAGTAGCTTGATCAAGGGCATCTTGGGCGTTGAGCGGGGGGCAGGCCAGGTGCTGCTGAATGGTCACTCGGTGCAGCGACAAAAACAGCGCATTGCCTACGTGCCGCAGCGATCGCAGATTGATTGGGACTATCCCATCACCGCCTGGAATGTCGTCATGATGGCTCAAACCCGGCGACTCGGCTGGTTGCGGCAACCCGATGCGCAGGCCAAACAATTGACGACGGAAGCGCTGCGGCGCATGGATATGTGGGAGCTCCGCGATCGCCCCATCGGGGCTTTGTCGGGTGGGCAGCAGCAGCGGGTCTTTTTGGCCCGAGCACTGGCTCAGCAGGCCGATCTCTTTCTCCTCGACGAGCCCTTTACCGGCGTCGACAAAAAGACCGAGCACCTGATGCTAGACCTGTTTGCAGAACTCAAAGGCGACGGCAAGACGCTGCTGGTTTGCAGTCACGAATGGGGCGAAACCCTCAACCGCTACGATCGCCTCATCCTGCTTAACCGTCATCTGATTGCCAACGACACGCCTCAGGCCGTCATGACCCTCGACAATATTCAACGTGCCTACGGTCAGACAACGGTAGCGGCTAACGGCAACTTGAGCCTGTCCTGCGCCTGCTAGCGTCGCCTTGAGCAGCGGTGTTATTCAAGGTAAGGAGCGATCGAGCCCGCTTTGACCAATGCTGCACATCGTGCCGCCAAGAGCTGCCGAAAGGAGATGGAGCGTTGCAAGGTTGCCGCCTGTAATTGGGCAAAGTCTTTGCTGCGCCGCACGTAGTCTCGCAGGCAGGCAATGCGACCGGCGTAAATCCCCCAATGGTTTGCCAGTTCGGGGTGCTGCTGCAAAATTTGCCGCCGCGATCGCCGAAAGGCCGACAGCGGAATCGCTGATTGCTCAAACAGCTCGGCATGGAGCCGATAAAACTCATCGGTGCGCGGTCGCAACGTCCCCTCTGGCGGCTGGGTAATGATCAGGTCAAACCCCCCTTGAGCAATGATGTGGTTGAACACGAAGCCCCAATGGCAGGGTTGCAAGGCCTCAATATCGGCTGGCGTGAGCAAGCGTCGGCGCGGGCGGCCCGACGCCTGAGGCTCCTTGACAAAAATTCCGAGTTGGCGGCTCAGGGTTTCAAACAGCAGGCCATTCAGCTTTTGCTGAGCGGCAGCATTCACGGCCTCAATGCGATCGCGCAAAAACTCTCGCTGCACATATTCTGGGATGCCTCCTTCTAGTCCCATGGCTTGAGTTTGAGCCCGGTAGTGCTCGACCCGAATTTGTTTTTCTGCCAGCGTATCGCGATAGCTAGCAGCGGCCAACAGCTGTAGCAGATTACCCTGCAGCACGGTTTCCGGCTCTTCAGCGGATTTCGACCGCTTGGGCACAATCTGGTCGAAGCTTTCTTCGTCGACGCGAATAAACCCGATAAGCGCGTTGCCCGCGACCATATTGAAATCCAGATTGGGCAGCAGGGGGAGCCCATCGCCAGGCTTGACTGTCGACAGCAGTCGGAGCCAGAGCTGGGTTTGGGTAACCGCGATCGCGGCTGGCCGTACATCCACCCCGTAGAGGTTTTGCGTCATGATTTGTTGGGTCCAAGCCCACTGCGGAGAACCCGCTAGCGCCTGTAGCGATCGCACCCAGGCCTGCAACTGCGGCTGCGCCGACTGTTGAGCATGTGCCCAACACGCCTGATAAATTCCTTGCAAACGCGCCAGGGCCATTAGTAACAAGCGCCCGGAGCCACAGGCCGGATCGAGGATTGAGAGCGAGGGCAACACCCTGGCGATTAAATGGACACACAAGTCGTCACTCATGACTGACGACAGGGCGGCTAGCGTTGGCGGGGCACTGCTCGCCGTATAGTCGGCGATCGCCCGCCCAATGTGAGCCTCAATCGTTTGCTGGCCAATCGCTTCCAGGTGGGCCGCTGACGTTGCCGTCGCTTTGCCCGGAACCGCCGCCAGCAAGCACTCCCATGCCGCCGCCAGCGCCGAACGAGAGATGACCGCTACCTCTTCTTCTGCCCCCTGAGCAGTGCCCTCATCGCGCTGCCAAGGGTGCTCCGCCAGCCATCCCAAAAACTGCTCTAGCGGCTCATCGGGGAGGTCCAGGTGGGGCGATCGCTGCTCTAGCGGCAGCGCCGCCAGTAGGGGGCTACTCAAATAAGGCACGTCGCCGATCGCGGGCTGTCGTTGTTGGGGCCGCTCGGCTACGGGCAAACTGAAGCCTTGATGACACAACGGCTGCAAAAAAGTGCTAAAAAAGCTACCCGCCGCCCCTGGCGCTGGCTGGCCCAGTTGATTGTGTAAATACCAGCGATCGCCCTGCGCTAAAAAGCCCGCAACTTGCAGGTCATAAATAAGCAACAAACGACATAGCAAAACATGGGCAAAGTAGTCCCGCTCCATCTGGCGAGACAGTCCTTGCAGCGCTTGGGCAAACTGACCGTGGTGGTGAGCTAGCGCTTGGGCCAGGGGGTGATCGCCAACCGCCATTCTCTACTCGGGGTGCGATCGCTCTTGCTGTACTTGATCGGCGTATTGCTTAAACCGTTTGAGATCAGCTTTGAGAGTGCCTTCGACAATGCGTCCCAAAAACAGATTGTCCATCAACTTGCCGAGAAAACTGGGAATGGAATAAGCCACGGTGAGCTTCACTGCACTCTTGTCTTTATGGTCGTAGAACCGGATGCCGCCCCGATTAGGCAACCCATCCACCGCTTCCCACTGAATCAGTTGATGCTCGACCAGTTTAGTGATGCGCGACAGCCAAGTGAATTCAAACCCACCCGAGGCCAGCTTCCAGCGCGATAGCTCGGGGTCGTCTTCCAGCACCCTGACCGACTCAATCCATTTCATCCAGCGGGGCATCTGCTCGAGATCAGACCACAAATCCCACACCAACTCAACGGGGGCATCGACCTCCACCAGGACACTATGTTCTAGCCAGTCAGTCATGGGTTATCTCATACGCTCCAAAATTGCCGTCGCCGCTTGCTTGCCCGAGAGGGTGGCTCCCTCCATACTATCGATGTAATCCTGTTGCGTATAGCTACCGGCCAAAAAGAAATTGTCGACCGGCGTGACCTGGTTAGGGCGATAGGGATCCATCCCCGGTGCTTCGCGATAGAGAGATTGCGCGAGCTTGACGACATTATGCCAGGTCATGTTGAGCTGGCGAGAGGAAGGGAAAAGATCATACACCTGCTTTAGCACATGCTGGGCGATCGCTTCGTTACTTTCCTTAATAAAGGGATCGCCAGGGGTGAGCACACACTGTAGCAGCGACCCCTGACCCTCACGGTAATAGTCAGTCGGGCTGGTCAAAGCCAGGTCCGCAAAGCAGGAAAAATCGGCATCGGGCGTGTACAGCAGGTTATCTAACCCGGTGGGGGTATCGACTTGCTGCATCGCTTGGGGATTTCGCAACTCCGTCACCCAACCGTCAAACCGGAGTTGCACCGTCGCCACGGGCACCGCCTCCAGCTTGTAAATGTTGTCAAACTCGGGCCAACGCCGCCAGGCCGCTGGCAGCAAGCGATGAATGCCAGGGATGTCACAGGCCGCCACGTAAGCATCGGCAGTGACCGTCTCGACATCGTCGCCATTGGCGATCGCCAGTCCAGTGACATGGGTCGCATTGCCCGTGTCAGCAAACAGCACTTCTCGTACGCCTCGGCGCGTATGTACCTGCGCCCCTCGGGCTTCCAGGTAACGCAGGATCGGCTGATGTAAAAATTCGTCCGGCGACCCCTCCAGCATTCTGAGCACCGAGGCTTCGCTCTTCGCGGCAAAGAACATGAAGATGGTCAACATGCACCGAGCCGAGATATTTTCCGTGTCGATAAAGCCCAGGGCATAGGCGATGGGGTTCCACAGGCGCTTGAGGCTGCCGTTAGACCCGCCATGCTGGCGAAACCAGTCGGCAAAGCTAATGCGATCAAGTTCGCGAATAACTCGCATCGCGCCGTCAAAGTCGACCAGACCACGAACGATAGGGCTGGTACCCAGGGCGATCGCATTCATCGCTTTGTCTGCTATCGACAGCTGCGAGGTCGTAAAAAAGGCCTTGAGGCCATTGAACGGCGCGCCCGTGATGAAGCGAAAGTCGAGTTCCCCCGTGACGCCGCCACGATTGACAAAGGTGTGGGTGTGCTCCTTAACGCGCAGATGTTGAAACGCATTCACCCGCTGCATCAGCTCAAAAAGGTTGTAATAGCAGCCAAAAAAGACATGCAACCCCATTTCAACATGGTTGCCATCCTGGTCAATCCAGCTGCCCACTTTGCCACCGACAAAGGGACGGCTTTCGAAAATTTCGACTTCGTGACCGGCATCCGCCAACTCAACGGCAGCAGATAAGCCCGCTAGCCCAGCCCCAACAATCGCAACTCGCATGCGTCGTGACGTGTCCTTTATGAAGATAACTTTACGTATTTTAATCGTCGCGGGTCCCTTATGGGGAAAGAATCATGGGAACGCCAACCAGGCTGGACTCCAGCAGATTTGCCAATCTGGCGGGGATTAGCCGCTAAGAACCCAGTCCCGTCTTGATGAGCCAAATGAGCTGACCGAAAAATGAGCACCCAGCCACCCAGCTGCCCAGCCACTCTCCAACCTCACTCCCAATCCAGCGCGTAACTCATCTGCAGCGGCGGAATATTGAGTTCTTCCGGGGTCTTCAGCTGGGTTTCAAAAAACGCGACCGTTTCTTTTGGCCCCGGCTTACCTTGGGCCGCTCCGGTCACCCCCGAGGCAATCATCACCCCACAGAAACCATTGCTAGCCTCACACCACTCCTGCCATTGCCGCAGCAGTCGGCTGTCGTGAGCATCATCGGAGAGAAATTCGATGAATAGATGAAAATCGCCATCCCCCGTGTGCAAGAGTCCCAGTTGCAGGGTGTCGCCTGACATGGGGTCACTACCGGGATTAAAACAGACCGCCTTAACCCCCTGGGCGGCCTCCAACTGCGAGGCTAGCTTTTGAGCCTTGGGGCGAGAGGTTTGTATCGCCACAACGGGCATCATGTCAGTTTTGTCGGGAGCCGGAGCGATCGCGTGGTACCGCTGCCCCTGGCTGATGGCCTCAACCACCCCGCGGGGCAACCGAGTTAGCAACACCATCGAGCCTTCGGGCACATAGTCATCACGAAAGCGGGGCACCTCAAAGGCAGGCAGCCGACCATTGTCAACGTCAAAGCCTTCGGCGATCGCCAACTGGGTCGTAATTGCCGGACAAGTTGACACTTTGATGCTCAATCGCGAGTTGTCAAAGGGATTCGTGAGCCGATAGGTACTGGACAATTCGGGAAAGTCCGGGCGACTCAGGGCCGCTTCATGGGCCTTAAAGAACCGATTCACCCCCTCTAGACACACTCTCAAAGCGGCGGCTTCTTCTAGCTCTAGGGAGTGCCTCAAGCCCTCAAGGGGATGCAGACTGCCAAACTCAGGAATCACTTCCGAGGGGGCTGACTGCATCCAGGGCAAGGGCAGCAGCCCTGGGGCCGCCTCATCGCGCACCAACTCAAAATTGAGAAACAGACAGTCTTGCGAGAGAAAGGCTTGCTGCATCTGCCGAGTCGTCAGATTATTCTCTGTTGCAGTTTTGCGAAACTGCGTCAGAGAGTCGAGGGAGCGGTAAATAAGCAGACCAAATTCCAGCCCCGCCATGCCCAACACCGATACATACAGCGTGCCAAGATCCCACTGATTGAGCTCAACCTGGAGAATCTGGTCATCTCCCAAGTAGTTCCAGGGAGCATTATCCCAAATTTTCTGAGCTTGCTGATTGAGCGCATTTTTCCAATCGGGGGGCAGCGGCGAATCAGCCGATTCTTCGGGCTGTTGGAGGCTCTCAAAAATTTCGTCGATGATGGGCAGCGAGTCGGTGTAGTCAACCACTACATCGAGATCTTGCAAAGCCCCGCGTAAGAAGAAATGGATTTCGCGATCGCAGACGAGAAGTTTTTGCGGTCGCGCTGGTGGGATGGCCCCTTGAGGATGTTCCATCGCTTGCAGCAGCGTTCTCACCACCGCCTCATGGCCCGTATCCGCCGGAATGATGGTGACCGCTCTTAAGACGCCTTCGGTGCCATCAACCCAGAGAATGCAATCGCTGGCTTCTTCTTCGCCATCGGGCAGACTGCTGTCATAGCCAAAGGCGTCCAACATCCCCTCAGAGATTGGACGGCGATCGCCTTCCCAAACAACCGGCTGTTTGGGAAGGCGCTGCAAACGAGAGCAGGTAAAAGGACTGAGGGAATACATAGGGGCTGATGGTCAGATTCCTTGATAGATGGTTTTAGCAAAAGACCCGAGGGCAACGGGTAAATCTCAGCTCAGACTTAACACAAGTCAATGTTAAGGGCGCTCTGAAAACAATCTCAACACTTACCCTAAGCTGATTCGTAACTGCTTGAGCCGAGCCCAGAGCCAGGGTCGAGACATTTTCTTGCGAGGTCGCTGTCCAGCATTTGAATGGCCCTCGCAACCGAAAGTCCGAAAACGGAGTCATGGGCTTCGATCATAAAGACCTATGGGTAAAATTGGCACGAGCGCTTAAATATCGCCGCAAAAATTATCTAAAACTTTAAGACCATTCAAATGATTGCCGTTGGGCGGGCCGACCTCCAGACAACAATCCCTAAATCGTGCCTAAATCCAGTGTTAAGTAATTTTTAACAATCACCTGATAGCGTGCACCCAGATTGGGAATAGGAGTGGGTAAACGCACATGGCTTGTATCCGTTTGTTCGTTACGGCTGCTTTGTTATTGTTGCTCGGAGATTTGATTGCGACGTTCTGTTATCACGTACCAGAACACGTGTTTGGCAAATTTCACAGCATTGTTCATCATAGTCCTGAGCGTAGCTTCGTTCGGTATGCCATTAAACATCGTCAACCGATCGCCCTGATTGATGGTTTTCTTAGCGCTTTTCCCTATTTCGTCTTTATTCCCCTGCTGTGGCAAATTTCACCCTGGGGTGTAGGACTCGGTCTGATATTAGCTGAGTTACACGTTATCTGGCGGCACCGCTTCTTTCCCAGCCAGCCCCGCCCCCGCTGGGTCAGCAGACTATGCGCACTCCTCTGCATCACCACCCCCGAGCGCCATCGGATTCACCATCAATATGCCAATCAAGCCTTTGGCGATATTTTTGCGTTTTATGGCAAACCCGCTGAGTGGTGGTTGAAGTATTTGCGGTTGCTCAAGCGGCGTTATCGCAACCGAATGATGGTCCGCTGATCGCCTCAAGGTCACGCTTCGCTGAGTGGGCAAAGGGCGGTCTGCGCCCCTTACAACGGATTAGATTTCACCGGGGCCGGCGGTCGCACCCGAGGCTTGTCGCCATTGCGAGCTGGTTTAGGCCGATCGCCGCCATTGCCCATGCGTTTGCCCCGTCGGGGGGGCAGCGATCGGCCTTTTTTCTTTTTCTTGGGTGGCACCATGCGAATCGCGCGCCCCTCGGTGACAATGAGCTTTTCATCTTGGCGCTCGGCATCAAACTCCCAAAAATAGCCCACCGTTTTGCCGGAAATCTGGCCAAAGAGGTGCAGTTTAAAGGCTTTCGGCGGTTTATTAGACTGCTTCGACCCCTGTACAATCTTGACGAGAATCGTTTCGGTAGCTTCGTCGTAATTCAACACTTCGCCCCGCACCGAGAAGTAATTCTCCGAAGGCTCATCCACTGGGGATGTCTCCTCTACGGTCTCGGCCTCCTCTGCGGTCTCGGTTTGCTCTGCCATAGCGGCCTCGGCCTCCTCTGCGGTCTCGGTCTGCTCTGCGGTCTCGGCGGCAGTCTCGCTAGCACCAGCAGCTTTTGCTATAGTCTTTGGGTTTTCGCCGGGCAGCCCCAGCGTATCGGGCTCCCAAATCCCTACAATTTGTAGGTGGAGGTTGCTGGAGGGCTCCTCGTCAGACTCTTCTAATGGTTGCCGAGTCCGTGGGTATACCACCCACAGGTGAGAACTTTCCAGATCTATATGCTTTTTAATTAAGCTCGTTACCCGTCCCAACAGAACTGAATCGATCGTCGTACCATCGTCGGTCACGATGTTGCCGCGATTCAGCTGCTCTTCAGACGGTTGATAGATGCCGCGCACCAGGCCGATCGCTCGATACTGCATCGGTTCGCTAGGGGGCGTGATCGGATGGTTGGCCGTCTTTGGGACGGAGGCAGCAGTCTCAGTCGGTTCCGGGGCGGGGGCGGGCAGCGCCGCCTGCGGTGCTTGAGGCTCGTCGATCTCAACTGCTTGAGATGGGGCCTTCGCCGCTGGCGGCGACCCCGATTCAGGACGAGCAGGTGGCTTCCGTAAAGAAGGCCGTTTAGGGGGCGAACTTAAGGGTTTGTCACTGCTTTGAGACGACGTATTGGGGGGATGATTCTCCGCTGCGCTCATGGGTCTCCGGATCCTCCTAAACCTGAAAACTCCCACCTTGTTTTAGACAGAATGGGGCTTATTCACTCAAGGTTAGCATTGCAGTTTGTATCCCGCGAGATCCTTCCCAATCCATCTTTAATTCATCTTTAAGGTGAGAGATGTGTGTTGAACTAACATCTTTATAGTTATGTTTCCAGAGCTTTTATGACTAAATCCGTATCATTTTGCAAGTCCTGGCCAGACTGACGCCCGCCGCTGGTGCCCGCTAAGCCCCCATCGCTGAGGAGCGATCCCAGGCGTGTCAGGGCTCTGGTGTGGTCGGGGTGGCCTCTCCAGGGCGATCGCTCCCCCCCGTGCCGCCATGACCAAGCCCCCTGTTCCAGAGCGGGATGTGGATTTTGAAATAAATTTTGTTTTGCTCCGAAGGCTTGGATGGCGAATGAAGACGCTAAGATGAGCACGTTGAATTCGGAAGCTCGCTTGTGGCTGTAAAGCGCAATCGTTGGTTGGTCATCAGTGTCCTGGTCGTGGCCGTAGGAGCCCTTTTGGCAGTAGCGGTACTGCCCTTTTTGCCCACCGGGGGCGATCGCGCCTCAACTGCCACCCCTGCTGGTGACACATCAGCAGCGACCAATGATGCGCGGGCAGAGCTAGAAGACCGGGCTCGGGGCTATGAGCTAGTCCTAGAGCGAGAACCGGACAACCAAACAGCGATCCAGGGTTTGGTGGACGCCCGCATTCAATTGGGGGATCTGGAAGGCGTGGTGGAGCCGCTGGAAAAGCTGGCCGAGCTGAATCCCAATACGCCGGAATATCGTGTGCTGCTCGGACAAACCAAGCAGAGTATCGGGGATCTGGAGGGCGCAGCGGACGCCTATCGCACCGTGTTGACCCAGCGTCCTGGCGATATGAATGCCCTGCAAGGCCTAACGGCGTTGCTGATTCAGCAGGAGCGCCCCCAGGCGGCGATCGGCTTGCTGCAAGATACGTTGCAGTCTGCTCCCCAAGCCAATGAAGTTACTCCTGGCGCGATCGATGTGGGCTCGGTACAGCTCTTGCTGGCGCAGGTGTATGTCGAAGAGGGTGACCTGGATGAAGCGCTGCGGGTGTATGAGGATGCGATCGAAGCGGCTCCAGACGATTTTCGTCCCGTCCTCGCTAAAGCACTAGTCCTGAGAGATGCCGATCGTGAGCCGGATGCAGTGGTTTTGTTCAAACAGGCAGAAGAATTGGCTCCGGCGCAGTTCAAAGATCAGGTGCGCCAACTCGCTGCTGGCGAAGAGAATTTAGCAACGCCTGAAGGTGGTGAAACTGTGGCTCCTGGGAGTACAGAAACTGAAGCGGAGGCCACGCCTGCTCCTGAGTCTAATGAGGCAGAAACCGACGAATTCGTCGATTAGTCTTGATCTTTTTCGTTTTTGCAGTGAGGGTGCACAGCTATGCGTAGCATCTAAAAATCAGACTTGGTAAACTTGACAGCTTTGATTGCCAGTATCCAGCAACGAAAGTCAGACAAAAAACAAGGATTTCCCCTGCGAATAGCAAGAGATGACGCTTATTGACAATGTGTCCTGAAGCATACACATTTCCTTAGCTTAAGGGATCAATGCAGACCAAAGACTTGTTCAATTCGCTCAGCAGGAGTTCCGCCCTTGGCCGAAACCATCAACGCTATATGATGAGAAGCCAGTTTTTCTTCCCGCAGTCGAGTCAGATCAGCGACACTCTGTTCCCTTGCCTGCCAAGACTCAAGCGCACATATTGTCTCGTCTGGGTAATGTCCCGCCACATCCATTCCCAAAACCTTCTCTACGTAAACGCCGTAAAGGGTATATTCTGAAAAGGTTTTACATCTAGCAATACGTTCAGGCCATGATCGTCCCCATCCGCGATCAAGATGCTTTTGCAGCGACTCAAGCACATCCCGCCGCCATGGAATAACGTTACCGACATAGCCTGAAAATCCTGCACGGGGCTCTTGATCTCCAGCAATACCTAGTAGACGACAGCTCACATTACGCCAGTTTCGGCCTCGATCCAACAGGACTTGAGGCCAAGATTCATCACAGATTTCGCGGAAGAGTTTCACTTTCCCATCTCTGACAAATTCCTTAGCAGGATCGAATCCTCGAAGAAAAGCCACGTCGGAATCAGCATAGAGAAAAACATCCCCTGAGGCGAAAGATGGTGCAGCAATTTTTACAAGTTGTTGAAGAATCCAACCTCGAATCGGAAATGTGCGAGTCGTGACTCGATATTTATTTTTAAACTTGAATAATCCTTGCGTCCACTGAGGCAACACCTCCTCCTCAATCAGCAAATGTGTCCGCTTTGATTGTAGAGCTTTAAACTTTGAGTAGTCAGCACCAGGTACAATAACGTAGTGAGGAACATCCTCTGAAAGATAATACTCTGCAGTACGCGCAAGTAACGTAAATTGCTTATAATCTCCGGCAAAGGTGGGGGTAATTAAAGCAAAGGTTGGCCCTGAAGATGACATTTATCTCTCCAATAATTCATCATTGATAGATTCAGTCGAACATAAAATCCAGATAAATAGTCACAATTATTTTCTTTAGTAATGCAGCAGTTCTTTCCCCGGTGAGGTATAGTAAGTAGATGGGCTTAATTATTTATAGAATGTGTTAGCACCCTAAGTAGGTACGGATAATTAATTCGAGGTAGGGACAACGGCAGAATCAAGGTTCCAGCCTTTTTAACCTCGGTTTATTTACCCCAGGCTACTTACTGGACAAGTGGGTAGGTGAGCAAACATCAAACCCTCGAAGATCGTCACTTATCTATGGTTAACAGCCTGGAGACAGCAGTTGTATCCGCCAATGGTCAGATATCCTTACCTTTTTAGGACTACCCAAAAATCAATCTGTACCTTATTGAATCAGGAACCGCTATAAGCTTTCTAGAACTGTTTTCTCATAGAAGGGTTATGGCATCTATCCTCTAAATCGCTAAAGCTTAGCGACTTAATTCCGAAATTTCGCCATAAATTTTCAAGATTCTAAATGCCATCTTAACTTACCAAACATATGCTGATCAGCTATGCCAACAGCTAAATCATTCAATAATCTCTCCTGAACGTATCACACGCATGAGCTAGTACTCGGCGGCTTAAGTCTCGATGCCGATTGAAAGTCCCTCTCCCAAAGTTGGGAGAGGGATTTAGGGTGAGGGCCAAGGGTGTGCAAATTTACGCCGCACTGTACTAGTACTCCAAGGTGGAAGTCTCCCTACCCTTGTGCAGGATTTCACCTCATACCCTAAACCTTGCACCCTGCACCTTCATCGGCGCTAATAGTGAGCATATTTACGCCGAGCGGACTAGACTGCTTTACCATTGAACTATGTCTCTGGTATTGAGCTACTTGAGATTGGAGTTTCAGAATCTAGTAGAATCAAAATTTTATCTTGTGCTACGGCCAAATTAAACATCCTCACACAGTTTTGTTTGATAACTTTCCAGTTGAAAATAAATTACTAAACTCTACCGATACCGTTACGATAGATATCGTCATAAATATCGTCTGAAGACTGTTTGGGCTACCCAGAGAACTCTCACTCATATTAATCATAAGCAAGTAAAAAATGTAGATAAATCCCCAAGTATTTGCCCAAGAGAAATTAGTCTTTAAGACCGCTAGACCTTTGACAAAGGTTACCCAAATCACCAGTGCTAGTAAAGCCGCTCCAACAATTCCAATGCCGAGTGTGAGATCTAGATAACCGTTGTGAGAGTTTGGCAAGTTCCATCTAAGAGCGTTACGGACGTAGAGTGATTCTCCATAAATTCCGTGCCAAAAGCCATCAAAACCATATCCTAGCCAAAGCTCTTCCTGTATTTTATCAATGATTACATCCCAAATATCTGTGCGGCCAGAAAAGGTTGCATCTTTGCCCACTAGACCGAGAGCAGAATTCATGATGGTTTCGGCCCAAGTCGAGACTAAGAAGTATAGTCCACCAAGGGATACTAAAGACCAAACAAACAGATTTCCCCGCAGGCTAAGAACTTGAATCGCATTGATTAACGCTATCAACACTAGTGCATAGAGCAGGGAGGAAGAAGATTTTGAAGCAATTACCATTGCCAAGCTTAAGGTAAACCCTAGATAAGCCAGCTTTTGATTCTCCAAAAGTTTTCCTTTTACGCAAATCAAAAAGGTTGCGGAGCTTAAAACAGCAATCTGCCCCGCAATATTTTTATGGCTATAAATCCCTCTCACAGCCCCTGCATGTTTTCCCATATCTATCCCATATCCTGGAATCAACATGAACAACATGCTTAAAGAGATAACTATTCCGAAAAACCATAAAAACAGCTTTATTTGCTCCTTTAAGCTATATCGACAGACGATATAAACGCCAAATAAAACTGTTCCACACATTGCAATCGATGCCTTGATAGTCTCATCGGGTCGATATGACCAGATGGTCGACAAGAATAGAAACATCAAGAAGACCCAGTAGAAGTAGTTACTGGAAACCACAATGGCAAGGCGGTCTTTTATGACGTCCCACTTTACAACGAAGAGGCTTGCAGTAATCAGATAGTTGATCAACCAAAAAAGCTTAAGAATTCCAAAGTCGAAGTCACCTGCTCCGTCACCTTCAGTGGACCCACCTGTTAATAAAAGCGTGATTACGCCCTTTGAATAAAGAATTAGATATAGAATGATAAATGCTTTTTCAAATTTTTCAAAGAGTTCGGTTTTGGCGACATCAAAAACTGGCTTGGCGACATCTTGCAGGAACATAATCTTAACTATCTGAGTTTAGAGTGCGACTAGATGACAACAAAAATGTTAAATAACAAGCATCTCAAGTATCTAGAACTTAGCAAAACACAACTGGACTAATAAATTCGGACGCTTTCAAGTTCGGCACACAAAGATGTTTGAAACGATATTGAATGAGATAATAAAATTGAGAGTGCCTTATACTTTTCACCTTCTATAAACTAGATTGACAAAACAAATCTAGACCTGAGTTCAAAAGTTTATTGTGATGGCATGGTTTTTTGAACTCAATTATTTTTTGAACTCACAGTACACTAGTATGACGAAATGTCTTTCCCATCGTTGTCAGAAAGATATTCTTCTAAGTGGGAAAGTAGACCTCACGCTGACTAAGGAATGTCGTTAGGTCAACATGCACAGGGGGCAAGGCTCAATTTCCCAACATAACGCTCAATAAGCGATCGCCGGATGATTTCTCCTCAGTGAGAAGTATTGACCAATGCCCTCTTCTTAGCTTCTTCGCTAACAGGAGAAGACATAACTTGGGCGGCAATAACAATGGCAAGTGCGACCACAGCGCCAGCAAATACACCGATCGCTAAATATTTTTTCTTTTCTCCACCATTGGCTTCGACGGGAGGCGTTGCTGGCTCAATAACTCGAGTGTTATAAGTAGCCTCATTTTCTTGGACTTGCAACTCTTGAATACGAGTCAGCAAAGCACTATAGGTACTCTCAGCAACCGTCACTCGGCGCTCAAGCGCTCTCTTTTGAGTACTGAGCGAAGGAATGTTCAATAGCCGCTGCTGGTAATCTTCTTGATAGTTTCTGAGGGTTTCTAGCTGTTGCTGGAGACCGATGTACTCAACCTCTGCATCGAGGAAATTGCGGATCAGCACTTGGGCAATGTCATCGTCAGCACCCCCGGCCCCCTGAATTTTTCCTAGGGGCACATTAGGAGCACCGCCAGCGACAGCAATTTGCTCCTGCAAAAAGCCTTGCAAAGATTCTTTCTCGGCTTGCAACTGTCTCATGACCGGACTGCCAGGCTTAAATTGAGCTTGCTCTGCCGCAATTTGACGCTCGACTGCCTGTAAATCTAACAAAGCTTCCTGAACACCAGGGTTCTGGCGAATAGTGCCCACGACGAACGCCTGCTGAGGTGATAGGCCCAATTTCCCTTGAATTGTATTCGCCTGAGCGATGGTTCCATCCAGGGTTGACTGCACCGTTGCTGCCTGGCCCGACAGTGTTTCTATTTGCCGGACCAAGGCGGTGGCTTCATCTTCTAGAACACCAACGTTATTTTGCTCCAGAAAATCTCTAAGCTCTGTCTCAGCTTGTCGAACTGCAAGATCCGATTGAGGTAACTGAGCCAGCAAGAATTCCTTGGCTTCGCTAGCTTCTGAGCGGTTTTGAGTAATGGCATATTCTCTATATCGATCAATGATGGTGTTGACCACAGCCGCAGCAGTTTCTGGATCATCACTCACGTAATTAATTTCGAGAACGTCTGTGCCGCTCACGATACCGACATCAAGATTTGCCCTCAACGACTCAGGTTCAAGCAATTCGCCATCTTCGCCCCTCAGGCCGAGAATTTCGACCGTTTCTTGCAGAATCGGGCGTGACTGAATAACCTGCATTTGAGTCGTCAATGGGGTCTGATCGTTAAGCAAGGACTCTAATCGGTCAACTTGGCCCTCACCAAAGTCACTCAGAGCAGACGCGTTGTCGACCTTGATAAATAACAGCTTGGCATCGGCTGTATAAGTAGGTTTAACTCTCGTGGATGCGAATACAGCTAACGCCACACATGTTGCGAAAGCACCGATCGCCAATAGACCAGATTCACGAATAGAGCGATTAAATTGTCTAACTTGTCGCATTTCTAGACCTCTTAACGTTCTAATACCTGCATGGCTCAGTCCGTGACCTCTTGAAAACCTTAAACCCCTGTGCTCTAGACATTATTGGGTAAGCATAACGACCACAACGGGGTACGAGGATGACGTATCGAAACAAATGCTAAGCATTGATGAATGCAAAGGAGTGGCGATCATTTCTCTGAGTCTATCCTGAATGCATTAAGGCGTTGTAATACCTATGACATTGATATCGACTTTAACGAAAAGCGATCGCCGCTCCAAGTCGGCAAAGCAGCCTGCGAGATAGCCGTCTGCCTCATATAACGCTTCACCATTGCATTATGTTCGTTTTCCCAATCTTAAAATTAAGTTGCGTCTCCCCTAATGAAACTTACACGGGGTTGTCAGATACTTTATATTTGCCGCTCAAAGTTAAAGCTTTTGCAAAGCCTGCCTCTCTTGAGGTTAGTGAAACTACTTTTACCTGTTTACAGCGTTTTTGAAGCTAAGTAGACAGACGTAGGCAAACTAAACTATGTGAAAAAATGTAAACATAGCCAAGATCCTTGCCGTGTAACAGCTTTGTCGCTGTTTACGAAATGGAATATACGTGGTCATTGCGAGCCTGGTCTACTTAATGAGGTACCCAAAGTGCCCTTAGGAACTAGAAAATAGAGTTGTTATGAATTAAGCTCATAGATCCTCGAAAGCCTTTCTTAGAGTAGGTTTCGGTGATTTTTGAACAGTCTTTCACAACAGGTCGAATAGGGGCAGACAGATCCATGCGGTGAATAGCCCCCGTGCTCTTAGCGCAGCCTTAATGCAGTCATGCCCGCAGGGCGATTGCCTAGAGGGCTTTAGGGGACGGCGACAGCGGGGGATCTTACGGAACGTTAAACAGGTATTTGGGCATTGCCAAACCCTTAGGAATGAGAATTGAATAAGTTGGGATAGCCGTCTCGGCTGTCCCAAGGCAGGCAAGATGCCTGCCCTAACAATTTAGATGTTATTTGATCCTCATTCCTGAGCTCTTGCTAGCGGTGGGTTAAAAATCGACGCCCCGCTTAAGATCGATGCCTTTTTCCGCATAGTGCTTGTGATTAAAGACTTCAGAGTGGGTGCTGGCGAGCTGAAAATAGGCGGGCGGGTTTTTGCAGCGTCCCGTGATGATGACTTCCGTATCGCGGGGTTTGCGCAGCAGGGCTTGCACGATCGGTTCTTCGGGCAGCAGTTCCAGATCAACGGTCGGGTTCAACTCGTCCAAAATGACGGTTTTATAAAGGCCCGACGCGATCGCGGTACAGGCAATTTCCCAGCCCCGCTCGGCTTCCACGTAATCAATTTCCTGCTGTTGTCCCCGCCAGACGATCGCATCCCGGCCACAGCGCTGATGATCCACCAGGTTGGGATAGCTTTTGCGCAGGGCGGAGATGGCGGCGTCTTCGGTATAGCCCTGACCGCCTTTGAGCCACTGCATCACCAATACCCGGTGGGATTGATCTTGACTGATGCCGCGCCCGATCGCCTGCAGTGCCTTGCCCAGGGCACTGGTCGATTTGCCTTTGCCATCCCCGGTGTAAATTTCGACTCCCTCAATGCCGGGAAAGTCCATATTTTGGGGCCGCTGGGGCTTCATCTCAGAGTGCAGATTGGCCACCTCGATCAGCGGCGGCGGTGCCCCTCGTCCGGTAGCAATCACTTCCAGGTGTTCCGGCTTATTTTTCAGCGATCGCACCACATCCTCGACGGACAGCAGGCCCAAGTCCAGCACTGGATTAATTTCATCCAGCACCACGACCGAGTACAGCCCCGAGGCGATCGCCCCCTTCGCAACATCCCAGCCTCGCTGAGCTTCGAGGCGATCGAACTTGGTGATGTCGTCTGGGCCAAAAAATTCCGCACGACCCGTGCGCACCTGGTCAATCAGGTGCGGAAAGCCCCGCTGCAGCGCCTCGATCGCCGCGTCTTCGTCATAGGTGCGGCCTGGCCCCTTGAGAAATCGCAACAGCAGCACCCGACTTTCCATAAAATTTTGAATGCCCAGGCCAATGGAGCGCAGCACCACCCCCAACGCGACCTGCGATTTGCCCTTGCCCTCACCGTCATAGACGTGAATTTGGCCTACCAAACGCTCATTGTTGAGCTGGGCTGTGCGAATTCCGATGCCAGTTCTGACCATTTTGTTGTTGTCGGGCGTTAAGTTTTGAGCAGCTACCGCCTAAAATTCTATCGAAACCTTTACCAACGAGATACCCTGTTGCCTAGCGTTGCCAGATTTGACCAAACAACCCCCCGGCGATCGCGATGCTCACTCCAGCGTTTGCTGCTGAGTCAGGGTTTCCATCGTAACGACTCTGCCTGTTCACTGCCTTGCTGAGCTATGCCACTCTCTTTCTTTGACGAAGCCGCAGTGCTGCCCCTCCGGGCGATTGTCTTTCAGTGTTTGCTGCTGTTGGTGGCGATCGCGCTGGAGGCGATTGTGTTGCGGCGACGGCTGCGCTTGGGATATCAGCCGAGCATCCGCTATGCGGCCAGCCTCAATCTATTAGCGGTCGTGCTGGGGTGGATGGTGTTTTTAGGGTTTGAGCCGTTGCTGCCAGCGGCGTTGCGTACGCAAATTATCAGCTATGTGCTGTTTGGCAACTTTTATGTGAATGAATGGTCGGGCGGCTTAGGCGTAGTGATTGTCATGGCAGGGCTGGTGACCTTTTTTATCACCTTTTGGATCAAAGCGCTGGGGCTCGAAGGCTTGACCTGGGCCTTAGGCTCGCCCATTGCCCCCGCCCTGCGGGATCCAAATGTTAATCGCTATCGCTACCGGCGATCGCCCGATCAAGCGGCCAAATCGCCGCATTTGCTGGCGGTGCTGCAAGCCAATGCCCTGAGCTTTTCGGCGATCTTAGTGCTGCTGCTGCTGCGCTACGGAGTGACTCAACGGCTATGATCAAATTCCTCCAAGTGCTCTGGGCGCGAGTTGCCGATGTGGTCTTCCCCGATGACTACTATGCCTGGCAGACCCTGATTTACTTGGGGCTGTTTTCCTTCACGATGTCTTGGGTAGCACAGTTGGCCGTGGGGGAAGGGTTGACCGTCGACATTATCGCCACCTGCGGCTGGATCTTTTTTGCCCTGGGCATTGGGTGGCTGCTGGAAGATCACAAGATCCGCTTTTTTGGTATTCCCGTCGCTCCCTGGGTCATCGGGGCGATCGTCTGTCTGTATTTCTTTAATCTGGTGCCCTGGGGGAACTGGCCCCTGGGCTTGATGTCGTGGCCGCTGGTGTCAGTGGCGATCGCCGCCATTCCCCAATTTCTCACCTGGGAACTCAAGCCGAAACTGCCGTCGCCATTGGTGCGTCAACAGCTCATTTTGCTCACCCTGGTGGCGCTGCTGATTAGTAATTGGTTTCAGTTTTACTTTCGGCTGCAAAACTGGTTTGCAGACTATCCCAGTTTGCTAGCCGACGATTTTAGCCGCAGTGGTTTTGTCTTTCGCATGGCTGATGTACCCGAAGAAAAAGCCCGAGGCATCGTGCTCCTGACCGCCGCCGAAGCCGAAATCAGCAATGCCCTCAACGATACCCCCTGGCCCTACGTCGAACGCTGGCTGCTGGGCCTTGACGAACACCTGGCGACCATCGAAGACAAAACCATTGAGTCACTGGCGTCGCCTGAAGAAAGCGACCTCTGGCGACTCGCCGCTGATCGTGATGCCCTCGACAATGGCAGCTACGTCCTCAATTTGATGGCGATCTGGTCCGGCCCCGCCTCCACCGAAGACGGCTACCACCTGACAAAAACTTGCGTCGTTCAACCGCGATCGCCCGCCACCCCCACCCCCGAAACCGCCCCCGCTGGGACTCAAACCACCCCTATGGCTAAAGTCGAATGCGAACTCGCCACCCCCAGAACGGCGGGGAAACCAGTCTTGTCTTAGGGCGTTGGTAGGTGAGTGGATGGAGTAGGTGGGTACTGGGTACTGGAGTGTCCGTTCAGTGCGGCTGGTAACTCGGTTTCGTTAGCCCCTACCCTAACTAGCGAGATGGGGGGACTTCCCGCTTCCCGGAGCAGAAAGCGGTGTTCTGTACCGGTGTTCTGGGAGCTGCGTGACGACTAGCCGACAAAACCCAGAACCTAGAACCCAAAACCCAGAACCTAAAACCCAGAACCCAAAACCTAGAACCCAAAACCCCTCCACCTACTCCACCCCTCACCCCCTCGCCGCCAACTGCGCCTCCTGCACCCACTGCACCACCTGATCCGGTGTGGGGCAGAGGTCTGAGCGGCGCATGACCATGATGTGCAGTTTGCGGATTTGGGGATGGAGGCGACCAGGGGGCTGAATGGCCAGTTGCCGCACCGAAGCGACGCCGCTGTGCAGCAGCAGGCCGCAATAGTCGCTGCCGACGCTGGGCAATTGTGCCAAATCGGCCAGGGCAGCCCATTTTTGTAAATAGCGCAAGGGCAGTTTGAGCTGCACGGCGATCGCTTCCAGCTTGGCGGGCGATCGCGCCACCTGGAGTAAGTCGGCGGTAGTTTCCAGGCCGACCTGGTGCAGTTGCTTGAGATGTTCTTGGCTGAGGCCCGGTAGGGCTTGCAGGGGACGGGATTGAAGATGCATCGAAGCCATGTTTGGGAAAAGGGGAGGGTGGGGTGGTGCGGGGGCAGTTTACCAGGGATGAGTCAATCCACTACCGCAAGTGACAGTTTGACAAGACTACTTGAATGGCGGTAGGCCGTGTTGACCAGGGATGCAATTCCCCATTTGGCGGTAGCGATCTCCGGGGCTAGGGCGATCGCCGCTCTGGGGCCGCCATTCGGTGACGTTTTTCCACGCACTGTGAATGTTTCGTAGCCTTGAGGGCTTCTGAACCCGGCAACTTTTACAATAACGTCAAGCCCGATCCCCTCGTGATGAACGGCCATCAACCCAAATAACTAGCGTTTCAAGTTTTTTAGAAAAGCCACTCGATTCCTGACTCATCAAATTTGGGAATTGTTCGCCATCATTTTTGTCTGAGGTGCTGTCCATGCTCAATTATGACGTTGCTCTGCGCTGTGCCCGGCTGAGCCAAGAAATCTATCGAGGCTTTAACGAGATTGTGTTTGACAGCATTCCTGGCGGCGAAGCCACGCTGATCGAAAGCGATGATGCCGGTCAAACCGACACCCAGGCGGCGGTGCTTTATCTCCCCAGTTCCCAATCGATTTATCTCGTCTTTCGCGGTACCGAAAAAGGTATTGATTGGATTAATAATCTTCAGTTTCGGCAGCAGATTTATCCCTACGGCGATGAGTCGACGACGGATGTGCGCTTTCATCGAGGGTTTATGGCGGCCTATTTTGCGGTGCGAGATCGCCTGCTGGAGGTGGTGAGAGCCTTTCCGCAAGCGCCGTTGACCGTGACGGGCCATAGTCTGGGGGGGGCGATCGCCACCATCGCCGCGCTCGACGTGCAGTACAACATCACTCAACACACCGGCCAAGCGATCGAGTTGTATACCTATGGGGCTCCCCGCGTGGGCAATACGGCTCTGGTTAACTCATTTCGCCAGCGGGTGCCCAACAGCTACCGCTTTGTCTACGGTTGGGATGTCGTTACCCGTGTACCTCGGGCCTGGCAGGGCTATGAGCACGTTCCCGAACTGCAGCACCTCGGCAATCGGTGGACCTGGCAGGTGGTCAGCCGCCGATTTACGGACCACGATATTGACAATTACATTGCCACCCTGGAGGCGCAGGTGAAGGGCGCATGAAGGTGTGAGGGGCCAGGGCAAAGGCGTCATCGGAGGAATCAATGAGTGCCGAATTTGCGTATTTGAATTGTGCAGCCAATTCAAGACTCAGAATCTCAGACTCATGCCTGAGGAGACTGCCCCCTGACTTGGGATCTAAAACCAGCCGTCTTGCTCCAATTCTTCAATGATTTGCAGACCACGGGGATCACCGACATTTAAAATGGCGGTGCGGGCATCTTCGCGGACGCCGAGATCATCCTCTTCGGCAAAGGATTCGATCAGGGCGTCGATGGCGGTGGCGTACACCACATTGGAAGGCAATTCGCGGCAGAGCTGCCCGATCGCCCAGGCACAATTACTCCGCACCGCTGCAATGGGGTCACGGCGCATCACCTCAATGATGGGCGGGAGCGCTGCTACCACCGTTTCATAATTGACGTTAATCATCTGCGCCAGGGCACTCGCCGCCCACAGCCGCACCGCCGGAATATCCGTTTTCAGCGCCTCAATCAGCGGATTCAGCGCCTCGGGGGTATGGCTGTTGCCGAGTGCCCACACCACGCCTTTGCGGACGTAGCCGTTCCAGTCATAGAGTTGCTCGATCAGGGGGGCGATCGCCTGGGGATCAGAGTTGCGACCCAGGGCATAGGCGGCACTCACCCGCACCAGAGGGCAGCTATCCTGCAACAACTCAATCAACCGGGGCACCGCTCGCGGTTCTTCTAATTCACAAAAGGCGCGGGCTGCCAACATGCGCTGTTGGGCCACGGGGGCATCGAGCCAGCGCAACATTTCCTCAGGGTCGACCTGAGGTTCTTCGGGCGCTTCTCCTGCGGGGGCAATCTGATCGAGAGGATCCTCAAACTCAGCGTCCGGATCGATGATTTTAAGTTCGTCGTCGTACATATCCACACTTTACAGCACTGTTTTCTCCCAATCGAGTCTGATGATTGAGCGATTAAGGATTCCAGTCATTAGCCTTAAAAAAGTGTCATCTTTTTGTTCAATTGGCCAAAATGTCTGCTTCACTTAAAGACCGTTCTCCTGGAGGTGAAAACCGATGGTTTGGATGAGCTGGAAATCGGTGAGGGGCTGGGGGGCGATCGCTAGCCTGGGCCTTTTGGCAATGGCTTGTCAACCGACGACAGAGTCTCGCCCCTTAGAGGATGAGGCCGAACTCCCTGGGGCAGCGCCCGTTGAGACTTCTGAGGGCAGCCCTCCGGCGGATGAGGCGACGGCGGCCCCGGCGACCAATCCGGATGGGGGCGGTGCGATCGCTGCCGCCACGCCACAGCAATCTTGCTCGGCGGCAGCCTACGTGGTGGATACCGATCCCGCTGGGCTCAACGTTCGTAGTGGCCCCGGCAGCGACTTTGACGCCCAAAACACCTTGCCGACTGGGGTGCCAGTCGAAGTTGAGATTGTGGGGGCAACGGGGGAATGGGTTTTGATCAATCAGGCCTGGAGCGGCGAACAGCAGGAACTCGCACAACCCGGTTGGGTCTACGCGCCGCTGCTGGGGGTGAGCACCACTAGTCTGAATATTACTGATCCGGAAGCTCCCACGACCCTCTATGCCGCCCCCGATGGGAATGCGGCGATCGCAGCGACCATCTCCAAAGGCGCTGAGGTCACTCTGTTGGGGTGTTCGGGCAATTGGTTGCAGGTCAAAGCGCCCGAGGCAACGGGCTGGTTAGCGGTGGGTGAGCAGTGTAGTAATCCGGTGTCAACTTGTCCGTAGGGAACTGGGTGGTTGGGTGACTGGGTGGCTGGGGGTTGGGTGTGGAGGGGACAGTTTTGAATGGCAGATTTCGCATTGCCAATTTGAATTCTGAATTCTGCATTTTGTTGGAGTCTTGGGGTTTTCTAGTCGTACTAAACGGATGTTCTAACGGTGCTGTCAGCGGCTAGGAGAGCCGCCCCATTGGCCCTGTTGACTGGTCTGAAATAAGTGTTGCGATAGACGGCACTGCCGGAGATTTTTCGCTACAAGTAAGCTAGATGCAACGCCAGGGAAACTGAACGTCGTGGCTCAACGCATTTGCCATATGAGTTGTGTAGCAGCCCTCGCCGTCTTGCATCATCGATATTGCAACCGCTGTCTGCAAGAGGTGAATGATGAATCGGCCTATTCTGACGTCAATGGTGATCGGGGTGGCTGCGATCGCGGGGTCGGCAGTCCCTACTCAAGCTTTGTGTCTCAATAATGACTCTAGGGTGCTCCTGCAGCGAGAGACGCCCCCTGACGATAATTCATTCGTCCGGTCTGGCCCTGCTAGCGGAGATACCGAGTTTAAGTTTGAGCTGGAGTTGGGTAGCGATTTCGATCTGTTTTCGACAGAGTCGGCGGATGACGACGCGATCGCTGAAGAACCGGCAGCCCCAATGGAAGATCCGGAGCCAACGGCAAACGCCACCCCCCCAGAGGAAATCGTTGAAGCGCCGACGATCTTTAGTCTGGAGGAAGACAGCAGTTCTGCCGATGATCTCAATGTGGTTGAGCTGGGGGAGCCCTCACTCGCCTCCCGCGAAGACTATCTAGCCTCCCGTGCTCGCCAAATCAATGATTGCTTTGACTAAGTAGGTGGACATAAACAAACAATGTTGTAGGGTGCTGTTAGGCGAAGCCGTAACGCACCATTCCATAGGGATTTGATGCATTACGCTGGCGCTAACACATCCGACAAATAATTAAGCCCATCTACTTAAGGAATGAGAATTGAATCAGTTGGGATCGCCGTCTCGGTTGTCCCAAGGCAGGCAAGATGCCTGCCCTAAACAATCTGGATATTATTTGATCCTCATTTCTCAGGAATGGAAATTCAATCAGTTGGGATCGCCGTCTCGGCTGTTCCTTGTCCAGTAAGGGCTATTCCGCGTGGAAGTTAAATGTTAAGTGATCCTCATCCCTAACTCGTAAACAATTGCGCGAATGGTTGACCTCAGTTGCAGTTTCCAAGGCCATCAGGTTTAACCCCAGTCGTATTCCAGTTCGGCATCACCCAGCATTGCTCGAACGGTGGCGTGAACGGTCTGGAGTTCTGCGGGGGTAACTTTATGGTCTTTGTTGATCAAGTCGCGAATGGATTGCAGCTCATCTTCCGAGAATTTGCCATCTGTCAGGGCTTCTTCTACTAACTTGCGCAGCTTTTCGAGATGAGCAATTTCCTTGGGTGAGAGGTCTTGTTGTCCCGATCGTTCGACTTTCATCTGGGGAGATCCTCTTGGGGGTTAGAGCATGAATAGCGATCGCCAAACTCTGTTTTGGCCGACAAAGCTGTGCCTATACTGTGAAAAATTTGGCCGGTAAAGTCAACTTTTGGCGACCGAATGTTACAGATCAGAGGGGCGATCGCAGCTTTGCTAAAAAGCTGTGCTTTGCAATACATCCTGCAGGAAATAATTCAATCCTGGCTCCCCGCAGATGTTCATTGTCAGGGACTGCAAAAAGTAATTTAAACCACACCTAAGTTGAGAACTGGAGTTTTTCCGTGATCGAAAAAACCTTACCTAACCTCTCCTTCGAAAGTAGAGGAACCAGAGTGTTCTTAAACCTCTCCTTACGAAGGCTGCCGCTTATACACATCTCGATTGCCACTTCAACAGGCGCATTCGCCCCCCTTAGTCCCCCCAGTGGGGGGAGACCGGAGTTTGAAGTCCCCCAGAATTGGGGGCTTGAAGCCCTCCGGGCATACCAGAAAAGGGGGCTAAACCACTGAAAGCAGTCAGTCAGAAACTTATGTAAACCTCATCCAGATTCAGAAGTGGAGTTTTGGCATGTGGGAAACCTCACCGCCTACGGCACCTCTCCTTCTCAAGGAGAGGTTTGACAAGACTCTGGTTCCTCTCCTTTGAAAGGAGAGGTTAGGTGAGGTTCTGCCCGATCATACAAAACTCCAGTTCTCAACTTAGACGGGGT
>Ga0008836_100352_pt1 | contig 32940 bp, 46 predicted proteins | sample HotLakConsUCCR28_FD_62214 | JGI IMG/M metagenome (GOLD analysis project Ga0008836, IMG submission 62214) | Hypersaline microbial mat communities from Hot Lake, Washington, USA - Hot Lake Consortium UCC-R28 (Hybrid Assembly) ... | reverse complement strand
CGACTTTTCGTGGTAACGGTCATAACTGAGCTCATGCTGCACAAACATAAAAATCAAAATACTGGATGCCATACCCACAGCCAAACCAAAAATATTGATCAAGGTGTAGATAGGGCTTTTTTTGAGATTACGGAAAAATATACGGAAGTAATTCTTTATCATAATCCTTTGGTTTTCAGAGAGCAGGTCAACCTTTTCACCCGCTACGTTGGCAGTATTCCAATATGGTGCCAGTACAAAAAATGTCCTCAAGGCCTTACCAGGGCATTTACCTGATTTCCCAAAATAAAAAAACGAACACTTTTGTCCGCTCACGGGCGAGTGGAAGACGTATTTGGTTGACTATAAGATCTGAGACACTTAAAACATTTGATTTTATTTCTCCTTTGCTCTCCTCCCCTTTTACCCGCTACTTGCCAGCTAAGAAAACCACAGGCCATTAAGGGATTTGAATGAGTCTTACCCGGTTTTATGCTTACATGTGGCACTTTTAGTATGGGTTTTACCCGATCCCAACAAATCCGGGGCATCCCAATCCTGCTTACCTGTAGGGGAGAGAAGGGGAATATACTGCTATGGCTGTCATACGTCAAGGACCCAAACATTGTCTGGGACCCTGGGTAAATCTCAGGGATCAGGAAAGTGCCTTCTTACAGTATTCCAGGCATTGTTGTACCTCTTTTATGGCATCGGATCCCTCCGGGATCTGGTGTTCCAATTCGATAGAAGCAGGAAATTTGTACTTGTTTTGCTGCATTTTTTGCAAAATCTCTACAATGGGCGTATCGCCAGTTCCCCATGGCAGGTTGCCCTTACCATTAGCAGGAGTCTGCCGGTCTTTGGTATGCATGCTCAATATCCTCCCGTGTTGTTTTTCCAGCAAGGCCATGATATCCGTATGCCCGGCAGCAATATAATGGCCGGCATCAAAATTCAAAGCGTTTCTGGGGCTTTGGGCCAAAGCAGTGTCCCAGAAGGTAAAGGTCTGCTGCTCATGCCCATGATAGGCCACAGACATCTTGTGCTGCTCTCCCATTTTGCCTAACTTCAACGTATGAGCATCGTCATCAGGATGTTCCAAAGTCACGTGTGAAGCCCCCAGGGCCTTGGCTGCTTTCATACCATAGGCAATTTCTGCATCCGAATTGTTCTGTCCGAAAGCACTGGGTTTAAAAGCATAAATACTGACACCGGCATTTTTGTACATCTTTCGGAGCTGGTCGAACTTCTTAAAATCCACCTGATTCCTCCAATCTGCTACCACCTTTCCATACGCAGCGGCCTCTTCTTGAAGGGAAGCGAATTCTCTGGACTCTTCATCTGTCAGGGTTTCTCCGTTGCGCTGTTTACCTCCCAACTGATACAACCGTCTTCGGTCTAAAGTGGATTGAGGCATCCCTGCAAATGTTTCAGCCGGTCCTCCCATCAATTCAATGGCACTGATGCCGCAATCGGTGACATACTTTAATGTAGCTTCTGCACTTTGGTCCGGGAGGGAGCGAAAGGAATAGGTAATGCATCCGATCTGCACACCATTGATTTTTGAATCAGGTTTGTTATAACTTTTTATAATGGCGGGTGCGGCATTTAACCAGGAAGGGGACAAAGCGATACCAGCAGCACCAAAGGCCGATTTGATTAAAAATGCTCTTCTTTTGTTCATCTTAGGATTTTTAGCTTGTAAAAGCAATTTAGTTATCTTTTTTAAAAAAAACACAAAATTACTTCCATCATGGTATCATGGCAAAGCTTCATTGGTAGGTATATTTTGAATCAGCTCAAAACACAAAAAACGAGAATAACCCTAGGCTTGTACACTTTTTATAAGGCTGAAATAGTTCCAGATTCGCATCAAAATACCCATTTAGTTTGACTAGAACTAATTGAACTACAGTGCTTGAAATAAACACCCTTTTGACCAATGCTGACTAGGGATTTATCAGATTATTAAGTCGTTCCTCCAATTCGAAGGGGGAAATATTTATCGCTAAGATTTTTCCTTCCCTATCAAGAAGGTAATTGGACGGGATATATTGGATGAATAATTTCTGGATGGTTTCATTTTGGAATCCTCCTTCTGCCAAAACCTGTGGCCATAAAAGGCCATCTTTTTGAATGGCATATTGCCAGGCAGATTCCTTTTCATCCAAAGAAACCCCGAAGATTTCCAATCCTTTTGATTTGTACGAACTGTAGACTTTAGCCAGTTCTGGGTTGGATTGCCTGCAAGGTCCACACCAGGCAGCCCAGAAATCTACCAAAAGATAATCCCCTTCAAAATCATTGGTATGAAGGATTTTACCATTGACATCCTTCATACCAAAATGACTAAATGTACTGCCTATCCTGATACTCTTCAATTTTTCCAAAGAGACTTTTATTTGGGCCAAATCATCTGGTTGTTGGACGAGCGTATCGAGTTTACCATAAAGCCCGATCGCCTCTTCAAAACTAAAAATAGGATCCATAAATAATTCTGATAACAGGGCACCAATAAACTGATTTCTAGGTTGCAGCGTGACTATGCTGTCAATTTCATGATAAAGTAAACGGGTGAAATCATCGTCAGATTGATGTTCTTCAAAAAAATCCTGCAATTGGGTCAACATCAAATAGGTTTGGTTTCCCTCAATGGAAATAATTTCTGTAACATTATCCTGAATGTTAATTGTTAAGTCCATTTCTCCAGCCTCAAGGTAAAAACCATCTGTCACCTGCCCGTTTTTGGTTTTTACGATAGCTGCCAAGGGATGGGGAATTTCCCCTTCAAAACCGAAGCTTTGATCCCTGACCAAAGTACTGTCCAGGATTCCACCATACGATAAATAAATGTATCCCTTATATTCCTTTTCTATGGAACCATTTACACGAAATTCGCCACCCTCTTGAGCAGAGATGGTACATAAGGTAAAAACATTAAAAAGAAAAAAGATTATTATTTCCTTCATCATTCTATAAACAGGTTTATGGCTCTCTATTAATCTACAGTTTATACCATTCTTTTTCGCTTGATATCTTCAAATATGGCGGTAAGGGTTTCCCTATTTGCTTCCACATCCAAACCAACCTGCTGTGCCAGGGCTTCCAGATCAGGATCTTTTCCCTGATTGATAACAGGAATTGCCAGGGCCATCAGCTCATTTAGCTTTTTCATTTCCACATCTGCATCCCCCTGATCAATATCCTCCTCAAAAAGCAATTCATAAGGCAGGAGTTCGATTTCTTTTCTCAGAATTTCCTGGGCAGCAGTAAGCATGGAAGGGCGAACATAGATATCTGCAAAAGCACCTACCGGAACCTTCAGCGTCTGGAAGGCCTCTGCTAACGCTGTATAACCTTTTTCCGTCATGGCTGTTACCTGGAGGAATTTTTCTTCCTTGTCATAATAAGCGGCTGCAAAATGAGGCTTGTTTTCCATACCTTTTAATTTCATCCGGTACACCGAATCTATCCTGTCCACCTGAAATTCATTTTCCAATCCCGCCTCATTCAGTTCGACATCCTCCAGTTCCGATACAACGATTTCCAGCAACTGACCCTCATGAATGGTCAGCGGGTAATTGGAGCGGGCAAAAAGCATCATATAAGGTACCGGATTTCGGGAAACATCCTCCATCAATGCATCCTCATCAGTTATCAATGGGTTGACTTCGGTGGCAAAAAAGAAGACATCATCTCCTGAAAAACTCCTGTAGCCACTCAGCGGGCCATAGGTTTGCCAGCAGGAACCATTGTAACCGATGAGGTTAAACCAAAGCTCAACGGATTCTTTTTTTAGTATATCAGACATCCCCGGAGAATAAAGCAGGTAAGTATCCTCGCTAAACACATCTTCCATTGTATAAAAATCAGCTTCGGGACTATCCACAACCCTGGCGAAACTGAATTTCCAGGGAGAAGCTGCCTGTTCCTCCAGCCAGGACTTCTCTTCTTCCACCATGCGTTTAATGGCCGCATGCTTTAAGTATTTGTGGATCAGGCCCCCTTCTTTCATAACCCGGTGGACGATATACTGGGATTTCAGCATGTTGTACCAACTCTTGTCTATGCTTTGCGTAATGTGCCGGTAGGTTCCCAGCCTTTGGTCTGCTTCTTTGGCCAATTTGTCTTTTTCGGCGGCATAAGCCACTAAAAATTCGTCCAAAACTTGTGATGAAATATTGGCGTTTATTTGACAAACTGCTTTAATTGAGGCGTAATCTTTCATAGGCAGAAAGATAAGTGTTTCCTGAGGTTTGAACAAATCATTCCTTATGCCTTACTATATCCGGTCTTGGTTACCTGGGCTGAAATTTATTTTGGCCCATTCTTTCTTCGAGGGCATGTACCTTGTGAAAAAGGGACTTATATCCTTTCTTTCATCAAGCTTACTGCCCATCCAATTTTCTTCCAAAATCAAAACTGTAAACCAAATTTGGTTTCAAGTGCATCGCTGCGTTCAGAACCAGCAAATCAAATAACATTCCCTGCTCCAGCATTGTGAGAGAAATTTCCAAAGGCCAACTGAGAAGGATCATGCCTTGCCAGACATTAAAAAGTACCACCAACAATCCAAACAAAAAACAAATAAGGGCCAGCCACTTTTTTACCTTTCTTTGTTCCGAAAAATGGATGGATTTGGGTCTGAGGAAAACCAATATTCCCAAACCAGCAAGGAAGTATCCCGACAAAGAACCCAGGCATAGCCCATGGAACCAAGTAAAGGCAGGACGGGTTTTTTCTGAAAATTCCGGATCCGCAAGGAATTTTTTAAGATGTAAAGAAGGTAAAAAACCGGAGGTGTCCATCCCTACCTGTTGCAGGACGAGAGGAATGGATAGCAGGAGAAAAGGAAGAAAATGCAGCAAACCAAGAAACTTAGATTGGGATGGGCCGACTAAAGTATTTTTAATGAAAAAATAAAAACACGGGCCAACACAAAGCATCAGCAGGTAAACCCATTCAGTTAAAACAGGAAAAATGGTTGCATTTACTTGCATGAAAAGAAGTGCTGCAAGAAACAAAAGAACGAAGCCCATATATTCAATAAAGACTTTTGAACTTCTGCCAAAAATGATCAAAGCAATTGCGTTAAGCGAGGTTATACCTAAAATAAAATTAGCTAAAATTTGACCTGGCTCCATAGGCTATCCGAGTATTTATTTCCTGTTTCCTGACTTAAAAACTATGCCAAAAAAAACGGATTCAAAATCCTCAATCTATCCCATTGGTTGTGGTTTTATTTAAAATCAGCATTAAATGGTTATGAACACCTGACTCTCAAAGAGAAAAAACAAAGGATAGCCTATTTTGATCTGAACAATAAAGACCGATTTTCAACAAAATCTGTGAAGTTTGCTGATTCCAGTTTTCACTTAACCAAAAAGTTCTGAGCTTAAATAACGGTCACCCCTGTCGCAGGTAATGCAAACAATCAGGCCTTCTTCCAGGGTTTTGGAAAGCTCGATCGCAGCATGCAAGGCCCCACCGCTACTCATACCCGCCAGAATACCTTCTTCTTTGGCCATCCTGCGAGTCATGGCCGTTGCCTGTTCTTCGCTCACGTCAATCACCTGATCTACCCTTTCCGGCTCAAAGATTTTGGGCAAGAATTCCGGAGACCACCTTCTGATGCCAGGAATGCTGGAGCCATCCGTAGGCTGGGTACCCACAATCCGAATGGCAGGATTTTTTTCTTTCAGGTACCGGGAGACTCCCATGATGGTACCCGTGGTGCCCATAGCTGAAACAAAATGAGTAATTTTTCCTTTGGTATCCTTGAATATTTCGGGGCCTGTAGTCTGGTAGTGGGCCCTGAAGTTATCCGGATTGGCAAATTGGTTGAGCATAAAGTATCCTTTATCTGCCGCCATTTCCTCAGCCAGGGTACGCGCATATTCAATGGTTTTTTCCGCTGGAGTCAGGATCACTTTGGCGCCATAAGCTTCCATAGATAGGATCCTCTCCCGGGTAGAATTATCCGGCATGACCAGGGTCATCTCTACCCCAAGCAAATTGGCAACCATGGCAAGGGCTATACCGGTGTTTCCGGAAGTGGCCTCCACCAATTTGGATCCTTTTCCTATCTCTCCCCTATTCAGGGCCTGTCGGATCATATGATAAGCGGCCCTGTCTTTTACAGAACCTCCCGGGTTTTGCCCTTCCAGCTTGCAGTAAATTTTAACTTTTGGATTCTCCGGAATCTGTTCCACTTCAATTAAAGGGGTATTCCCAATTAATTCAAATAATTTCATAGATGAGGATTTCAGGCATCACTTTTCAGCACATAAAAGTCTGTCAGGTTTGAAGCGCCGTCATAAATTTTGGTCTGGTAATAAATTTTACTCTTTGGGGGAATGCTTTTGGTGAGCCATACATTTCCGCCAACTACACTTCCCTTGCCAATAACCGTATCGCCCCCTAATATTGTGGCTCCAGCGTAGATCACCACATCATCTTCTATGGTAGGATGTCTTTTTTTATCCGCATCTTCCTTATTGACACTCAAGGCACCTAAGGTTACTCCCTGATATATTTTTACCCGGTCACCCACAACGGTGGTTTCTCCAATGACAATTCCTGTGGCATGGTCGATACAGAAATGGCGGCCTATTTTGGCTCCGGGGTGAATGTCTACTCCGGTTTTGCTATGGGCATATTCAGTAATCATTCTCGGAATCAGCCCTATACCAAGCTTGTGTAACAAATGGGCAATGCGATAGGCGGCGATGGCATAGAAGCCGGGATAACAACGAATGATCTCAGTTTTTGACTTTGCGGCAGGATCGCCTTCAAACATGGCCTGCAAATCCTCGTGTATCCGGTCAAATACCTCCTTTTCCAATCGGTCGAAAAAGGCATCCGCCAGGGCTTCCCCATCCCCTTTGTACAGAACTTCATTCTTCTTAAGTACATTTCGGAGTTGGGACCTCAATTGAAAAAAATTATCCTCCAGATTTTTTCTATCCCTATGAATTTCATTGGCGTGCTCTGGAAACAATATACCGAGGATATCATCGAAAAATCGATTAATGACCTTTGGAGAAGGGCATTCAGGGCAATGGTTGTGGGCTTTGTGCAATCGGTCTATAAATGAATCCATGCTTTGTAGTAGCTTTAAAATACAAAACCCACTCTAATGACATATGGTTCATTATAAGGAGACCTTCTATTGTCATAGCTAAAGTTATACAAGAACATAAAGTTCATACCTCCCCGTTCGCCGAAAGGTGTAAAGTAGCCTGCTCCCCCAAATAATCCAGGCACCCATTCTCTGGTAATGAACACATCATTGGAATTGGGTATGGGGTTAGCCACCTTCACGTTGAGTGCCTCATATTCAGCATGTAAAAATATCCTGGGCAATACATTGAACCTGTTAAAAATTCTTCCTCCATAAATATGACCTGCAGCATCCCGATAAAATCGATTATTGAAATATTGGTAGGTCGCACCTGCTCCCACAGAATATTTCTCAGTGATCATCACCCCGGCCAGGGGTGATACTTCTACGAAGGTGATGGTCCCAAATTGAACGTTTCCATTTCCCCCAAAGTACAGCCGATCTTTAAGAGGTGGGTTTTCTTCGGGATAAATTGCCCGCTGCCCATGCACCTGAAAACTTTGAAAAATAAAAAAGAGCAGTACCAAGGTACCGGCTGGTGTTAGCCATAAATCATTCTTCCACAATAACATACATGTCTTCCGTTTTCCTTTTCATCAAATATCGCTCCCGCGCAAACTTTTCCAACAGCTCATAATTGCTCAGCAACTCTTCTCTTTCAGCCTGTATTTTCTCTTTTCGCTCCTGGTAGAATTCCTTTTGATTTTCCAAATCATTTAATTTGGACCGGAGTTTAAAATGGCTGATGATATCATTGCTGTCAATAAAAACCATCCATATGATGAATAAAACGGTAAATACGAAGTAGAAGTTTTTGGTGTACCTGATGTATTTGGCCATTTCTTTACTTTATGATTATCCAAATATAGGAAAAGTATCGCCAACCATCCAAAAACAGTCTATCCCTTGTTGTTTTTATTCTGGCAATTCATAATCAATGGGTAAATCATCCCCCATTCTTTGCCAGCTCCAATACCCTTCCTTTTACCGTAATCTTCTGGGCCTTCAAAGGAATGCTGGGGATTGACAGCAGCAGTAAGCCGAAAGAAAGGATTGCCGCCATTTTCATTGTTTCCATATAATAATCCTAAGTATTTGGGAAATAAAAATATATGCTTATTTATCAAGAAATAAAGCTGATGAAATTCAAACAATAAACCGAAGATAAGAAAATAAACAAATACCCCATCTTTAAAATAAAAAAACCCTTTTAAAGCATTGGCCTTAAAAGGGTTTTGACTGTAATTTGAAATCAGTTATTTTTCTTAGCTAAAATGGAAAGGGTGTTAAAACTTCAATCCTGGGAAATAGGCTGAATCGCCCAGCTGCTCTTCAATTCTCAGCAACTGATTGTACTTGGCCATCCTGTCTGAACGGGAAGCAGAGCCGGTTTTGATTTGACCGGTATTGAGTGCCACGGCCAGGTCTGCAATAGTAGAATCTTCGGTTTCTCCTGATCTGTGGGACATGACCGATTTGTATTTGTTTCGGTGACACAAATCCACCGCATTGATCGTTTCGGTAAGGGATCCAATCTGGTTTACTTTTACAAGCAAGGCATTGGCAATATTCTCGTCAATTCCCTTTTGCAATCTTTCTACATTGGTCACGAAGAGGTCGTCTCCGACAATCTGGATTTTATCTCCTACAGCCTCGGTCATCATTTTCCAACCCTTCCAGTCATCTTCCTGCATGCCGTCTTCGATGGATTTGATGGGGTATTTATTTACCCATTCGGTCCAGTAATTGGCCATTTGCTCGGAAGTAAGTTCATCACCAGTAGATTTCTTAAATACGTATAATCCTTTTTCTTCATCATAAAACTCAGAAGAGGCTGGATCCATGGCAATGAACACATCCTCTCCCGGACGGAATCCTGCTTTCTCTATGGCCTGCAGGACCACTTCAATGGCTTCCACATTATTTTTGAGGTCAGGAGCAAAGCCCCCTTCGTCACCCACATTGGTAGAAAGTCCTTTGCTCTTCAGCACTGCTTTCAACTCATGGAAAATCTGGGCTCCCATTCTGAGGGATTCTGAAAAAGAAGAAGCTCCAGCCGGCATCACCATAAACTCCTGGAAATCAATCCCATTATCAGCATGCGAGCCACCGTTCAGAATATTCATCATGGGAACAGGCAGGGTATTGGCATTTACTCCTCCGATGTACCTGTACAGGGGCTGACCGGATTCCATGGCTGCTGCTTTGGCCACAGCAAGAGAAACACCCAAAATGGCATTTGCTCCCAATTTTGATTTATTTTTGGTTCCATCAAGACTCAGCATGATCTGGTCGATTTGATTTTGCTCAAAAATATCAAATCCGATCAATTCCGGTGCAATCAGGTCATTTACATTGGCTACGGCCTTCAATACACCTTTACCCATATAAATGTTTTTATCTCCGTCCCTCAATTCTACGGCTTCGTGAACGCCTGTAGAAGCACCACTGGGTACAGCTGCCCTGCCAAAAGCTCCATTTTCGGTAAATACATCTACCTCAACGGTGGGGTTTCCCCTGGAATCTAAAATTTGTCTTGCGTGAATGGATTGTATCAATGTCATAACAATATAAGGTTAATGAATTAGTTCTGTAAGAATGAAATAAATTGTTCGAATAAATACCTGGAATCGTGGGGACCAGGCGAACTTTCCGGATGGTACTGAACCGAAAAGGCGGGCTTGTCTTTCACCCTTATACCCGCTACGGTCCCGTCGTTGAGGTGCAAATGGGTAATTTCCAATTGATCGTTCAGGTCAATATCTTCCCTACTTACCACAAAACCATGGTTTTGTGAAGTGATCTCACTTTTTCCGGTAAGCAGGTTTTTAATGGGATGGTTAAGCCCGCGGTGCCCATGATGCATTTTGTAGGTAGACACACCACATGCCCTGGCCAAAAGCTGGTGCCCCAGACAAATCCCAAACAAGGGTTTGTTATTTTCCAGGATCTCTTTGGTAGTATCTACTGCATACTGCATCACAGCTGGGTCACCTGGACCATTTGAAAGAAAATAAGCATCAGGCTTCCATTGTTCCATTTCCGCAAAACTGGTCCTGGCAGGAAATACTTTACAATAAACCCCTCGTTCATCAAAGCACCTTAAGATGTTCTTTTTAATCCCATAATCTACACAGGCCACCCTTATGGCGGCTTTTTCATCTCCGTGGAAATAGGCCGTTTTGGTAGACACCTGTGAAGACAATTCAAGGCCATTCATATCGGGGACTTTGTCCAATTCCTTTTTCAAGGCATCCAGGTCCTCTATTTCGGAACTGATAATGGCATTCATGGCACCTTTTGATCTGATATGCCTGACCAGTTTCCGGGTATCCACATCAGCAATGCCCGTGATACCATGTCGCTCCAGGTACTGTTGCAGGGATTCTTTGGCATCCAGACGGCTGTAGATCTCTGAAAAATCATTTACGACAATGCCGGCGATTAATGGATGATCAGATTCCTGATCTTCTTCCACCACCCCATAATTGCCAATATGGGGCGTGGTATTTACGATGATTTGTCCTGTGTAGGAAGGATCGGTATAGATTTCCTGGTAGCCGGTCATCCCGGTGTTGAAGCAAATCTCTCCTCCATTGGTCCCGTGACTACCTACTAAACTACCGGTAAAAACAGTTCCATCTGCTAAAAGAAGGGTGGCTTTTTTCTTGTTCATGTCAATTTTTGATAGGCAAATTTAAGAAATTTATAAGTAGTAGAAAGCATTCAAAGAAAAGGATACAAAAAAAGGGATTGAACCAAAGCCCAATCCCATTCTTTTCCTACGATAAAGCATAAATCACTCAGATTTTTTATCGTCATCTTTTTTATCTGCGTCTTCATCACCAGCAGATTCTGGTGCATCTTTATCAGCAGCAGCTTCCGGTGCATCGGCTACACTATCAGCAACATCTTCTGATTTCTCTTCAGGAGCAGGATCCTTGGCCTTTTTCTTTGCCTTGGGCGTTTCCTTCTCTTCCTGAACTTCTTCAGCTACAGCCACGTCAGATGAATCACTGCTTTTGCCAGATCCCCTTCGGCTCCTTCTTCTGCCAGACTTTTTGGTTGGCTGCTCATCTTTCAACAACAATTCGTTGTAATCGACCAGCTCAATGATACACATTTCCGCATTGTCACCCAGCCTAAAACCGGTTTTAATGATTCGGGTATAGCCTCCTGGCCTGTTGCCAACTTTTTCTACTACTTCCCCGAAAAGAAGTTTGATGGCTTCTTTATTTTTCAGGTACCCGAATGCAATCCTTCTATTGTGTGTGGTATCTTCTTTGGCCTTGGTGATCAAAGGTTCGATATATTTCCTCAGCTCTTTGGCCTTGGCAAGGGTAGTACTGATCCGCTTGTGTTCCAAAAGAGACTTGGCCATATTTGAAAGCATGGCCTTTCTATGTGAGGCGGTTCTACCTAAATGGTTAAATTTCTTACCGTGTCTCATTTTAATTATTCTTCATCAAGTTTATACTTTGAAAGATCCATGCCGAAAGTCAGGCCTTTTTCCTGGATCAACTGCTCCAATTCCGCCAGGGATTTTTTACCAAAATTCCTGAATTTCATCATGTCTGAAATCTCCAACTTAGCCAGGTCACCCAATGTCTTCACATCAGCAGCTTTCAGGCAATTGTAAGCCCTTACAGATAAATCCAGATCACTCAGAGAGGTTTTCAACAATTTCCTCATGTGCAGGTATTCCTCATCAATGGGCTCAATTGCGCCACTGCCAGGAGCATCAATGACCATGGTCTGATCTGAGAACAACATGAAATGTTGAATCAGAATTTTAGCAGACTCCTGAAGGGCTTTTTCCGGATGAATAGATCCATCAGTACTGACTTCCATGATAAGTTGCTCATAGTCGGTCTTTTGCTCCACCCGGGTATTCTCTATCCTATATTTTACATTCTTTATGGGTGTAAAAATAGCATCCATAGAGATGGTTCCATAAAGCTGTTCCTTTGGCTTAGATTCTTCTGCTGGAAGATATCCCCTTCCCTTGTCCACACTAAGTTCGATCTCAAGGGTTTTGGAATCATCCAGGTGACATATGACCAATTCAGGATTCAGAATCTCAAAAGAGGTGGTGAATTTAGCAATATCACCTGCAGTAAAAACATCCTTGTTCTTTACTTCGACAGTAATTTTATTGTCGATCGCATCATGGATCTTTTTGAACCTAACCTGCTTCAGGTTAAGAATGATGTCAGTAACGTCTTCAACCACTCCTTCTATACTGGAAAACTCATGCACCACACCGGGTAATTTTACTGCAGTGATGGCATATCCTTCCAGTGAAGACAAAAGAATCCTTCTAAGGGCGTTTCCAATGGTTACCCCGTATCCTTTCTCAAGTGGTTTGAAGGTAAACAGACCATGAAAATCATCTGCTTTTTCCATTACCACCTTTTCTGGCATTTGAAATGCTAATATGGACATATCTTTAATTCTTTTTTTAGGAATGTAAATGATTACTTAGAGTACAATTCAACGATCAGTTGTTCTTTGATGTTCTCCGGAATATCCTCCCTTAACGGAACATTAACAAACTTACCGCTTAGGGAACCATTGTCCCATTCCAACCAGCTAAATCGGGTTGTTCCTCTGCCTCTAAGGCTTTCGGTAATCGCTTCCAATGACTTGGATTTTTCCCTTACTCCAACCACGTCGCCGGGTTTCAAAAGGTAAGAAGGGATATTGACAAGGTTACCATTCACAAGTATATGCTTGTGGGAAACCAATTGCCTGGCACCTCTTCTGGTAGGGGCTATACCCAAACGATACACAGTATTGTCCAACCGGGCTTCCAACAATTGCAACAGGTTTTCACCAGTTACCCCTTTTTTTCTGGAAGCAATGTTAAACATTTTTGCAAATTGTCTTTCCAAAACGCCATAGATGTATTTGGCTTTTTGTTTTTCCATCAACTGGATGGCGAATTCAGATTGCTTTTTCCTTCTACCCCTACCGTGCATCCCAGGAGGATAATTCTTCTTCTGAAGCACTTTGCTTTGCCCTTCTATGGGCTCGCCAAATTTTCTGGCAATTTTTGCTTTTGGACCTCTATATCTAGCCATGCTTATTTTTCTTTAAATTAAACTCTTCTGCGTTTGGGAGGACGACAACCATTGTGAGGTAATGGTGTAACATCTGTAATGGTAGTTACATCCAAACCAACATTTTGGAGGGTTCTGATAGCAGATTCCCTGCCTGCTCCAGGACCTTTAACAAATACCTCGATCTTTCTCAGACCAAGGTCATATGCTACTTGTCCACAATTCTGAGCAGCCATCTGAGCAGCGTAAGGCGTATTCTTTTTAGAACCCCTGAATCCCATTTTACCAGCAGAGGCCCAGGAAATAACCTGACCCGAATTGTTGGTAATGGAGATAATGATATTATTGAATGAAGCTTTGATATGGGCTTGTCCCACCGCTTCAACTTTAACAACCCGCTTTTTAGCTTTTGTCTTTTCGTTTCTTTTCTGAGCCATAATCTATGTCAGGATTTATTTAGTCGCTTTCTTCTTATTGGCAACAGTTTTTCTCTTACCTTTTCTGGTTCTGGCGTTGTTCTTTGTTTTCTGACCACGGACAGGCAAACCTTTTCTGTGCCTCAAACCCCTGTAACAGCCAATATCCATTAGCCTTTTAATACTCAACTGTACCTCAGACTTGAGAACACCTTCTGTCTTGTATTCTTCAGCAATAATGTTCCTGATAGCGGTTGATTCATCATCATCCCATTCCCCGGCTTTCTTATCCAAAGAAATACCTGCCTTATTAAGGATGGCCCTGGCCGTACTCCGACCAATACCAAAAATATAAGTAAGGCCTACTTCACCACGTTTATTGTCCGGTATATCGACACCTGCAATTCTAGCCATAGTATTTAACCTTGTCTTTGTTTAAACTTAGGATTCTTTTTGTTGATCACGTAAAGCTTTCCTTTCCTCCGGATTACCTTGCAGTCAACACTTCTCTTTTTAATAGATGCTTTAACTTTCATATCAATACTACTTTTTCTAATTACCGATACTTTTTGATTGCTCCCTTTCGCTTATTTATAGCGGTATACAATCCTTCCCTTGGAAAGGTCATAAGGAGACATTTCTAACTTTACCTTGTCTCCGGGCAAAATCTTGATGTAATTCATCCGCATTTTACCGGAAATATGAGCAATAAGTTGATGACCATTCTCCAGCTCCACTTTAAACATTGCATTGGACAATGCTTCCACAATGGTGCCGTCCTGCTCTATAGATGCCTGTTTAGCCATAATTAAAATTTAAAATTCTCTTCTATATAACGATGCGTTGTCAAGATCTCTGTTTTATCCTCAAATATGGCAACAGTATGTTCATAATGAGCAGAGGGTTTTCGATCTGCTGTTCTGATGGTCCAACCATCCCTTTCCTGAACAACATTCCTTGTTCCCAGATTTACCATGGGTTCAATTGCCAGCACCATTCCTTCTTTCAACTTCGCTCCACTCCCCCTTTTTCCCCAATTGGGTACCTCGGGAGGTTCGTGAAGCTGTTTGCCCAGCCCATGACCAACCAGCTCTCTTACAACTGTATAACCTTTGGCCTCAACAAACTTTTGAATGCCATTTCCAATATCGCCAACACGATTGCCGAAAACAGCCTTTTCTATCCCCACATAAAGGGATTCCTTGGTAGCCTTTAAAAGCGCAATAACTTTGGGAGAAACTTCACCAACAGGGTAAGTATAAGCGGAATCGCTATGAAAACCTTGGTGAAAGACTCCACAATCTATTGAGATTATATCGCCATCTTTCAATACATACTGACTGGGAAATCCGTGAACAACTACTTCATTCACGGAAATACACAGTGATGCGGGAAACCCATTATATCCCTTGAATGAAGGAACGCCATGGTGATCCCGGATAAATTCTTCAGCAATTTTATCTAAAGAAGCAGTCTTTACTCCTTCTTTTACATGTTTGGCTACCTCGCCGTGCGCTTTTCCGAGAATCTGCGCACTTTCTTTTATAAGTTCAATCTCTTCCTCTGACTTATACTGTATCATATTTAAGCTACAGCGTAACTAGAAGGATCATTTTTCATGTTACCACTTTTCATCATTCCTTCATAATGCCTCATCAGCAAATAACTTTCTATTTGTCGCAAGGTATCCAGGATAACACCTACCATAATAAGCAGGGACGTTCCTCCATAGAATTGGGCAAATTCACCACTCACTCCCGCTATAATGGCAAAGGCAGGCATGATCGCTACAAGGGCCAACAAAATAGAACCGGGAAGCGTAATTCTTGAAATGATATTATCGATGAATTCAGATGTAGGTGCGCCAGGTTTAATACCCGGAACAAAACCCCCATTTCGCTTCATATCTTCAGCTATTTGTTCGGGATTTACGGTAATGGCCGTATAGAAAAAGGTGAATAATATGATCATCAATGCGAAAACCAAATTGTATTGCCAGGAGGTAAAGTCACTGAAAGTGGTTCCGATATAGGCAGCAATATCACTTGACTCCGCCCAAATCTGAGCAATAAGTGCAGGTAGAAACATCAGGGACTGTGCAAAAATGATAGGCATTACCCCGGAAGCATTCACCTTAATAGGAATATACTGGCGTTGACCACCATACACTTTTCCTCCAACTACCTGCTTGGCATACTGTACCGGAATCCTTCTGACAGCTTCTGTCAAAGCTACCACGCCGACCACTACGAAAAACAAGATAACGGCTTCAAGGATCAACAAGAGGATTCCTCCCCCACCTTTTGACAAACTTTCTGAAATGATGGCACCCGGTAGTGCTGAAATAATACCAATCATAATCAACATGGATATACCATTGCCGATTCCTTTCTCGGTAATCTTTTCACCAATCCACATACAGAACATGGTGCCGGAAGTAAGCAAGATCAAGGCTGATACCATGAAGAGGGTTTTGTCAATCATAATTGCTTCATCAGGAATGGTTGCAGTTATGTATCCTATTCCCTGAGCAAAGGTGATCAATATGGTCAATACCCGGGTGATTTGATTGATTCGCTTTCGCCCAGACTCGCCCTCTTTTTGCAACTTTTGAAAATACGGTACCCCAACAGTCAACAATTGCAGGACAATTGAAGCAGAAATATAGGGCATGATACCCAAGCCAAATATGGAAGCCCTACTGAAAGAACCACCCAAAAAGGTATCTATCAATCCGAAAATACCTGTGGCAGCTTCACCAAGACGACTCGGATCCACTCCGGGAAGGACGACAAAAGATCCAATTCTAAATACAATAAGCAAGCCTATTGTATTCAATATCCGAATTCTTAAATCCTCAATCGAAAAGATGTTCTTTACTGTTGTGATAAACTTTTTCATGAATTAAATCTTATTAGCAGATCCTCCAACCTTTTCAATCGCCGCAATGGCTGTAGCGGAGAAACTGTGGGCACTTACATTTACTTTTGAGGTAAGTTCGCCCCTTCCAAGCACTTTTACAAGATCTTTTTTGGAAACTAAACCATTTTCATGCAAAACATCAAAATCAATCGTGTCTACATTCAATTTAGTGGCCAATTCCTGAATCTTATCCAAATTGACTGCCTGGTAAGCCACCCTATTGTGACTGGTAAAACCAAACTTGGGTACTCTTCGCTGTAAAGGCATTTGACCACCTTCAAAGCCAAGCTTGGTTTTATACCCGGACCTGGATTTTGCACCTTTATGACCTCTGGTCGAGGTACCACCCCTACCGGAACCCTGGCCCCGACCAATTCTCTTTCGGGTCTTGATGGAACCTTCAGCTGGTTTTAATGTATGTAATTTCATCTTCTATATATTTTCTACTGGTTTAAAACAGAGATTGCCTTATAAGCTGCTGTTTTTAAACGTCTTGAACCTTAACTAAATGGCTGATTTTTCTGATCATACCTTGCATCTGTGGGGTGTTCTCCACTTCAACAGTCCTATTGATCTTCCCCAATCCGAGGGCAGCGATGGTTGCTTTCTGATTCTTAGGTCGCTTTATAATGCTCCTGATCTGCGTAACTTTAACCTTAGCCATAAATTTAACCGTTAAATACTTTAGATAATTTAACCCTTCTCTGCTGAGAGACCGCAATGGCATCTCTGAGATGAACAAGCGCATCGATGGTTGCTTTTACCACATTATGTGGGTTGGATGATCCCTTGGATTTGGCCAGGATATCGGTATATCCGGCGCTTTCCAACACCGCACGCATGGCTCCACCTGCCAAAACACCCGTACCGGGAGCTGCCGGTTTGATCAAAACCAATCCTCCTCCATATTTACCTAACTGGTCATGGGGAATGGTGCCCTTCAGCATGGGGACTTTAATCAGGTTTTTCTTGGCATCTTCAACACCCTTGGTAATGGCATCGGTTACTTCATTGGCTTTACCTAAACCGAAACCAACCACACCTTTTCCATCTCCTACCACAACAATGGCCGAAAAAGAGAACCTACGTCCACCTTTTACCACTTTAGCTACCCTGTTAATGGCAACTACTTTTTCACTCAATTCTGTATCTGTAGCCCGAATGGGTTTTTTACTTATTTGGGACATAATGATTAAAATTTAAGGCCTCCTTCTCTGGCACCGTCGGCCAAAGCTTTTACATTTCCATGATAAAGATACCCGCTTCTGTCGAAAACAACTTCATTTAAGCCGTTAGCTACCGCTTTTTCAGCAAGTTTTTTCCCGACCTCTTTGGAAACGGATACATTTATGTTCTTACTGGAACCCAATTCCTTAGAGGAAGCGGCTGCTAGCGTTTGACCCTTTAAATCGTCAACCAATTGTGCATAAATCCCTGTATTACTTTTGAATACGGAAAGTCTGGGCCTGGAATCGGTACCGGAAATCTTTCTTCGGATACCCCTTTTAATTCTCAGTCTTCTAGTTTTTTTCTTGAAAGCCATCTTCTAATTATTTTTTAGCAGCAGTTTTACCAGCTTTACGTCTAATATGCTCACCTACAAATCTCACACCTTTACCTTTGAAAGGCTCCACTTTACGCAGAGATTTGATTTTAGCGGCAACCTGACCGATTAGTTCCTTATCAATTCCCTCCAGGGAAATCAGCGGATTTTTACCTTTGGGAGTTTCTGTTTTGATAGCTATTTCCTGGGGGACCAATAAAAATATATTATGTGAGTAACCCAGTGAAAGTTCAAGAATTTGACCTTGATTGGTAGCTTTGTAACCTACACCTACCAGTTCCAGCTCTTTTTTATATCCTTCATGAACACCGATAACCATATTGTTTACCAGGGAACGGAAAAGTCCATGCAGAGATTTATGACGCTTTGAATCAGTGGGTCTTTCCAATACCACCTGATTGTCCGCAATTTTTACTGATATATCAGGATTTACTTCCTGTACCAGAGTACCTTTGGGACCTTTAACAGTTACCTGATTGTGATCAGAAACGTCTACAGTCACACCCGCCGGTATATTTATCGGTTTTTTACCTATTCTAGACATATCAATTGATTAATAAACGTAACAAAGTACTTCTCCACCCACGCCTTCAACACGGGCTTCTTTGTCAGTCATCACCCCTTTAGAGGTGGAAATAATTGCGATTCCCAAACCATTAATAACTCTGGGGAGGGTATCTTTATTTACATATTTTCTTAAACCTGGCTTACTGATACGCGAAAGGTTAACAATCGCATTTTCCTTTGTTTGGGGATTGTACTTCAGGGCGATTTTAATCGTTCCCTGAGGACCATCTTCAACAAATTTGTAATTTTGGATGTAACCTTTGTCAAAAAGAACCTTGGTCAGTTCTTTTTTCATGTTCGAAGCAGGTATTTCTACTATCCGGTGAGAAGCCTTGATGGCATTCCTCAACCTGGTTAGATAATCAGCTATTGGATCAGTCATATTTGTATTAGTCTAACTGCAAAACCCTAACGGGCCTGCAAAGTTACACAATGAAATTTAGAATAAAAACTATTATATAATTTTTACCAGCTAGACTTGGTTACACCCGGAATTTTACCTGCTGAAGCCATCTCTCTGAAAGTCACCCTGTTGATACCAAATTTTCTCATGTATCCCTTGGGCCTGCCGGTAAGTTTGCATCGGTTATGAAGTCTTACTGGAGAAGCATTCTTGGGAAGCTTATCCAAGGCTTCATAATCACCAGCAGCTTTAAGTTCAGCTCGTTTTTTAGCATATTTTGCTACCAAACGCTCCCTCTTTCTTTCGCGGGCTTTTATCGATTCTCTTGCCATTATTATTCTTCTTTATTTTTATTTACAAAAGGCATTCCCAGAGATTTGAGCAGCGCATAAGCCTCTTCATCACTATTGGTACTTGTCACCAGGGTAATGTCCATTCCGGAGATCCTGTTTACTTTATCAATACTGATTTCAGGGAATATGATTTGCTCTGTTACTCCAAGGGTGTAATTTCCGCGGCCATCAAATCCTTTATCAGAAATCCCTTTAAAATCCCTTACCCTTGGTAAAGCAATGCTTACCAACCTGTCAAGAAATTCATACATGCGGTCTCCCCTTAAAGTTACTTTTGCTCCAATCGGCATGCCATCCCTTAACTTAAAGTTGGATATGGAATTCTTGGCCTTGGTAGCCACAGCTCTCTGCCCGGTGATCAGTGATAATTCTTCTACCCCCTGATCTACCAGTTTCTTATCTGCTACGGCAGCACCAATACCTTTGTTTAAAACAATTTTGGTAAGTTTAGGTACCTGCATCACACTTGAAAACTGAAATTTATCCTTCAGCTCTGAAGTGATTTCTTTATCGAACTTTTCTTTTAATCTAGGTTTAGCCATTGATCACCTCCCCGGTTTTCTTAGAGTACCTTACTAATTTTCCGTCTTCATTTTTCTTTCTTCCAATCCTGGTCGCTTCACCTGTTTTTGAATCCACCAATTTCAGATTGCTGATATGAATGGGAGCTTCCTTCTTCTCAATACCACCCTGAGGCGAATTCGCTGTTGGTTTGATATGTTTGGTTACCATATTCAAACCCTCCACGATCGCCCTTCTTTTGGCTTGATCAACAGAAAGGATTTTCCCTTTTTTGCCTTTGTCGTCACCTGAAATTACCAAAACGGTATCCCCGGATTTGATGTGCAATTTAGGTTGCTTGTTAAATTTTCTTTCCATGTTTACAATACTTCAGGGGCCAGTGATACAATTTTCATAAACTGCCGCTCCCTCAGTTCCCTGGCCACAGGGCCAAAAATACGGGTACCTCTGGGTTCGTCATTGTTATTCAAAAGTACGGCCGCATTATCTTCAAACCGGATATATGAGCCGTCTTTTCTACGGACTTCTTTTCTGGTCCTTACTATTACCGCTTTGGAAACAGTGCCTTTTTTCATGTTGCTGGACGAAATGGCTGATTTGACAGTCACGACAACCTTGTCTCCAATGGAGGCATACCTTCTTTTGGTTCCTCCCAAAACTCGGATTACAAGCACTTCTTTGGCGCCTGAATTGTCCGCTACGCTTAATCTGGATTCTTGCTGTATCATGATTTATAAAGCCCTCTCTATTATTTCGACCAATCTCCAACGTTTACTTTTGCTCAGCGGACGCGTTTCGCTGATTTTAACCAGGTCTCCCGGGTTACAATCATTGTTTTCGTCATGAGCCATGAATTTGGTAGTTTTACCAACAAACTTACCGTACATGGGGTGTTTTACTCTTCTTTCCACAGCTACGGTAATGGATTTATCCATTTTGTTGCTAACTACCTTACCTATTCTTTCTTTACGAAGGTTTCTTTCTATAGTAGCCATTTTATTTGTTATTTAGCTAGTTGTTTGGCTCGTAAAAAAGTATTCAACCTTGCGACCAAACGCCTTGATTCTTTGATTCTATTTGGATTCTCTATAGGAGAGATCGCATGAGCAAAACGCAGTTTTGTCAGGTTCTCCTTTTCCGCAGCTATGCGTGATATGATTTCGCTCTCCGTAAGAGCATTGATTTCAGAATTTTTCATTGCTTTATGATCCAACGTAATCTCTACGTACGACAAATTTGGTACTTACAGGAAGCTTTTGCTGAGCCAATCTCAGCGCTTCCTGGGCTACTTCTACAGGTACACCTGTAGCTTCAAAAAGGATTGTTCCCGGCTTGATCACCGCAACCCAATATTCGGGAGCTCCTTTACCTTTACCCATCCTTACCTCTGCAGGCTTTTTGGTAATGGGTTTATCTGGGAAAATCCGGATCCAAACCTGACCCTCTCTTTTCATTGCTCTTGTCATGGCAATACGGGCAGCTTCTATTTGTCTAGAGGTGATCCATCCAGGCTCAAGGGATTTGATTCCAAAATTGCCAAAGGCCAGGGTATGACCCCTTTGGGCAATTCCTTTGATCCTCCCCTTGTGCATTTTTCTAAATTTCGTTCTTCTCGGCTGTAACATGATTGCTCAGTTAAAGATGTTTAGTTGTTTCTTTTTCTTCTCTTGGGTCCACCTTCTCTCCTTCTCCTGTTTCCAGCCGGAGCATTGCCTTTGGCATCGCTTCCTGTGCTTAGATTAGGTGAAAGATCTCTCTTCCCGTAAACTTCACCCTTGAAGATCCAAACCTTAATACCAATCTTACCATATACCGTCTGTGCTTCCGACAGGGCATAATCCACATCGGCACGGATGGTATGCAGTGGTATCCTGCCTTCCTTATACATCTCAGACCTGGCCATCTCAGCACCGCCCAGCCTTCCGGAAAGCTTTACCTTTATTCCTTCTGCCCCTACCCTCATAGTAGCTGCAATGGATTGTTTCATGGCTCTTCTGAAAGATATCCTTGCCTCCAATTGCTGGGCAATAGATTCTCCCACCAATTTAGCATCCAATTCAGGTCGTTTGATCTCAAAAATATTGATCTGAACATCCTTATTGGTCAGCTTTTTTAATTCTTCCCTAAGCTTATCTACCTCGGAACCTCCTTTACCAATTACCACACCCGGACGAGCCGTCTGTATGGTAAGGGTAATTCTCTTGAGGGTTCGTTCAATGATTACCTTGGATATGCCACCTTTAGGAATCCTGGCAAATACATACTTCCTGATATTCTGGTCTTCATAAAGCTTTTCAGCGAAATCACGTCCACCATACCAGTTAGAGTCCCAACCCTTGATGATACCAAGCCTTAAACCAATTGGGTTAACTTTTTGTCCCATATTTTAGTCTTCATTTTCATTTGATTCAACAATATCAGCGGTAACGTCGCCACCCAGGGAGTCTACGATTAGCGTTACATGATTTGATCTTTTACGGATCCTATGGGCCCTGCCCTGAGGTGCAGGTCGAAGCCTTTTCAACATCCTGCCACCATCTACAGCGATGGTCTTGACATATAATTCAGCATCTTCCAGTTTCTCTTCAGGATTTTTTGCCTGCCAGTTGGCAATGGCTGATAATAACAGCTTTTCTAACCTGATCGCCCCATGATTAGGGGTGAATTTCAGGATACTTAATGCCTGACCAACTTTCTTTCCCCTTACCAGATCCGCAACCAGACGCATTTTTCTGGGAGAGGTAGGAACGTTTTTTAATTTTGCTATTGCTTCCATGATTATCTCTTTCCTTTATCTTTTTTGGCAATGTGTCCACGGAAATTTCTGGTAGGAGCAAATTCACCCAGTTTATGGCCGACCATATTGTCTGTCACAAACACAGGGATAAATTTGTTTCCATTATGCACTGCAAAGGTATGTCCCACGAAGTCCGGAGAGATCATAGACCTTCTTGACCAGGTCTTGATTACGGATTTTTTCCCGGAATCGTTCATGACATCCACTTTCTTTGCCAAATGATGTTCTATATAAGGGCCTTTTTTTAATGAACGTGCCATGTTTATTTAGATCTTCTGCTAATGATGAATTTATTGGAATACTTCTTAACGGAACGGGTTTTCTTACCTTTTGCCAATAAACCGGTTCTGGAACGTGGGTGCCCTCCGGATGAACGGCCTTCTCCACCACCCATTGGGTGATCGACAGGGTTCATGGCCACACCTCTGGTTCTGGGTCTTCTTCCCAACCATCGCTTACGGCCGGCTTTTCCAAGGACTACGTTCATGTGCTCCCCATTGGATACTGTACCAATGGTTGCTTTACAAGTCCCCAATACCATCCTCATTTCACCAGAAGGCAATTTGACGGTCACATATTTTCCTTCTCTGGCCAGCAATTGAGCATAGCCACCTGCACTACGTGCCATGGCTCCACCTTTTCCAGGCTTTAACTCAATGTTGTGGATAATGGTACCCAAAGGAATGTCCTTCAAAAATAAGGTGTTACCTACCTCAGGACTGGCATTCTCCCCACAAAGTACGGTTTGCCCTACCTGCAGCCCTTCCGGAGCCAGCATGTAAGTCTTGGTACCATCCTTGTAAAACAACAAGGCAATCCGGGCTGTCCTGTTGGGATCGTATTCTATACTTTTTACTACTGCAGGTACGCCCTCTTTAAGTCTTTTAAAGTCGACAATCCTGAGTCTTTTTTTATGTCCGCCTCCGATATACCTGGAGGTCATTTTTCCAGTATGGTTCCTGCCTCCGGTTTTTCTCAAAGGAGCCAATAAGCTCTTCTCCGGTTTGGAAGTGGTGATCTCATCAAAAGATGGAGCCACTCTAAATCGGGTACCGGGGGTTACAGGTTTTAATTTTTTAACTGCCATTGGTTTGATTCAATTAAATTTCACCGTAAAAATCAATAATTTCACCTTCCGCCACCTGTACTATCGCCTTCTTAAATGTGTTGGTATAGCCGGATACTATCTTGGCTTTGGTGTACCTGGTTTTCTTTTTTGCCGCATAACGCATGGTACGTACCCCAACCACTTTGACACCGTACATTTTCTCTACAGCTTGCTTGATCTGAGGCTTCTTTGCGGTTTTTTCTACCACAAAACCGTAGACCCCACGTTCGTTCATGGCTGAGATCTTCTCTGTAATCAAAGGTCTTTTTAATATCTCCATGATTTTATTTCGATAAAAGGGTTTCTAATTTACTCAATGCACCTTCACAAAAAACCAGGCTATCGGCATCCAAGAGCTCATACGTATTCAAATCGTCCACCATTCGTACTTTTGCTTTTTGCAAATTTCTGGAAGACAAGTATACATTTGGATTGTTTTCAGCTACTACCAACAGGGTCTTTTTATCTGTAAGCGACAAATTGGAAAGCAGCTTGATATAATCTTTTGTCCGGGGTGCATCGAAAACCAGATCTTCCAATATTACCAAACCATTGTCCTTTGCCTTGTATGACAAGGCCGACTTTCTGGCAACCTGCTTTAATTTTTTATTCAATTTAAAAGAATAATCCCTTGGCTTGGGTCCAAATACCCTACCGCCACCCCTGAAAATCGGGGATTTGATAGAGCCTGCACGAGCACCTCCGGTACCTTTTTGCTTTTTAATCTTCTTGGTAGAACCGGAAATTTCGGCCCTTTCCTTTGATTTATGTGTACCCTGTCGCCTGTTAGCCAAATATTGTTTGACATCAAGGTAAATGGCGTGATCGTTAGGCTCAACCGAGAAAATATCCTCGGAAAGCGTCACTTTTCTTCCGGTGTCTTCACCGGTCTGTTTTAATATTGCTAATTCCATCTTCTTACTTCTCTAGAATCACAAAAGAATTTTTGGCTCCCGGTATAGAACCACTTACCAGAAGCAGGTTCTTTTCAGGATAAATTTTAAGTACTTTTAAATTAAGTACTTTGACCCTGTTACCTCCGGTCCTTCCAGCCATTCTCATGCCTTTAAAGACCCTGGAAGGCCAGGAGCAAGCACCGATGGAACCAGGATGACGTTGCCTGTTGTGCTGCCCGTGGGTAGCTCCTCCGACACCACCAAAGCCATGTCGTTTTACCACACCCTGAAAACCCTTTCCTTTGGATGTTCCGATGGCATCGACAAAGTCACCTTCAACAAAAATCTGATCAGATATGACGGTTTTACCCATGTCTACCTGTCCTTCGAATTCCACTCTGAAATCCCTGAATTCAACAACTTTCTGCTTTGGCGTTGTACCGGCCTTTTTGAAATGACCGATCAATGGCTTGGGCGTATTTTTCTCCTTACGCTCACCATAAGCCAACTGTACAGCGTTGTACCCGTCTGTTTCTACATTTTTTACTTGCGTCACTACGCAAGGACCAGCTTCTACTAACGTGCATGCGACATTACGTCCATCGGCACTAAAAATACTAGTCATTCCGATTTTCTTACCTATAATTCCAGACATCTATGGATATATAATATACAATGATTCACAAGGCTTTACACACCTGTGCCCTTTTAAAGGATTGCAAAGTTAGTAATTTAATTTCAGCTTGCAAATCGCAACCTGAATATTTTCAAACAATTAGCTACTTAAAAAGCCATTCGCAGGAGAATATTTCAAAACTACCATCCGAATCGTATTTTCTTAACCGAAAAAGCCCATGCCAAAACTGGCACGGGCTTTTAATCGTTTCAATGGAGCAGGTCAGACTTTGATCTCTACATCCACTCCGCTTGGGAGTTCAATTTTCATCAGGGCATCTACAGTTTTGGAACTACCTGAATAGATGTCCACCAGCCTTTTATAGGTGCAAAGTTGAAATTGCTCTCTGGCCTTTTTATTGACGTGAGGAGATTTCAAAACGGTGAATTTTTCCTTCTTGGTTGGCAAAGGAATAGGCCCTACCACAATGGCACCTGTAGATTTTACAGCTTTAACGATTTTCTCTGACGACTTATCCACCAGGCTATAATCGTATGACTTTAATTTTATTCTGATTTTCTGATTCATTTTCGATTTTTTTAAGCCTTTTCTCCTTTTACTTTGGCAATGATACCTTCAGCAATATTGTTAGGAACCGGGTCATAATGTGAAAAGGTAAGTGAGGCAGAAGCCCTACCTGAAGAAATTGTTCTCAGGTCAGTCACATAACCAAACAGCTCAGACAAAGGAACCGAAGCTTTAATGACTGTGGCGGCACCCTTGGTATCCATCCCCTTCATCAGGCCTCTTCTACGGTTTAGGTCTCCCGTTACCGGTCCGGTGTATTCATCCGGGGAAACTACCTCTACTGCCATTATAGGCTCCAACAATTGTGGCTTACACTTTTTGGCTGCTTCCTTGAAACCAATCCTGGCTGCCATTTCAAAAGAAAGGGAATCGGAATCCACGTCATGGAAGGATCCATGAAACAACCTGACTTTCATCGCCTCAATGGGATATCCTGCCAAAGGTCCATTTTTCATGGCATCAGCAAAACCTTTTTGTATAGCGGGGATAAATTCCTTAGGAATTACTCCACCTACAATGCCGTTCACAAAGTCCAATCCCGGCTTGATTTCATTGGTTTCCGGATCTGCTTCTCTCGGTCCGATTTCAAAGACGATGTCTGCAAATTTACCCTTACCACCGGTTTGCTTCTTGTAAACCTCTTTGTGCTCTACACTGGAAAAAAGGGCTTCTTTATAGGCAACCTGGGGAGCTCCCTGGTTGATTTCTACCTTGAATTCCCGCCTGAGGCGATCAATAATGATTTCAAGGTGAAGTTCTCCCATACCTCTTAGAATCACCTGACCGGTTTCATGGTCGGTGTTCACGTGTAGTGTTGGATCTTCTTCTACCAATTTGGAAATCGCCATCCCCAGTTTATCTACATCCGCCTGTGTTTTGGCTTCAATCGCATAACCAATTACTGGTTCAGGGAAAGTCATTTCTTCCAAAACCACTTTATGCTTCTCATCACAAAGGGTATCTCCAGTCTTAATGTCTTTAAAACCTACTCCCGCACAAATATCACCAGCTTCTACCCTGTCTATAGGGTTTTGCTTGTTGGAGTGCATTTGAAGAAGTCTGGAAATACGCTCTTTTTTATCTGTTCTTGTATTGAACACATAAGAACCTGCTTCCAGCTTGCCTGAATAAACCCTCATGAAAGCCAGGCGGCCTACGAAGGGATCAGTGGCAATTTTAAAAGCCAGCGCAGCAAAGTGATCATCACTATCGGGATGCCTGAGCACCGCTTCCTCAGTGTCTGGATTGGTGCCTTTTACCGGTGGCAGATCCAGTGGACAAGGAAGGTAGGCTATTACCGCATCCAGTAGGGCCTGTACTCCTTTGTTTTTAAAAGCAGAACCACAAAGTACAGGAGAGAAATCCATATTGATCACCGCCTTACGGATAGCAGCCATCATTTCATCTTTGGTGATGGAGTTTTCATCCTCAAAGAACTTTTCCATCAAAGCCTCATCATAAGAAGCCACTTGCTCTACCAGACTTTGTCTGTATTCTGCAACGGTTTCCTTCAGGTCTTCGGGAATATCAATTACCTTATAAGTCATCCCCTGATCCTCTTCATTCCAGACTACAGCCTGGTTGGTGATCAGGTCTACCACTCCCTTAAAGGTGTCTTCAGCACCTATAGGAATCTGAAGTGGCACAGGATTGGCTCCTAGTTTTTCTTTTATTTCAGCTACTGCATTGAAAAAATCAGCTCCTGCCCTATCCATTTTATTGACAAAACAGATTCTGGGAACGTGGTATTTATCCGCTTGTCTCCAAACGGTCTCAGATTGAGGTTCTACACCCGATACCGCACAAAACAAAGCTACTGCACCATCGAGTACCCTGAGAGACCTTTCCACTTCCACTGTAAAGTCTACGTGACCGGGAGTATCAATCAGATTGATTTGATAATCTTTGGTATCATCATTGGCCAGCCCCTGGATAGTGGGGTACTTCCATTTTGTCGTAGTTGCAGCAGAGGTAATGGTAATACCCCTCTCCTGCTCCTGCTCCATCCAGTCCATGGTAGCTGCGCCATCGTGAACTTCTCCAATTTTGTGAGAAATTCCGGTATAATACAGGATACGTTCAGAGGTGGTTGTTTTTCCGGCGTCAATATGCGCCATGATACCTATGTTTCTGAGATATTTTAAGTCTTTCTTAGCCATTATTCATTAAAATCTAAAATGCGAGAATGCTTTATTGGCTTCTGCCATTCTATGCGTGTCGTCTTTTTTCTTCACAGCAGCGCCTTCTCCTTTAGATGCGGAGATTATTTCTCCTGCCAGCCTGTCCATCATCGTCTTTTCTCCTCTTTTTCTGGCGAAAGTAATCATCCACTTGATCCCCAGGGAAATTTTACGCTCTGGTCTTACTTCCAAAGGTACCTGGAAAGTTGCTCCACCAACCCTACGACTCTTCACCTCAACAGCGGGAGTGATATTGTTCAGCGCTTTTTTCCAAACCTCAAGACCATTCTCACCTACTTTATCTTCTACCTTTTCTATGGCATCGTAGAAAATTCTGTAAGCAATACTTTTCTTACCATCCACCATCAGACAATTGACGAACCTGGTGACCAAAGTGTCATTGAATTTGGGGTCAGGAAGAATATACCTCTTTTTTGGTTTTGCTTTTCTCATTTTAATCTATATTAATTATATTATTTTTTTGCGGCCTTGGGACGCTTGGCTCCATATTTGGAACGGCCCTGCTTACGGTCCTTCACTCCGGCTGTATCCAGGGCTCCCCGGATAATGTGGTACCTCACTCCCGGCAAGTCTTTTACCCTACCACCACGGATCAACACAATAGAGTGCTCCTGGAGGTTGTGACCTTCTCCCGGAATGTAAGCATTCACTTCTTTTCCGTTGGTCAATCTAACCCTGGCCACTTTTCTCATGGCAGAGTTAGGCTTCTTTGGTGTGGTGGTGTACACCCTGGTACATACACCTCTCCTTTGGGGGCAGGCATCCAAAGCCCTAGACTTGGATTTACTCTCAAGAGTGGTTCTACCTTTTCTAACTAACTGTTGTATAGTAGGCATTAATAGATAAATTAAATATTCTGCTTTTAAACTTATAAAATTCGGATTGCAAAGGTAAACAAATCAATAAAACAAACAAAATTAAGGAGTTATATTTTATGACCTGTCTGGTGACCAACATTTAACTGTTGCTTTTTGAAACTTGGGAAGATTCATCCGCTGCTAAGCCTCTCCAGGGGTGCCGCCAAAATTCAAAGGAAATTGGGGCACTTCCATTCCTCCTTCAATCTTTCCGAATGCCTTTTCATATTTTTCAATATTGTCTTTCAATGCCAGCAGCAAGCGTTTGGCATGATCAGGAGTCATGATGATCCTGGATTTGACTTTGGCTTTCGGAATACCTGGCATCAACCGGATAAAATCAATCACAAACTCGGAATTAGAGTGAGCAATCATCGCCAAATTGGAATAGATCCCTTCAGCAATTTCATCCGAAAGCTCAACATTGATTTGTTGTTTTTGATCTTTTTCTGTTTTGTTGTCTTCTTCCATGTTGAAGTTTTTAAGAAAAAAAGGCCTGCATCAATCAGCAGGCCCCTTTTTTCATAAAGAGCAATTCTCTATTTGATGGTTTCCCTCACTTTTCTGCTGCTGCTTTCCTTTTCGGCAGTCAACAATTCGTATTCTTCCTGAGAACCAACAATCAGTTTACCAAATTTACGCTGACCGGTACCGGCAGGTATCAGGTGACCTACAATCACATTTTCTTTCAGTCCCAGCAACTCATCCCGCTTTCCTCTGATAGCTGCTTCACTCAGTACCTTGGTGGTCTCCTGGAAGGAGGCTGCCGAAATAAAGCTCTCGGTTCCCAAAGATGAGGCGGTAATTCCCTGCAGGGTAGGCTGAGAAACAGCAGTTTGTGCATCCCTAACCTGAACCAATTTCAAGTCTTTACGCTTCAGGCTGGAATTCTCATCCCTCAACCTTCTGGCGGTAATGATCATACCTGGCTTCAGGGTGGCAGAATCTCCTGCATCCATCACTACCTTCTTGTCCAGTATAACATCATTCTCCTCTCGGAAAGCCCATTTATCTACAATCTGGTTTTGCAAAAATCCTGTATCACCGGCATCTAGGATCTCAACTTTTTGCATCATCTGGCTCACAATTACCTCGATGTGCTTGTCGTTGATTTTAACCCCTTGTAGTCGGTAAACTTCCTGAATTTCGTTCACCAGGTACTCCTGAACAGCTGTCGGTCCTTTGATAGAAAGGATATCGTTAGGTGTAATGGCTCCATCTGAAAGGGGTTCTCCCGCTCGGATAAAATCATTCTCCTGCACCAGAATGTGTTTGGACAAGGATACCATGTAGCGTTTGCGGACTCCATCTCTGGACTCTATAAATATCTCGCGGTTTCCTCGCTTGATACCACCATAAATGACTACACCGTCAATTTCAGACACCACAGCCGGATTGGATGGGTTTCTGGCTTCAAACAATTCGGTTACCCTTGGCAAACCACCGGTAATATCCCGGGTTTTACCAACAGAGCGCGGTATTTTTACCAATATTTGCCCGGATTTGACCTCTTCTCCTTTTTCTACGGATAAGTGAGCCCCAACAGGGATATTGTAGGATTTTGACTCGTCTCCATGCTCAACGATTACAGCAGGGTTTTTGGTCTTATCCTTGGTATCAATGATCACCTTCTCCCTGTATCCTGTCTGATCATCTGCCACCTCTTTGTAGGTGACCCCTTCGATTATGGCTTCAAAATCAACTTTTCCGTCAAATTCAGATAAAATCACAGCATTATATGGATCCCAGGTACACAAGGATTCTCCCTTGGCTATTTTCTGACCATCCGTCACATTCAAAATTGCGCCATAAGGCACGTGATTGGAAACCAAAGTTTTGCCTGATTTGACATCATTGACTTTAATCTCCCCTGATCTGCCCATTACGATGGCAACCTCTTCACCATCCTTATTGGTGGTCTTGATCCAACGCAATTCTTCCTCAAATTCAACAATACCGTCAAATTTGGAATTGATGCTTGCTTCCACAGAAATATTGGAGGCAGTACCCCCAACGTGGAAGGTTCTCAGCGTCAGCTGGGTTCCTGGCTCTCCGATAGATTGGGCGGCAATAACACCTACCGACTCTCCTACCTGAACTTGTTTACCAGTGGCCAGGTTTCGTCCATAACATTTGGAACAAACACCTCTGCGGGTTTCACAGGTAAGTACCGATCTGATCTCAATTTCCTCGACCGCTGAATCATCGATAGCCTTGGCTACCACATCCGTAATTTCTTCTCCGGAAGAGATGATCAGTTCATCTGAGATGGGATCTATTACATCATGGACCGCAATACGCCCCACTACCCTTTCGGATAAAGGTTCTACGATCTCATCATTATCTTTCAATGCCTGAACCACCAGGCCACGGAGGGTACCACAATCCTCTTCTGAGATGATCATGTCCTGGGCCACATCCACCAACCTTCTGGTCAGGTATCCGGCATCCGCTGTCTTCAAGGCAGTATCTGCAAGACCTTTCCTGGCACCGTGGGTAGAGATAAAATACTCCAGTACATCCAATCCTTCTTTGAAGTTGGACAGAATTGGGTTTTCGATGATCTCACCTACCGAGCCCTGAAGGTTCTTTTGCGGCTTGGCCATTAGCCCTCTCATACCACCCAGCTGTCTGATTTGCTCTCTGGAACCTCTGGCTCCGGAGTGCATCATCATGTAGATGGCATTAAAGCCCTGGTTATCCTCCTCCATCTGACGCATCAGTATATTGGTCAGGTTGGAGTTGGTTCGGGTCCAGATATCGATGACCTGGTTGTACCGCTCATTGTCGGTAATCAGCCCCATCAGGTAATTGTTCCATACCTGGTCCACTTCTGTTTTGGCTTTTTCTATCAAAGGCTCCTTGTCTTCCGGAATGATCACATCATCCAGACCCATGGACAGACCGCCCTGATATGCCATTTGGAAACCAAGGTGTTTGATGTCATCCAGAAACTGGGCTGAACGGGCTATCCCGCATATCTTTACCACCTCTGCAATGATCTGCTGCAATTTTTTCTTGGTCAACAATTCATTCACGTAACCTACCTGAAGCGGCACAAATTGATTGAAAATCAAGCGGCCTGCAACGGTGTCTACAATTTCATCGGCCAGGGATCCGTCCTCTTTTCTTACCTTGACCTTACATTTAATATGGGCATGCTTGGATATGGCTCCCTCATTGAGGGCTATCAATACTTCCTCCTGTCCATAAAATGTCATGCCTTCGCCTTCTACCGGATTTTCATCCGTAGACTTCATGCCCTTGGTCACATAGTAAAGTCCCAAAACCATGTCTTGAGAAGGAACCGTAATCGGCGCCCCATTAGCAGGGTTGAGGATATTATGCGAAGAAAGCATCAGTGTAGAGGCTTCCAATATGGCTTCATGTCCCAGAGGAACGTGTACGGCCATCTGGTCACCGTCAAAGTCGGCATTAAAAGCGGTACATACCAGCGGATGAAGCTGTATGGCTTTGCCTTCGATCAACTTTGGCTGGAATGCCTGTATCCCCAGTCTGTGCAGGGTTGGGGCCCTGTTGAGCAATACAGGATGACCCTTGAGTACGTTTTCGAGTATGTCCCAAACCACCGGATCCTTACGGTCGACGATTTTCTTTGCAGATTTAACTGTTTTGACAATGCCCCTTTCAATCAATTTTCTGATGATAAAAGGTTTGAATAGCTCAGCAGCCATGTTTTTAGGCAGGCCACATTCATGCAGTTTCAACTCAGGACCTACTACAATCACCGAACGGCCGGAATAATCGACCCTTTTTCCCAACAGGTTTTGTCTGAATCGACCCTGATTCCCTTTCAACATATCAGAAAGGGATTTTAACGCACGGTTACCATCAGATCTTACCGCATTTACTTTTCGGGAATTATCGAATAAGGAATCAACCGCTTCCTGAAGCATCCTTTTTTCATTTCTAAGGATTACTTCCGGTGCCTTGATATCAATAAGT
>Ga0008836_100350_pt1 | contig 32995 bp, 28 predicted proteins | sample HotLakConsUCCR28_FD_62214 | JGI IMG/M metagenome (GOLD analysis project Ga0008836, IMG submission 62214) | Hypersaline microbial mat communities from Hot Lake, Washington, USA - Hot Lake Consortium UCC-R28 (Hybrid Assembly) ... | reverse complement strand
AACAACTGCCAACCTTTTGTTGGCCTCCTCAAAATTGGCAATGCGGTCTGCTGAAAAACCAATCATTTGCAAACCATTCATGAATTTTTCAGAGGCCGCACCGGGCAGGTTTTTATACTGACGTTCGTAAAGAATGCGCCAAACCTGAAAATCTTCCTCAGTATAGGCATCATATACTTGCTTTAGTTTTTTAAGCCTGGGATCCAACAAAACTTCCTCGGGATTTTTTTTATTCATTTTCCTTCCATTTCAAATTTCTGGTTGGCATAAAAATCTCCCTCCCCACCTTCGGGCCTTTTCCGGGAATATCTCTGCTACCGTCCTTAAAAATCAACGGAAAAATATGGTTCCGGTTTATAAATCCTTACAGCAAATCAAAAGTTTTTCTCAGGGCAAAGGTTTTTCTGATTTGATCGGCCAGAAGGGCACTTTGCTCAAAATTCAAAGTCTGCTGTCCATCGGAGTAAGCTTTATCCGGGTTTTCATGGGACTCGTAAATGATGCCATCTGCACCCGCCATGACCCCTGCCAGGGCCATTTGTGTAACAAATTCCCTGATACCTATTCCATGCGAAGGGTCCACGACCACTGGCAAATGGGATTTGGATTTCAGGATGGGAACAGCATTCAGGTCCAGGGTATTCCGGCTGGCCTTTTCATAGGTCCGAATTCCCCTTTCACAGAGGATCAATTTTTCATTTCCACCGGAAAAAACATACTCGGCCGATTGTAGGAGCTCTTCTATGGTACCGGAAATCCCCCTCTTGATCAATACGGCCTTATCCACTTTTCCCAATTCATCCAGCAGGTTAAAATTCTGGGTATTTCGGGCGCCTACCTGAAATATGTCTACATAATCATACATTTCCTCAATTTGTGAAACCTGCATGACTTCAGTCACAATTTTAATTCCTGCAGCTTTGGCCTGTTTGTACCACAATTTAAGCCCATCCATTCCCAACCCCCTGAAAGCATAGGGGCTGCTTCTGGGTTTAAAAACCCCTCCACGCATCATGGTGATCTTGTTTTCTTTCATGTGGGCGATCACTTTGGCAATTTGCTCCTCGGATTCTATGGAACAAGGTCCCGTAATAATGGCCATTTCTCCATCTTCAATACCGATACCGTCACCCAAATCAATTCGGGTGGGCTTCACTTTCCATTTTTTGGATACCAGTTTGTATTCATCAGATACGATGTGGATATCCTGAATCCCGTCCAGCACCCCTATTTTCCTGATATCGAAGGGTGCTTTGCCAATCCCTATCAGGTAATCCCCCACCTGGGTTTTGACTGCTGTCACTTTATACCCCATCCGGTTGACTTTTTCCATTAAAGTCTCCCTCTGCGGGGCACTGATGTCCTGATTTAGCTGAATAATCATGATAGGATACTTTGAATATAATGGTAAATGTCTTTTTTCAAGTCTTTCGAATCGCGGAGTACATGTATAAATGCGCTACCGATGATGGCTCCATGAGAGTGGGCCGCAGCAGTATTGAACGAAGCCTTATCTGAAATACCAAAGCCAATCAGCCTGGGGTTTTTTAGCCCCATGGCCTTTATCCGCTCAAAATAGGCTATTTGCTCAGGAGAAACGGCTTTTTTGGCGCCGGTGATACTGGCTGAAGAAACCATATAAATGAAACCATCTGTATGTTGATCAATCTGACGGATTCGGGCTTCAGAGGTTTGGGGTGAAATCAGGAATGTATTTCTCAAATCATGCGCATCAAACCAGCTTTTGTATTCGGTCAGGTATTGTTGCATGGGCAAGTCGGGCAAAATAAGTCCATCCACTCCCACTTCCTTGCATTTTTTACAAAAATCCTCCATCCCATACTGGACAACAGGATTCAGGTAGCCCATCAGTATCACCGGAATACTTACCTTTTCCCTCATTTTTTCCAATTGCTCAAACAGCAGATGAAGTGTCATGCCATTTTTCAGCGCCACGTTATTGCTTTCCTGTATGGTAGGGCCATCTGCAATGGGATCGGAATAGGGCACCCCTATTTCAATGATATCCGCCCCGGCAGCTTCTATGGCTTCCATGATGGGCAAGGTATCCTCCAGTTGGGGGAAACCGGCAGTAAAATAGATGGATAAAATGGACTCCTTCTTGTTTTGAAATAATTTATCTATGCGGTTCATAACAGTTTAATAGTTTCCCCATTTGATGTAAGTATCCAAATCTTTATCTCCTCTACCTGAGAGGTTGATCACAATCACATCCGTGGACTTGTATTCGATCTGATTCAGGGCATGGAAGGCATGTGCAGATTCTATGGCTGGAATGATGCCTTCCAGACGGCTGACTTCAATCCCTGCCTGCATGGCATCCTCATCTTCCACTGCTACAAACTCTCCCCTTCCGGAATCAAACAGATGGGCATGAACAGGTCCGATACCGGGATAGTCCAGACCTGCGGAGATGCTGTGAGGCTCCACTACCTGACCATCTGCTGTCTGCATCAGCAAGGTTCGGCTACCATGAAGGATGCCGGGCTTTCCAAGCAGGGTGGTAGCCGCTGACTTACCGGAACTGACACCCATACCCGCCGCCTCCACGGCAATTAACCTTACATTCGGTTCATTGTAATAATGGTAAAATGCACCGGCGGCATTGCTACCTCCGCCTACACAGGCTATCACCAGATCCGGATTTTCTCTGCCTTCCTTTTCCATCAACTGAACTTTAATTTCTGCAGAAATGACCGACTGAAACCTGGCCACCATCTCCGGGTAAGGGTGGGGACCTACTACAGATCCTATAATATAATGGGTGTCTACCGGATTATTGATCCATTGGCGCATGGCTTCATTGGTAGCATCCTTCAGGGTCTTGCTGCCTGAATTGGCCGGAACCACCTTAGCTCCCAAAATCCGCATGCGTTCTACATTCGGTTTCTGCCGCTCCATGTCCACAGCGCCCATATATACGGTACATTCCATGCCCATCAGGGCACAGACAGTGGCTGTGGCTACACCATGTTGGCCAGCCCCCGTTTCCGCAATGATACGCTTCTTATTTAATTTTTTTGCCAGAATTATCTGACCAACGGTATTATTGATCTTATGGGCTCCTGTGTGACAGAGATCCTCCCGCTTCAGGTAAATCTTTGCCCCATATTTTTCTGAAAGCCTGTTGGCATAAAACAGCGGTGTTGGCCGCCCCACATAATCCTTTAAAAGCATGTCAAATTCTTCCTTGAAAGCTTCGGAGGCCATGATATGTTCGTAATTTTCCCGAAGCTCCTCTATATTGGGGTAAAGCATTTCAGGGATATAGGCACCCCCAAATTGCCCATAAAATCCATTTTCGTCTACTTTTATCATTGGTGTCTCCATCTATTTTTTTATTTTCATTGCTCTGTTTCTAAGTTGCCGGGTAAATTCAGTAATCAATTTCAGGTCTTTTAACCCTGGTCGTACTTCAAATCTGGAATTGATATCAATTCCTGCCATCGCCGGCAAAGATTGATAAAATTCCAGTATTTCGTCCACCTGTTCAATACCAATCCCTCCACTCAGCAAAAACGGTTTGTTGAACGGGTTTTGTTTCAACAATTCCCAATTGAAACGGTGACCAGTGCCTCCGAAAGAAGGCCCGTCGGTATCAAAAAGAAAATAATCCACATGGGGCAGGTAAGGTTCCAACCCTTTCCACGACCAGTCCACCCCAATGCGAAACACTTTGATCAATTCCACATCCAGCTGACGTTTGATTTCCTCTACTTGCTGCGGTGATTCATCCCCATGCAACTGAACCTTTTCCAAACCATAAGCCTTTATTGTGGATTGAATGGTATCGCAGGAGGCATTTACAAATACCCCGACTTTAGGCAAGCTCCACTTCTGATAGGTCTCGGGAGCATGGCCAAAGCCCGGCACATACCGCCTGGATGGGGGGTAAAAAATCATGCCCACCCAGTCGATCAAACCTATTTCCAGCAGGCCTTGAAAGTTTTCAGTATCTGCCATGCCACAGACCTTGATGATCATGATTTTGTGATTTTGGTTTGCTCTGCCAGTAATTTCCTGAAATGCTGCATGAAATTGTAGGCCGCCTGATGGGGTCTGATGGTTTTCATGAAATTCTCTCCAATAAGGAAGCCATCAAATCCTGCTTTCTTTAAGCGCACCAGGGTAGCTGGATCAGAAAGACCACTTTCTGAAATTTTTACATATTCCCCTGGTATTATTTCCACCAATTCCAGTGAAGTTTCTACATTGACATCAAAGGTTTTCAAGTTTCTATTATTCACGCCCACCAAATCGACGTTTTCGTTGAGGCTTTCTTCCAGTTCCTGTTTGTCATGCACTTCCAGTAATACTTCCATACCCAGCTCCCTGGCGAGCCTGGCAAGTCGGTGCAATTCCTTTGGAGCCAGTGCCGCTGCAATTAGCAGGATGCAATCGGCCCCCAGGGAACGGGACTCAATAAGCTGGTATTCATCCACAATAAAGTCTTTTCGAAGTATGGGGCAATAGTTAAATTTTCTGGCTTGCTTCAGGTCTTCCTCCGATCCTCCAAAAAACTCCTGATCTGTCAACACAGACAAGGCAGAAGCCCCGGCTTGCATGTATCCGATGGTGACCTGTTCCACCCTGGCAGTTGGATTGATCCAGCCTTTGGAGGGAGACTTTCTTTTAAATTCGGCAATGATACCGGTTTTCTCAGGATCCCTCACATATTGCTTCATGGATACCGTCTGGCTGTCAAAAAAAAGGCTTTTTTCCAGTAGCTTGGCAGGGTACAGACTTTTCCTTTCTTTTACTTCCGATTGTTTAAAGGCAATGATTTTATCCAGTATATTCATATTCAACTGATATTTATCGATGTTTTGGGGTCTACCAATTCTTTAAATACTTTTAAGGCCTTTCCGTTTTTCAGGCACTCTGTGGCTGTCTCCCTGGCCTTGTCATAAGTCCATTCTGGTTTGGATGTAAGCAAAGCCGCTGCGGCATTGGCGATCACCACCGCCTCCTGTTCGGCACTTCCCTTTCCTTCCAGGATGTGGAGAAATATTTTAGCAGATTCTTCAACTGTACTTCCCCCCTTGATAGCCTCCGGAGAAATGACCTCAAACCCCAGGTCTTCCGGACTTAAGACCTGCTCTCCCCGATTGGAGATCCACTTGAGACCTCCCGTCAAGGAAATTTCATCGTAGCCATCCAGGGCATGCAAAACACTGAACCGGACCTCATTGTTTTGGTAGAGGTATCCATATAACCTTGCCAATTCCAGACTGAAAACTCCCACCAGCTGTTTTTTGGGGAAACTGGGGTTTACCATGGGTCCCAGCATATTGAAAAAGGTCTTAACGCCCAATTCCTTTCTCACCGGACCTATATGCTTCATGGCCGGGTGGAAAAGGGGAGCATGAAGAAAGCAAATTCCTGCCCGATCCAGGCTGCTCCGTAATTTATCCACATCGTTGGTAAACTCATATCCGAAATGAGCCAGCAGGTTGGAGGAACCACAAACAGAAGAAACGCCCACATTGCCATGTTTGGCTACGGGCTGACCTGCACCTGCCACGATAAAGGAAGCCAGGGTGGAAATATTAAAGGTATCCTTTCCATCCCCCCCTGTTCCACAGAGGTCTATGGCATCATATTCAGGAATTTCTACCGGAATGCAGCGCTCCAGCATGGCCTCCCTAAAACCCATCAACTCCTCCACCCGCACACTGCGCATCATAAATACGGTAAGAAAGGCCGCCATTTGGCTATTATTCACCTCTCCTGAAGTCATTTCTTTCAGCACCCCTTTGGCTTGTTCCTTGCTGAGGGTTTTATGCTCGATCAGGTGATTCAGTATCTCTTTCATTGCTACTTGATTTAAGCTCCTTCAATCCAATTTTTGATAATCTGCACCCCATGTTCGGTAAGGATGCTTTCCGGATGAAACTGCAGACCCTTCACCCGGTATTTTTTATGTCTTACTGCCATGATCTGTCCATCCGGTGTTTTGGCAATCACTTCCAATACTGCCGGAAACAGCGTTTCATCAATGACCCAACTGTGGTACCTGCCCACGGTAAAAAACTCCGGAACCCCTTCAAACAAGGGATCCGGTTGTATCCTTACTTTGGAAGCCACTCCATGTACTACCTCAGTAAGGTTGATTAGCCCTCCTCCAAAGGCCTCTCCAATGGCCTGATGCCCCAGGCAAACGCCCAAAATATCTTTGGTAGCAGCATATTTTTTTATCAATTGGGGCATGATCCCTGCTTCGGAGGGAACTCCGGGGCCGGGAGAAAGCAATATTTTATCGTAATTCCCCACTTCTTCCAGGCTTATTTTATCATTCCGGTAAATGTCGGGAGTATAGCCCAGGTCCCGAATGATATAAACCAAATTATAAGTGAACGAATCGTAATTGTCCAGTACCAGTATTTTCATCAGTTAGTCGTTTACTTGTAAAAATCTAAATGCCCTCTGCTGACTTAAGGGCCACCCTCAGTGCCTCCAGTTTGTTACTTACTTCCTGCAATTCACTTTCTATGGAAGACTTGGCCACTACCCCTGCCCCTGCCTGAAAGCGAAGTTGGTTATTTTCGGAAACAAAAGACCGGATCAGGATGGCATGGTTAAAATCCCCATTGAATCCTAAAAATCCGATGGCACCCCCATAAAACTTCCGGGAGCAATTTTCCAGGCCATCGATCAATTCCATGGCCCGGTATTTGGGTGCTCCGGACAAGGTTCCGGCAGGAAAAGTATCAGCCACCAGCTGCAGGGGATTGGCCCCTTTGGGAAGTTGCCCCGTCACTTTGGAAACCAGGTGAATGACATGGGAGTAATACTGAATTTCCTTGAATACCTCTACGTTCACCTTTACCGAAGAACGGCTGAGATCATTTCTGGCCAGATCCACCAACATCACATGTTCTGAATTTTCTTTGGGATCATCATATAGCTTCACCGCCAGTTTGGCATCTGCCGCATCATTACCGGTTCTTTTGAAGGTCCCGGCGATGGGATAAATGGTTGCCTTGTCACCCTTCACTACAATTTGGGCTTCCGGGCTGCTGCCAAAGACCTTGTAGGAACCATAATCAAAATAAAAGAGGTAAGGGGAAGGATTGATGGAGCGCAAAGCCCGGTAAACATTGAATTCATCTCCCTTAAAGCCGGTAGAAAAGGTACGGGAAAGCACGATCTGGAAAACATCCCCCCTGAAACAATGGTCTCTTCCCTGGGCCAGAATTTCCAGAAATTCGGGATCCGTATAATTGGAACTGACCTCCCCTTCCAACTGAAAACCATAGCTGGGAAGGTTTTTATTGTTGAGAATCATTTCTATTTTGGGAATACCGGATTCACCAGGTTCTCCCTCCAGATAATGTTCAAAAATGTGCAACTCATTTTTAAAATGGTCCACCACAATCATATTTTTGTAAACGGCATAATGGATCAATGGAACATCTGAATGTTGGGTATGTCGCAGGCTGATATCCTCAAAATAATTGACGGCATCGTACTGAATATAGCCAAAAAGTCCATTGGTGATGAATTTAAAATCAAGCTCATCCTCCTGAAAATTATTGGAAAATCTCCTAAGGGCATCCATAATCTTCTCCTCCTTATCCGGCTTTCTGGAGGTGGTTTTCTGTCCGGGAAGGGATTCCCTTATTTCCCCCCTGAGCAGCGAAAAAGAGGCCATGGGTTCACAGCAAATATAGGAATAACTGTTTTCATTACCGTGATAATCTGAGCTTTCCAGCAGAATGGTATTGTTATACCTGTCGCGAATCTGCAGGTAAATACTCACCGGAGTGATGGTATCTGCCAGCAGTTTTTTGTACCGGGTTTTGATTTTAAATGCTTTCATTGACTGCGTTTTACATAAAAAAAGGCTTGCCGGGAGTCCAGCAAGCCTAAGTATATTTGTTTTATCAAATTTGGGCAATGGTTAGCTGTTCTCCCTCTAAAAGAAGTAAGTAAGCCACCACCAGATTTGAATTGTTTTTTTCATAAGTTGAGGCAAATATAAAAAAGGCCCTTCATTTTCAAAAGTTATTTTGATTTATTTTAAATCGGATCAAACAGGCGATTTGAGGGAATCTACCCGCTTTAGATTAAAGGGAATTAATGGGCTGAGTTTTCCAGTGCAAAAAAGACAGGACAAGTCCTGCACTTCAGCGGTAAATCAGGCCAATAAATGCCGCAATTTCATGCTACAATCAAGGGATATAGAGGATAAAGCCTGTCAGGTTTGCCGATTGCAGGCAATTGCCTTTTCACATGAAAATCTGAATCATTTTTCAACTATTCTTCACAATTAGTGCTTTTTAGCCTTTATATTTGAAGCAAAACCTCAAAAATCATAAGTTTTATGGCCACGACAACCCCTCTTATCTCTGCCAAAGCCCTGTTAAACCTGATGGAAGACCCCAACCTGGTATTGGTGGATGCCAGCTTTGACAAGGAAAAATACCTGGCTCATCACCTGAAAGGAGCGATTCATGTAGACCTCAACCAGCAATTGTCCCATATCCGGGAGCATGCCTCAGATGGAGGACGGCATCCCCTGCCGGAGCCCGGAGCTTTCGGGAAAACACTGGGGACATTGGGCATCAGTCCTGAAAACCATGTAGTGGTTTATGATGACAAAAACGCCGGTATGTCAGCTGCCCGCTTTTGGTGGATGCTCAAGGCCCTGGGTCATGATAAGGTGCAGGTATTGGATGGTGGAAAAGCAGCGGCTGAAAAAGCAGGCCTTCCTACCAGCCACCAAAACAAAAGTCCCAAACCCACTTCTCCCTATCCTGCAAAGGATTGGCAATTACCTCTGGCAGATATGGAGGAGGTAGAAAAAGCGACTAAGGACAATAATAAAATGGTCATAGATGTAAGGGAATCCAATCGGTACCTGGGAATATCCGAACCCATAGATCTGGTGGCCGGCCACATCCCCGGGGCTGTGAATATTCCATTTTCAGAAAACCTGGATGAGAAAGGAAATTTTTTACCTGCAGAGGAATTGAAAAAGAAATATGAAAGTGCTTTGGGCAGTTCCTCAACGGATGTCATCGTGCATTGCGGATCAGGGGTCACGGCCTGCCATACTTTACTTGCTTTAGCCCATGCAGGTATGGAAATACCTAAATTGTATGTGGGTTCCTGGAGTGAATGGTCCAGGAATGACAAGCCTATAGGAGGAGAAAATGGATAAATTGGACCTGCGGACGGTAAACGTTATTCAATACATGATGCCCCTTCGTGAAGGAGGCTCCTTGCCTGCATTGGCTTTGGCTGATGATGGTTTTAACTATGTATTGAAGTTCCGGGGTGCAGGTCAGCGGGAAAAGGCCTTGATCGCAGAACTTCTGGGGGGTGAAATCGCCCGTTTGATGGGGCTGAAAGTACCGGAATTGGTTTTTGCCAGGCTAGACCCTGCATTTGGACAAACAGAGGGAGACGAAGAAATCCAGGATTTATTAAAAAGTAGCCAGGGATTGAACCTGGGGCTTCATTTCTTATCCGCAGCAGTCAATTTTGACCCGGCAGCCGATGTGGTTTCAAGCGAGCTGGCTTCCGCCATCGTGTGGCTGGATGCCTTCATCACCAATGTGGACAGAACCTTTCGTAATACCAACATGCTAATGTGGCATCGGGAACTATGGCTCATTGACCATGGCGCCTCCTTTATTTTTCACCATACCTGGGAAAACTGGGAAAAACATGCCAAAGGCCCTTTCCCCTTAATCAAAGACCATGTATTATTGCCTCGTGCAAAAAAGCTCGAAGAAGTGGATTCAGCCTTCAAACGAGTCCTTTCACCGGAATCCCTGTGGAAAATCGTCAACTCACTTCCAGAGGAGTGGCTGAAAGCCATGGGTGAATCAGGCACCGCAGAAGTTTGGAAACAGGTGTACCTGGATTTTCTATTGCTCAGGCTCAAGCATTCTGAAACATTTGTAAATCAAGCCCAAAATGCCAGAAAAGCACTTGTATGAATACGCCATCGTCCGGGTAGTGCCCCGGGTGGAGAAGGAGGAATTTATCAATGCCGGAGTAATCCTGTGCTCCATACAACAACAATTTTTAAAATGCTCCACCCGCTTGGATAAAACTAAATTGCAAGCCCTTGATCCGGATGCGGATTCGGAAACCATACAAGATCATTTGAATGCCTTTATCCGGATTTGTAAAGGTGAAAAAGCAGCCAGCCCCATTGCTTCGCAAAATACCGCTTCACGTTTCCGTTGGCTGACAGCCGTAAGAAGTTCTATGATTCAAACCTCCCGACCACATCCGGGCCTTTCGTCCAATTTGGAGGAAACATTTAAAGCCCTTTTCGAGGCCTACGTCGGCACTTATTAGTTTATCATTCGCTGCTTATAACTCATTCCCTACTTATAACCTGCACACATAACTTCTCACTTTTATTCTGGCCAATATGAAAAAAACAAGGGTTCGCAGGAGTTACCATTTTCAAGGACCAGAATATTTTACCCGGTTTGTTTGAATTATCGCATAATTTTTTACCTCAGGCTCGGGGAAATGTGCCGCAGGTTGTTATTTTTGGTTTTCTATAAAACAGAAAATGAACGATAACTCACAAAAAAACAGCCTGCTGGATCGCTTTCTAAATGCGATTGAAAAAGCAGGGAACAAACTGCCTGACCCTGCCATTTTATTTTTATTCCTGCTGCTGCTCACCTGGTTTTTATCGGCTTTGCTGGCTCCGGTAGATTTCGGCGAACTGGATCCCAGGACGGGAGAAAAATTGTACATACAAAACCTGCTGACGGGTGAAAAAATCGCTGATTTCCTGTCCCACATGATTTCCGTTTTCATCAATTTCCCCCCTTTGGGAGTGGTATTGCTGGCCATGTTGGGCGTAGGCGTGGCAGAGTACTCCGGGTTTATTCCTGCCGGATTGAAATACTTGTTGGGTTTTACCCCTAAAAGCCTGCTTACACCCATACTGGTATTGGTGGCCATTGTGAGCCATACTGCTGCTGATGCGGGGTATGTGCTGGTCATTCCCCTCGGAGGGGTTATTTTTTATGCAGCAGGCAGGCATCCTTTGGCAGGAATTGCAGCTACCTTTGCAGGAGTATCCGGTGGCTTTAGTGCCAATTTTATTCCTTCTGCAATAGATCCCCTGCTGCAAGGCTTCACCCAATCTGCGGCCAGGATCATTGACCCTGGTATCAACCTCAACCCCCTGAATAACATTTATTTTACCGGACTTTCCAGTATGGTGGTAATAGGAGTGGCCTGGTACCTGACAGACCGGATCATTGAACCGCGATTAAACAGCAATAACCCAGTAGACCAGGACCTTACGGATATACCCAAAATGGATGTACTGGATAAAGCAGAGAAAAAGGGATTTAAAATCGCCAGCCTTGTCATGATCCTTGGCCTGACAGGCTTGTTTTTTTGGGCCTATCCGGCCGGCTCCAGTCTACGGGATCCTGAAGGAGAAATCACCTCCTTTGCAGCCCCACTGATGCAGTCCATCGTTCCGCTGATTTTCCTTGTTTTTTGGATTCCCGGCATCATTTTCGGTTTCATATCCGGTAATTACAAAAATTCAAATGATGTAATTGCCTCCATGAGTAAAGCCATGGGAGGCATGGCACACTATATCGTCATGGCCTTTTTCTGTGCCCTCTTTATAGATGCCTTTACCCAATCCAATATAGGATCCATGACTGCCCTGAAAGGAGCAGCTTTTCTCCAAAGCCTGCAGCTTCCTCCGCAGGTGACTGTGGTGGGCATTGTTTTTTTAAGTGCATTTGTAAATCTTCTTGTCGGATCTGCTTCAGCAAAATGGGCACTGATCAGTCCTATTTTCGTCCCCATGTTGATGCAATTGGACATTTCCCCCGACCTTACCCAGGCTGCCTACAGGGTGGGAGATTCGGTATCCAATATCATTACCCCCTTAATGCCCTATTTTCCCCTGGTGGTCATCTTTTGCCAGCGGTATGTGAAAAACACCGGAATAGGCACGCTGGTATCCCTGATGATACCCTATTCCCTATATTTATTGGTTATCTGGACAGTATTTTTATTGATATACTGGACTTTGGGCATACCTTTGGGCCTACAATCTTCCTACACTTATCCAGCCATTTAAGCCATCCAAAATGATATATCCCTGGGGTATAAAATCCATGTTTTTGATGATGCTGCTCTTCCCGGGCTTTGTCTCCGGCCAGGAGGATTGGCAGGGTTTTATGCAGCAATTTCCCGATCACCTGGATATCTCCCTGCAGATTCAGGATGAAACAGGAGCACCCCTTTTCCAACAGCATGCCGATAAAAAAATACCCTCTGCCAGCATCATAAAAATCCCTATTCTAATTGCATTTATGGAAAAAGTGGAAAATAAGGAAATAGACCTTGATGCCCGCTACTCCTTACAAGCAACAGACAAGGTAGCTGGTGCAGGAGAGCTGCAGCATCTTCCGGACGGCTCCGGGATTACTTTTCGCTACCTGGCTGAGGAAATGATCCGTATCAGCGACAACACGGCAACCAATATACTGATCCAGGCCATAGAAATGGACTACATACAGGACTGGCTGAAAGAAAATGGATACGAAGATACCCAATTGAACCGGATCATGATGGATTTTAAGGCGATTGAAGAAGGGAGACAGAACTATACCAGTCCTCAGGAAATTAACGATATACTAATAAACCTGTGGAATGGGAAATGGTTGAAGGAGAATTCAAGAGCGGAAATCATGCATTGGCTCAAAGGATCTGCAGACAACAGCACCATTCCCAGCCAATTGCCTGCGGGGACGATGGTGGCGCATAAGACCGGGACCCTGGATTATGTACGGGGAGATGCGGGAATAATTTTTGGGGATAAACCTCTGGTATTATCCGTTTTTGTAGAAAATTTTAATACAATGGAAGAGGCAGAGTCCGTCATCGGCAGGATTGCGCTAAAATCCTTCAGGGATTTTGGCAGGTAATACCCTGTTAAGTTAAAATGGGGCATGGTTTTTGGTAGTTTCTGGTTTTAAAACCAAGTAAATGAACCATGAAAAATTCTGAATTAGTTAAAATCCTCAACGAATGTGCCATGGCTTGTAATCATTGTGCTGACGCATGTTTGGACGAAGATAATGTTTCACACATGGTGGACTGTATCCGGACCGACAGGGCCTGTGCGGAAACCTGTAGTACCACTGCAAAGCTGATGTCCATGTCTTTCGGTCCACTGGATGAAATGCTGAAATTTTGTGCCAGAATATGCGGGGCCTGTGCCGATGAATGTGAAAAACATGATCATGAGCATTGTCAGCAATGTGCCAAAGCCTGCCGGGAATGCCAGGAAGCCTGTTTATCCGTGCTGGCCAACTAGAACATTTTCAAATGCCAATTTAAATTTCCCGCATCCCCAATACTTTTTTACTTTTTGGCCTGGAAAAAATTAACCCAGACCGAGGCGATCAAGGCCAAAAAAGCGAGAAAAACCGTAAAGAAATCCACCCAGGCTGCCGGAGGAAGTATGCCAAAAAACCTGCTGAACAAGTAGCTGATGTAGGAATGGGGCAGGTTATTTTCCCCAAGATGCCGGAGTACCTGCCAATGCCAGTCGGTAAGGAAACAATAGCCCCATCCATACCAGATTCCCAACAGAAACCAGGACATAAAAGTAAGCCCTATGGTCCATAAATGAATTTTACGCCAGTTCTTTACCATCCATCCGAATACATTGAATAGGATAAGGCAGGTATGAAACAAGAGGAACAGGTAATCGGCGATAATTAACCAACTCACAAAAAAGGTCAACATTTTTTAACACTTACTCCAACAAATTGATTTTCAGAAAGGGTCAGCTTCTCTGAAATAGGATCGTACAGGTAATATACGGATTCATCCGTGAATTATACGGGTCTGTCCAGGCTGATTTTAACCCTTCCTGCTCCAGCCCTTACTTTGTCGGCATGATAACCACAAATGACATGAGACAAAAACTAATCACACTAATGATGCTGCTATGCCTGAGCCAATGGGCTACTGCACAGGAAAAAAAAGCGTATACCCAAACAGTACGGGGAACAGTATTGGACATGGTAAGTCAAACACCTTTACCCGGTGCTTCGGTTAGAATCCTGGATACTGACCCTCTGATAGGAACCGCTACGGATCTGGAGGGCGGCTTTAAGCTGGAGCAGGTACCCGCTGGAAGAGCGACAATTCGGGTCAGTTTTCTGGGATATGAATCTACTACTCTTCGGGAAATCCCCATTACCAGCGGGAAGGAAGTAGTATTGACCATACAATTACAGGAAAACCTGGAACAAATGGAGGAAGTGGTGGTTCAAGCCGGGGGAGACTCCCGGGAAGCACAAAATGAAATGGCCACTGTTTCTGCCAGGGGATTTGACATGGAGGCTACCAATCGATTTGCCGGCAGCAGAAATGACCCTGCACGTATGGCACAAAATTTTGCCGGTGTGAGTGGAGCCAATGATTCCCGAAACGATATCATCATCCGGGGCAATTCACCCACAGGTGTCTTGTGGCGATTGGAGGGAGTAGATATCCCCAATCCCAACCATTTCGGAGCCATGGGCACGACGGGGGGACCGGTAAGTATCCTGAACAGCAACCTCCTGGATAAAAGTGATTTTATCACGGGTGCGTTTCCTGCTGCGTATGGAAATGCAACGGCAGGAGTATTTGACCTTAATTTAAGGAAAGGAAATGCCTACAGGAGGGAGTATTTGGTACAAATGGGATTCAATGGAATTGAACTGGGTGCAGAAGGGCCTCTGGTAGAAGGTAAGCGGGCATCTTACCTGTTAAACTATCGTTATTCAACTATCGCCATGATGCAGGAAGTAGGCTTTTCTGCCGGTACAGGGGATGCGGTACCCTATTATCAGGATTTTTCCATGAAAGTGGATCTTCCAACCGATAAAATGGGGAGATTCTCTCTGTTTGCCCTGGGAGGTAAAAGTAACATTGACCTGCTTGGATCGGAATCAGATAGCAGTACCACAGATTTGTACTCTGAAATGTCCCAAAACATCTACAACCGCGCCAAAATGGGTGTCATTGGCATCAACCACACACAATATTATGATCCCCAAACTTTTGGCGTAATCACCCTGTCTGCAGACCATAGTTTTTCGGGAAACCGGGTAGATTCATTGAGCCTTGAAAACAGAACACCTGTTCCGCTTTACCGCAACCATTACGGATTGAGCAAAATACGGGCACAATACGAAGTACACCGGAAGGTAGATAATAAAAACAATTTTAGAATGGGCATGAATTACGACTACCTGAAGTTCAATCTGCGGGACAGCTTGTACCAGGTGGAAGAAGATCGTTTTCAGGATTTGAGAAATGAAACCGGTTCTTCCGGACTGCTCCAAGCTCACCTGCAATGGCAGCACCGCTTTGACCAAAGGGTCAGGGCCAATATAGGTGTTCACTACCAAAACTTCATCCTGAACAATGCCCAACAGGTAGAGCCCAGGGTTGGGTTGTCCTTTGAACAAAACCAAAGAAGTACTTTTAGCCTGGGTTATGGATTACACAGCCAATTGCAGCCCTTGCCGGTTTATTTTCTAGAATCTGAGGATTTAAATCAAGACCTTATAAGGACCAATAAAAATTTGGATTTCACCAAATCCCATCACTTTGTGGCCGGATATAGGTATCAAATAAGCCCTGATATTCACCTCAAATCAGAAATCTATTACCAGCATTTGTATGGAATTGCGGTGGAAGAGAGTTCAAGTAGTTTTTCCATGTTGAATGCAGGAGCGGATTTTGGGATTCCGGATGTAGACAGCCTGACCAATCGCGGAAGAGGTAGGAATTATGGGCTGGAACTGACCCTGGAGAAACAATTCAGCGGGGGATCTTATTTCCTGCTAACCACATCCCTTTTTGACTCCAAATACAGGGGCAGTGATGGACAATGGCGAAACTCTGCTTTCAACAGCCAATATGTTTTGAATGGGTTATTGGGCAAGGAATGGCAAATAGGAAACCCAAATCGCATTTTGTCCCTGGACTTCAAAATTACCTTTGCGGGAGGACAATACATTACTCCCATAGATTTGGAACGAAGCATCATGGAGAATCAAGCCGTCTATCAGGAGAACCGGGCTTTTTCAGTAAAAAATCCGGATTATTTCCGCTCCGACCTTAAAATAAATTACCGGGTAAATAAGAAAAACCTCACACATGAATGGTCGCTGGACATTCAAAACCTGACCAATCACCAAAATTTATTCCGGCAAACCTATAACCCCATTACCGAATCTGTTGTGAATAGTTATCAATTGGGTATTTTCCCAATTCCACAATACAGGCTTACCTTTTAACCAATAGCTTTGGTTATATTGCCACCAAAGCTGCATGTAAAATGAAATTAAAAGCTCCCTATGACCGGTACCTGTTGATGCTGGGTCTCGCCTTCCTGCTGGCTATCATGCAACCTATGGAGGAATTCTGGCCCCTGGTACTGGTCAATATGCTATTCACCTTCGTTTTCTGGGAAGGAAATTATCAATTGGTGGGATGGGTCAGGGAGCGATTTCCGCTTATGCAACAAACCAGAAGACGAATATTTACTCAAATCGGGCTTTCCATAGGCTACACCATTCTTGGTGGAACAGCAGTAACCTCCCTATTACATTTGGTCGGCTGGGCACCTTACGAGTGGGATTATCATTTGCACATCCTGCTTATGGGCTTGTTTATCACATCTGTAATTGCCATCGTATATGAAACCATATTCTATTTTGATCTCTGGAAATCCTCCCTGTTGGAAAGTGAACGCTTAAAAAAAACAGCTGCACGTTTGCAATTTGAAAGCCTGAAAAACCAGGTCAACCCCCACTTCCTGTTTAACAGCCTGAACAGCCTAGCTGCCCTGATTCCTGTGGATCCGGTAAAGGCAGAACAGTTCGTGCAGGAATTTGCCCGCATTTACAGGTACGTGTTGGAAGTGAAAGACCGGAATTTTGTTTCGCTCAGGGAGGAAATGGACTTTGTATCTTCATTCGTTTACCTGCTTAAAATCCGATTTGGCGAGCACCTGAAGTTTGAGCAACAACTGGAAAAACACCTGGACCATTACCATATACCTCCTTTGATTTTGCAAAACCTGGTAGAAAATGCTATCAAGCACAACGTTATTTTGAAAGACCGTCCCCTTGTCATCCTTCTTGAGATACAAAATGACACGTTATTGGTGCGCAATAACCTCCAAAAAAGGAGTTACCCTGCTGCGTCAACCCAAACAGGTCTACGGAATATGGCGCAGCGGCTGCAATTGGTAGTAAACAAAGAAGCTAAATTTTATAAAAAAGAGGGATATTTCTATGCTGAAATTCCTCTGATTCCTGAACCTGATTAATCAACCATGTACAACACCCTACTAGTAGAAGATGAAAAGTTGGCTGCGGACCGGTTGGAACGAATGCTTCAACAGATCGCTCCGGATATCCGGGTACAGGCTATAGTTGATTCGGTAAGCGCAGCGGTAGATTTTCTAAAAAATCACCAACCTGAACTTATCTTTCTGGACATTCACCTGGCAGATGGCTCGGGCTTTGAGATTTTTGAGCAGGTGCGGGTAAGCTGCCCGGTCATCTTTACGACCGCTTACGACGAATATGCGCTAAGGGCTTTTCAGGTCAATGGCATTGCCTACCTGCTAAAGCCCATCGGGCAGGAGGCATTGGCAGCGAGCCTGCAAAAGCTAAAATCCATACAGGCATCCGGGATACAGGTAGCTTCCCTGGATGCGCTACTAGCCCAAATCCGAAAGGGAGAATCGCCCTACCGAAAGCGTTTTTTGGTTGCATATGGCAATACGATAAAATCCATCGGTATATCGGAGGTGGCCTATTTTTTTGCTGAAAACAAGGCCGTGTACCTGGTCGACAAATCGGGCGGTAAATTCGTGCTGGACGAAACACTAGACCAATTGCAGGAGGGGATTGATCCGGAGCAATTTTTTCGGGTGAATAGAAGCTTTATGTTACAGGTAGATGCGATCCATCAGATGCATGCCTATTCCCGCAGCCGGATAAAGCTGGACCTGCAACCACCATGCGGTAAAGAATGCATCAGCAGTACAGAGAAGACGGCAGAATTTAAGGATTGGTTGGGGAGTTAAATATGATCTAGCCTGTGCTTTACCCTCTTCAAAAATAGTGTCCGGGTCCAATCCCAATCCATTTTTAAATAATGTTTTTTTGGTTTCTGAAGCTTAACTTGGCAGAACACCATTTTCCTGAAGAAATCCCAACCATGAGGTCGCCTTTTCTCCTTTCAATACCCTGGGAAATTTATTTTGCCCCCCTTCTTTTCCCTGCAATTTTAGCCAGTGGTAAAAAAGGGAATTGGGTAATTTGCTGAGGGTGACTTTTTTCAGGGCGTGTTTTCTTTCTACGGCATAATCATCATTTAGCGTTTTCAGGGTTTCATCTATTCGCTCCATCAATTCCCCTTCATCTACCTCATCGGCTGTACCTACGAACCAATGGTGCATAAACAGGGTCTCATAGCCCAAAACCGTAAACTCGCAAATATCAAGGTTCATTTCCCGGGAAACCAATTCCACAGCCTTGTTCATATTGTCCATAGACAAATGTTCTCCACACAAACTCAGAAAATGTTTGGTTCGCCCGGTGATCCGGATTTCACTTTCCACTTTGGAATCAAAACGGATCACATCTCCTATGAGGTACCGCCAGGCTCCGGAACAGGTACTGATCAGCAAGGCATAATCAATGCCTTGCTCTATTTGGTCTATTTTTAGTGTCAGCGCATTTGGACGAATATTCCCATTTTCATCAAAATTGGCATCTGTAAAAGGGATAAACTCGTAGAATATGCCATTATTCAACACCAAACGCATGGATTTTCTATCTGGCAAGGCCTGAAAAGCCAAAAACCCCTCGGAAGCCAGGTAAGTTTCCAGGTATATCATCTTTTTGCCCAGCAATTTTTCAAAACCTTTTCGGTAGGGGTCGAAGGATACGCCACCATGAACGAATATTTTTAAATTGGGCCAAATGTCATGTATGCTGTTCAACTTATAGGTGAAAATGATTTTTTCCAGCAAAAGCTGCAACCAGGCAGGAACCCCCACGATGATGCCAATATCCCATTTCGGAGCCATGGCTACGATTTGCTCAATCTTGTCCCCCAGTTTTTGTTTCTAGAGATCTTTTTACCGGGCTTGTAAAAGCGCTGAAACCAAACGGGGAGTCTTCCCGTGGTAATGCCACTCAGGTCGCCCGAAAAATACGTGCCATTGAATTCCAAATCTGTACTTCCTCCCAACATCAATATTCCCTTTGTAAACAAATCATCGGGAAGGTCATATTTCGACAGGGAAAGGATTTGCCGAACACCCGTCTTTCGAATGGCTTTGACCATGTGCCTGGTGATGGGAATGTATTTGGAAGATGCTCCGGAGGTGCCTGAAGTGAGTGCAAAGTACCGGATGGCTCCCGGCCAGGTAATGTTCTTAGCTCCCTCCCTCAACCGGTACCACCATGCTGCGTACATTTTTTCGTAATCATAAATGGGAACCCCAGAAGCATATGCCCGGTAGTAATCGCCATTCCCTTTTTTAAATTCCCGAAGCAGCAGGTCAAAGCGGTAATGTTTGCCAAATTCCGTATCCCTGGCATGGATCATGAGCTTTTTCAATTGCTGCTTTTGCAGTTCTCCGGGCGTACTATAATCCTGTTCAATGGATTCCCTTAGTCGGATGCCTTTTTTAAGCAATGTACCCATTATGGCCATTTTCTTGGAGTGTAGGTTAGATCAAATTTACGGGATTGGCGGGTACAAACAACCGATCACATACAAAAATAATTACCGCTTTGATTGATTTGGCAGCAGTAGCACAAGAAGGGTGAAATATGGTCCCCTCAAAATCTCCAACATAAAGCCATTTCCTTTCCAATACAAAGATTTAAGAATATCCCATACTTCAACAGCTTTTCCAATCAAACGGCAATAACAAAATGATCCAATTACCCCGTATAGAATCAAATAAGAATACACCACATATTGCTATTAAAAATTAAGTTAGATGTATTTTCTAATTACTTAAGGTGGCATAAATAGCGATTAATTTTTCGCTTTCAGAATGTTTTTCTTTCATTTTTGCTGCCATTTTCTGGTAACACCCACATTTTTTAAAAAAATGTATGCAGGCCTGGTGTACCTCCAAATTTTTAGAATAAAGTGCAGCTTTTTCGTAATAATATAAAATCTCTTCCAAGCTCATTAAATGATCTTTCCCAATTTTATTGTGAATGATTAACGCAAGTTCGAAATATGCTTCGCCCAATATGGGGAAATATTTTGTTTCCAAAAGCGTGGGGTCCGTATAGCGAATCGCTTTATCTAAGGCCCTTTCAAATACGCTTACTGGAAGCTCTTCTTTTAAACTCAATGCTAGTTTTATGCGCACAATTTCGAAATACATTAGTTTATTAAATCCAACATGTGAACCTTCACCTAATTTTACAGCGTTTTTTTGGATATAATCTCCACTCACTTCTATTGTGGCACCTTCTTTCAATGGTGTCGAATATTCATAAGGAAACCCGTATATAGACCGCACAGCTCGGGCTGCATCTTTAACACCGGCTAAATCCAACATCGTCAGGTATTTGCCTCGGGAAAACTCATGATTATCAATTAAATCAAGGACAACTCCCATTCGAAACAAAACTTCTATCTCATCAATTTCTAGTTCTAAAATATTCTTGAAGTTAGTCAAACAAAGGGTGTATTTGCTATGCAGAAAATCCTGAATGGCCAAACACCAATAGACAGTTGCTAATATTTTTTTCCGAACCAGGGATTTTGGATGTTTAAATTCATGCAAGTCAAAGGACATAGACCAGTAATCCTCATAATATCCCAAAATTGGATGAACTATGAGACTGTAAAAAACTCCTGTATCCTCTTCATAAATGGAGCACCAAAAAACCACATCGGCCAATCGGTCATTGGCGATATTACGCACCTCTTTTTTTGTGAGTAACCTTCCATCTGCACCAGGTAAAGCTTCAGGTTCTAAACTTTCGATAGTTATATTCGAATCATACTGCATTTCCTGTAAGGCATGCTCCAACATCTTCTCCATTCGTATTCCATCGCTGAAATATTGTCTCCAAAATGGAAGGACTAGCACACGTAAACCCGTCTCTTGACTAAACTCATTTTCAATAAAAGACTCAAATCCAGCTTCCCCAATAAATCGGCATAAAATATCCAAAAATGATACACTGCAATATTCGTTGATTTTTTTTTCACCAGGATAGGAATAATTACGCACCTGATACCAGAATTTTTGAATAAGCTTATCCGTAGATTGGAGATTAAACCTGATTTTCTCATCACTTCCTGGCAGGGGGGTATGCTCGATCAACTGTTTCAAGTTACCTGTAACTACTTTATCCACCTCTCTACCCTTTTCTAAAGGAATATATTCCCGCAGATCCGTTGAAAATTTTCTATCTTTTCCAGAGTTAATTTGTTTGCTTATCTCATCTTCTACTTTTTCTTTAATACGTAAAGCCAACCTGTAACAAGGCAGATAAACATCTTTTTCTTCTTTTATTTTACCTTTTAAAGATGGGTGGTTTTCGATAAAATCCCTATAATATCGGTACACAATGGAAATAAATGGTTACATAAAAAACGACTGACGATCGTTAAATATACAATAAATATCTCAACTCCATAGGTTTCACATTCCTGTAAACACAAGATCACATTCCTGATCATTCCGGGAAACCCAAAATCAGCAAAAAACGGCAGAAATGGAAAGCTTTCTTATTCCTGTAAAGCTACTTATTCATTCTTTCAACAATATTTCTATTATCATATTTTTTCTTACTAAAATTAATTTTTCTCGTTTACTCAATTAAGGACTACCGGGGCCCCGGTTTGAATTCCTTCACTCTTTTGGATGTGGATGGCACCGCTGATCTGGAAAAGAAAAAGGAATTTATCCTGTGCAAAAATGTGCGATCGCTTTGGCCTGTAGGAGATTAATGGAGGTTGGACTTCCAAGATTAATACACTGAAAGGCTTTCAAGTCCAGATGATTCAACTAATATCTAAATAGATAGAAGATGAGCAAATGGAGTGTTTTATTGGTACTCGTCGCGCTTCTAACTGGGTCTTGCGGGTTTATCGAAGAAGTAGACACATTACCTCGAATTGAAGAAAAGAAGGTAATGATTACTACTGACAAATCCGATGAAGAACCCTCAAAAGGTGGCGAGTAATACCTAAATAGTTCAAATAAAGGGACTATCGGAGAACTACTGGTGCCAATGTCTTATTTAACGGAAAAGCCTGTACTTTTTGTTTCAGGCTTTTTTATCTTATATGCCATAGAACTTTAAGGGAAGCTTACACAAAAAGTATTAACTTCTAAGTCTTAAAAATAAATAATAGAGGATTAAAAGGCTACCTTTTATTCGCCAAACATACATTTTAATTCGTGAGGGTTTAAAATTTATTCGTAACCAAAAAAAGCAAGGAGTATGAATTAAAGTTATCAAGTTGAATAATTATTGCAAATTTAAAATAACACCATTTAATTTTTAATATTTCTAAATTTATACCATATTTAGTACAAACTTTAATCAGGTAACTTCCTTTTATACCGTTGATGCTACTCCATACCAAACGAATAAATTCAAAAAAAACCCAGGTAAAAATAAGCTGCTTTTTGGTTGGTTTTGTTTTATTATTCTCCACTTCGCTGCAAAATAGAATTTCATACAGTAATCTCGACAGTTTGCTAAAAAATGGGGATCGATTAATCGACGACTACAAATTAGACAGTTCTGTATTTACCTTATCAGAGGCCCTGGATATGGCAATTATCCTGGAGGATTCCTTAAAAATCAGAAGGGTTTATGGTGATTTGGGTTATGTACACCACCTCAGCGGAAATTATGAGGCAAGTATTGCCAATTACAAACTTGCGTACCAATATGCAGAAGGGCTTCTAGATACTGTAATGATGGGTTCGTTTTCCAGGAGTATAGGAGTGAATTTTCAAAGACTAGGCCTGCATTCCGTCTCATTGGACTATTATCTGCGTAGTCTGGATCTGGCAAAGTCTGGCTCCGATACAAAACTTCTGGCCACTTTGTACAATTCCCTCGGAGTGCTTTACCAGCAAAATCAGGATTGGGAAAAATCCCTTGATTATCACAGAAAGTCGCTAACCCTTTTTGAAAAAATCAACAATGAGAGGGGAATCGCACGAAATTACAATAACATGGCCATTAGTTTTAAGGAAAACCACCTGGACTCCTGTATACTTTATAATTTACTGGCTCTGGAATTGAAAAAAAAGCTTGGCAATAAACGAGACATTTCTTCAACGCTAAATAATCTCGGTGAAATATACCTGGACCTTTCCCTTGAGGATTCTGCTTTTCTGTATATACAAGATGCCTTTTACATCCACCGGGAGCTAAATGAGCCCGAATCCATGATTATCAGCTACAATGGCCTGGCCGATTACTGGCAAAGAAAAAATAACTACCAAATAAGTGAGTTGTATTTGGATTCTGCTGCTCAATTGATCCAACAAATTCCGACTAAAGAACTGCATTTGGAAAACCTGCTATTGAAAATCAAACTTTATGAAAATACAAACCGCTATCCACAGGCCCTTCAGACTTACAAGAGCTGGGATTCTATTAAGACCGAGCTCTTTTTGGAGGAAAAATTCCGGGTGCAGGAAATGGGGAACTTGTATTTGCTCCGCGAAAAGGAGTACGAAAACGAACAAGTAGCCTCTCGTGCTGCCTTGCTTGAAGTTAAGAACAGCCAATTCAAAACCACCAGCTTGCTGCTCGGAATTATCGGACTTTTGGCAATGGCCTTTGCAGGAATTACCAGCCGGAACCTTCGCGTGCAAAAACGTCAATCTCACCAAATATTGCGGCAGAACGAAATAATTAAGAATCAAAAAGACGATTTGCGTCATCGAACAAGCAATTCCCTCTCGCGCTGTCAGGGAATTATCCACTCCATAGCCCGAAAAATTGACAACGTAGAGGTGAGGCAGAGTTTGCGTAACGCTGCCCGGATACTCCTGACCGCTTCAGAAATGGAACGCCATCTCATTGGGCTTGAAGATGAAAAAGAAGTGCATTTAGGGGAATTTTTGGCAAGCCTGATCGAGCACCATCTACAGGCCATACAGTTGGAAAACCGAAACATTCAAATCATCTTCCGCAGTGAATCCCGGGTACATCTACCAGTAGACCAGGTAGTCAGCATTTCGGTGATAATAAATGAGTGGATCACCAATAGCCTCAAATACGCTTTTGATGAAAAACCAGACGGACGTATTTTCATACAAATCATGCACAATAACAACAGCATTACTATTGACTATAAAGATAATGGAAAAGGTTTCTCCAAGTCCACCCATTTGGGAATGGGTTCGAAACTAAATGACTTGTTCCTGAAAGAACTTAAAGCGACATTAAACACTTCCAATGAAAATGGCACCAAATACCTGCTTAATTTTCCCTTCCATCTAACAAATCATTCAAACGTAAATCGCCTATGAGGATACTAATTGTAGAAGACGATCTCTTTACCGGCGAGGACCTGGCGGAAGAAATCCGCGAACATTTTAAATCCTCCCCTCTTGAAATATTAGGACCGGTGGACAACTACCTGGAGGCCATTGATCTGATCAACGACAGGCATCCGGACATTGCGCTACTGGATATCGCCCTTAAGAACGATTTGGATGCAGGTATCCGATTGTCCCAATACTTAAACCAGGCGCATCCCATACCCACTATTTTTCTCTCAGCCCTTCCTAAAAAATTAGGATTTGACCTGGCCAAGTGGAGTTTACCCATTGATTTTATTCCTAAACCAGTTGATATCGATAGGCTTATGGAAAAAATCGAGTTGGCCTCCATATTCAATTACCAGCGCAATAAAGTGGAAAGCCTGCCGCCAAACAAAAACTCCATCCAAAATAAAAGTATTTTTATCACTACCTCTCACGGTGAAATAACCGCTATACCCATCAAAAACTTGGTGTTGCTGGAGGCAGACGATAAGCTGGTACGTGCGTATACCCAAGATTCCGTCCATCCTATTCATTTTACCGGTGCATTGAAGCCTTTCCACCAAAATCACTTGTTTTTATTGAGGGATTTTCATCAGTTGGGTCGTAAATATGTGATCAGTCTGGACCATGTCATCAAGATCAAAGACAACCATGTAATACTGCCCCGCAAGGTGGCCAGCGCAAAAGAGGAGCCTTTTTTCAAATTGCCCATCCCCAAAAATGGGGATGCAAAGCGCCTACTTTACGCCCGCCTGGGGTATAAATTACGAGGGCTGCAAAATGGAAACGGAAACGAAAAGTAAAAAATCCTGAAATCAAGCCCTTATTGGGAATTTTGGGTTTTCGGTAGTTAGGCAAGATAAAAAACAAGCATTACCGATCAAAAAGCAAAAATTGGACTATCGATATTTGCCTATCCAAAAAAACAGCCTGTTCACGAATTTTTACCTGCCATTCACGAAAATTACAGGTTTGCAAAGGAAAAAACGTGCTACTTTTCTTTATATTTAATTCACCACCCTCTACACCTAAATAGTCAAAAAACGTTCCTATGCAGGAATAAGTATAGGTTTTTGAGAATGGGTAAAATGCTATAATGGGATTGTTTTCAAGCAGTAGACATTTCAATCAAGATTTGTCAAAGTAGTGTGTAATTAGATCTCCAATAGTCTAGAATTCATTTTAATATATGTAGTAGTTAACCCAACTCATAAATCCAAAGGTTGTAAATATAAATCAAAGTAATCATGAATCGCACTTTATTCCATTCTGCTATTATTGGTTTTCTCATTTTACAATTTATTTACAGTACCATGGGGATTGGTCAGGAATTGGACATTTCGCCTACCGAAACAATCCTTAAAGACCAAAGCAAATACACTATTCGTTTTCATATGGGTACTACAGGCTCCTTGATGGCAGGAGAATGGGCCAAAGAACAACAAAATATCTTGCTGAATTCCGATACAACGTATTTGTCCTATGGCCAATTCAAGCCATCATTTGGCCACTATTTCGGAGGAAGTATAGACTATTCGGTTAACCAAAATATTGGTATAGGTCTTGGCTTAACCGTTCTTCAAAGAAGATTTCAGCAGTATTCACAGTACAGTTACTATCATCCGATGGCCCTATATGATGAAGAACTGACCAACGAAATCACCTATCAAACTACTTACCTAAATGTACCTCTTAGGGTTAAACTGACTTCACTAAATCGAGTAAGGCCCTTTATTGGAATTGGAGCAGGCCTTTTGCTTTCTTCTAAAGCCGATGTTTTAACGACAGAAGCGACGGTCATTAATAACGAAATAGATCCTGAAGGGAGTGGGACGATCAGAGACACAAGGCTAGATCAAGAAGACAATACCCAAAAATTGCTTTTCAGCTTTGAATCAGGAATAGAGATACCAGTTAACAAGAATTTGAATATATCTCTTTCGGGAGAAAGGACTACCCGTATCTTCAAGACAGTCAACGCTCACTTATGGACAGGAAAAATTGCTCTGGCCTATCAATTTAATTATTGATAACTTCTAAATTCTAAACCGATGAAATCACTTATCAATATTATAAAATTATCATTATTTATAAGTCTATTTACCTCTTGCGAGGTAGAAGTACCCGATCTAGACCTTGATTCAAGGAGCACCTATTTTACTCCACTAGACCCTAACGAATCACCCGATCGATTATGTCAAGAGCTTGGTTTAACAGTAGGCGAACTATTGACCGGTAAATTACCGGAGCCTTCTACTGGCAAAGGAATCAATATATCCCATTTCCAGAAATCTGCCGAACTTTCCCCAGGTACTACCATCTATCTACCTTTGAACTATACTACGGCCAATAGCTGGAATATTGCTGGAGTCTACCTTCATGTTGAAGGGTCAGATCATTATTGGAAAATTCCAATAGCTAGGGTTGGAGAACGCACTACCCAAAGCAAATACAGTCGGGTTAATAATACCTATAGCAGTATTGTTTTACCTATTAATTTACCTGACTACGTTACACCCGGGAGCTTTACACTCATCTATGCAATATTCGATCAACAGGGTAAAATTAGCGAATCTGCATCAACCCAGGCTTCTGTTCAAGCTGCTAGCGAAGGATGTAGTTTTTCAGCCAAAGGCGAAGAAGGACTATATACCAAAAGAATAATTTTAGGAAATGAACCCGGAACCATTACTGTAAAGCACACGATGTATAGTATTCCAGATCGGATGGATATTCGTTACAATGGAAAATGGGTAGCTTCAACAGCATCAAGCCCATTATTACCCAATGAATTTCCTCCATCAAGCATCTGTTATGACGGAACAGAAGGGTACGTTTCAGGATATCGAACCCATACTATTGATTACGACCCAAGCGTAAGCAAATATGTAGATATTTACATGTACGGATGTTTTGAAAGTTCTACTAGGTGGGACTTCTGGGTATCATGCGAACCAATAGAAAAAGGGTGTTGTGATGATACACCAAATCCGCCTACATTTAGTCCTAAAACGGTTACTTTCCCAGCAAATCATGAAGGTAAATTAAAGACCGGGGTGACTGTTAATAAAGGTGATTATGTGTTCTTAGGAACCAAAAGCACTATTACGATAGACAGATTAGCACTACCTGTGGGAGCTGATGGTACAGAACTATGGAGTCCAGACAAATACAAAAAGTACCAAAATTACGAGTTGGGACAATTAATTGCATGGAATGGTGAGGAAGACTATGGTTTTAATAGTATTCGCTTAGGCGAAAATGAATGTGAGCAAATTATTGGGGATGCAATTGGGACAGCTTACCTTTTTTATGGTGAGAATGGAACTTTTTTCAAAGCAGAATATTCAGGAGAGATCTTGTTAGAACTAAATGATAACGATCCATCAAATAACGAAAGGGAATTTTCTGTTGAGGTTTACGTTCTTAAATCAGAAGATCATTTCGGCAGAAATAAGTACAATTGTTGTCCTGATCAGGAGCCTTCTGGCCAAGATCCTTGCAGCCATAATTGGGAATCCGACAATGAAGACAGCGCAGAATGCTACCATGGAGGACTCGATACCTACCGTGGGTCAGGGCCGAGAGTCAATAGAAGTCAATGCACCTATAGAGACGGAGTAATTTTCAATGAAGGAGGAATAATGGGAACATTTGATTATGGTGAGCCAAGAACCAGACTTCATATGATCCTGGATGTTTTCCCTCATATTGTTTTAGGAGATGCTTATCAATCCACACCGGTAAAGAATATTTATTAATTATAGATAGTTACCGAATCTTTTCATCACAGGAGCAGAATTATTCAAACAATTATTTCTGCTCCTGTTTTTTTAAATTATTACTGGTAAAAAACATAGTAAAGAGAATGGAATGACTAGCGATGACGTCTATGGTTCTAAATCATCAATACTAAATCCACATGCCTTTTTAAGATGTTCACCTCAATATTGCCTTTGACACGCTCAGGTACCGGTAGTAGCTTATTGAAGTTTGTACCTTAATAACCATTAACCATTATTTAGGTGATTACCTAAAATTTAGGTTATAGGGGTAATTTATTCGGTCAAATCCAGTCTATTTATATTTTCCGATCCTAATTCGAAACCTATCCAAAATAAAAAATATGGGTAGCAGCTATCTTTTTCACTTTCTCATACACAGAATTGAATTTTATTTAGTACTTTAATCACTTCGTAAAACATCATAGCAAAGATATTATCGTTGCTTAGCTCATATAAATCTTTTTGATGCAGAAAATAAAAATTTTCCTGGCGGCATCTATTGAACTAGAGGATGAAATTATCCGATTGGGTGATGCTTTCCGGTATAAAAACAATTTGCTGGCAGAAAAAGGCATTTATTTCGAACTTAAAACATGGCGGGATCACAGCTCCCGAATGGTAAAGGAAGGCCTTCAGCACGAATACAACGAATCGGTAAAGGAAGCAGATATTTTTTTATTGCTGGCCGATACGAAGGTTGGGGAATTTACCGAGATGGAATTTGACAACGCTTACCAAAATTTCATTTCAAATGGTTTTCCGCAAATATTTACTTATTTTAAGACGCTTTCAGACAAGGAACCGGAACAAAGCCTAACCGCTTTCAGGAACAAACTGATAGGACTTAACCACTACCTTTCCGTTTATTCTGATTTTAACGATCTGTGGAATAAGATTAACAAAGAATTTGACCACCTTTTGGATCATTCCCCGGCTTTTAGTCTGCTTACCCATCCGGATCTTTTCAATAGCCTGCTGACCAGAGGGATTTTAGAGGCTGTAGGACGCAATAACCTCGAGGTAGAGGAAAAGTTAAACAAACTTAACAAGGCCAATCCAAATTGGGAAACCGATAAACGCTATATTGATGGTGCAAAGGGCTATATCACTGAATTGTTTAGTGGTATTCTTGGTACCCAAATCGGGAAATTGATGGCCATTGGAAAAAGTGCCGATACAGGTCAAAAAGCTGAAAACTATATCCGTCAGTGCCATCACATTGCCAAAATATGCCTTCAAATTACCGCATTCAGCCTTCTTTCAAAGTTATGGGCACATTTATCAAAAGGTATCGCATTAAATAAGAAGCTCTCTGCAGCACAAAAGCAAATTTTAGCTGATTTTTTTGAAGGGGAAGAAGTTGATTCACAGGCGTTTTTTCAATTAATCAGGATTTTGTTGCCTGCATTCCTGGAAAACAACATTGACTTTCCAATTCCCGAACTGGCTGAACTTCAGGAGGAATTCCAATCTGAATCAACATTGGAAATGGCGGTCCTCGAACTGTATAAATTATCCTTATCCAAAACAGCTTCTTACACGCAGTGCTTTTTGGCTGAGCAACAGTTAGGTTTTATCCTGGATAAAATGATTTTTTTCACCCAATATAAAATGATCTCTATTAAAACCGTAAACTATGAAACGGTCTTTGAACGGTCAGAGGGTTTCTTCCACAACTATGTTAAGGTTGGCGGTAAAGCTTCCCAAACCACAACGGTAGAAAGCCTGAATTATCATCAAATGCCCATACAGAATCATGCCGTTTTGCTTTATAAAACCAACTATACGGATGAATCCAAATGCGTAAATTTATATCCGTTTATTGTGGACATGCATTCCCTTACCCTTGAGCCTGGAAATAAAATTTGTTTTTTTAGTCAAAAACAAGGTATTCAAAATATCTTGAGTTATCGCTTTGTCGAAACAAATGAAGTAACGCATATTGCTTTCAAAGGCCTGATTCCGGCAACGAATGCCCAAAATTTACCCGAGGTGATTAATAAGATCATTGCCGAAAAATCCCAACGCATACAACTGAACCTGGACAATACGGTACGCCTCTTTGCCCATGCGGCCAAAACCCTGGCAGGGGTACATGTTGATTTGGATTCGGACGATATCTTTAGCTTTTAAACCGACAAAATGGAAGCTGCTAAAACATATCCTTTTAAATTTCTGGATGCTTACTCTCAGGCAGACAAGGACATCTTCTTTGGAAGGGATGAGGAGGTGAATATACTATATGACATGACCTTCCAAAGCGATATTTTGCTTGTATACGGACGATCTGGCACAGGAAAGACCAGCTTAATTCAGTGTGGATTAGCCAATAAATTCCAGTCCTACGATTGGTTGGCCCTGACTATTCGAAGGGGAACAGACATCAATCGGTCGCTTCAAAGTTCACTTGAGGAGGCTGCAGGTGGGGTCCCGGATGCTTCGGAAATGGATTTTGATACCTTATTCCGGGATAATGAGGCATCAAGTGAAAAATCAGAATCAATTTTAGCGTCTGCTTTACGAAAAGTCTATCTCAACCAATTCAGGCCCATCTACCTGATATTTGACCAATTTGAGGAATTATATATTTTGGGCAGTAAGACAGAGAAGGAAACTTTTATTGCGGCTATACAAGAAATGCTTGCGCTGGAGCAACCGGTAAAGGTCATCTTTTCGATTCGGGAGGAGTACCTCGGCCACTTATATGAATTTGAGAAATCCATCCCTCAGCTTCTTCGGAAAAAATTGCGGGTGGAACCCATGAACCTGGCCAAGGTCAAACAAATCATTGGTGGCATTGGAGCAATGGAAGATTCGTTGGTTCGGGTAGCCAATGAAGACAGGGAGACGTTTTCAGAGATGCTGTTTGAAAAGATCAAAGGAGAGGAAAAGACGATCGGGATCCAACTACCCTATTTGCAGGTGTTTTTAGATAAAATCTACATGCAAGTCACCTCGGATGAAAAAAGGCAAACAGAGGCAAGATTTACTCCTGAAAATTTACAAATGGCGGGTGATATTGGGGATGTGTTGCGGGATTTTCTGGAAGACCGGATCTTAAAAACAACCCAAAACCTTCGAAAAGAAAACGCTGAAATCACAAATGAACTACTTTGGAAAATTCTCTCCCAGTTCGTGACATTGGAAGGTACCAAGGAACCTATAGATCCGGCTGATATCTACAGCAAGTTTTCATTTTTAGGACAGACTACCTGGGACAGCCTAGTTGCCGCATTGACGGACAACCGGATTTTGAAATTCACCGAGAGCAGTGGGCTATTTGAAATAGCGCATGATTCGCTGGCCCTAACCATAGCCGACAAACGTTCGGATGAAGAAATCGCCCGACTGGAAATAAAGAGACTGATCAAAAGTCATACCACCCTGAGTTCAGACGCCTCCGAGTTTTTGTCTGAGAGGCAACTCAATTTGATAGAACCCTATTTTCAGGAGTTAGCGCTGTCCCCGGAAGAAACGGATTTGGTTGAAAACAGTCGGGTACACCTGGCATCCCAAAAACGGAAAAAAAGGAGGCGGTTAATTTTAGGTTTTTCAGCCATCGTAGTGGCATTGATTGCGATGAGCGTTTTGGCCTTTGTAGCTTATCAAAATAAAATCGAAGCGGCCAATGAAAGGGATGCAGCAGAGGAAGCCAAAAACACGGCTGAAAAAAATCTTCAGGATTTTCTGAAAGAAAAAGCAGAAAAAGAAACCATTGAATTCAACAACCTTGAAAGCCGGGCGAAAATTATCGCAAATGTACAGGGATGTCCCAAAGAAATCGTCGAACAGATGAAGGCAATTGCACAGGAGGATTCATTATTAAATGCCAGAATCAATGCATTGACCACTTACTGTCCCAAACCATGAGCTACTTAACGTCCAGGGAATTCAAGCATCTGCTAAAAGGCAAAACCGTCATCGGCCATTCCGGCCACCGGGACATTTTGCCTGAGGACCTTCAAACGATCCGGGAAAAAGTGGGCCGGAAACTGAAGGAAATCGTAGAGGGAAACCCGAAAAAGTTTGTACTTATGACCGGGTTTGCGGACGGGGCTGATGAGCTGGTTGCCGAAGTAGCAGCTAGTCTTGGAATACAGGTCACCCTGTTGGTTATCGACAAAGAAGTTTTCCCTTCATTTGACCAAGGAGATGTGGAGCGCATAAGGAAGCTGGAAAACAAAAAAGAAACATACGTATACAAGCTTAACCAAGACACATCTAATCAAACGCCATACGAGATACTTCGTGAATTACTTGTTGCCCATTCCACACATGTACTGGCCTTATGGGATGGCGTGGATACCGGAAAAGCGGGTGGCACATCGGAAGTGGTCAGAAACTTTAGAAAACGTTCGGTTCCAAAAGGCAAGATCCCGGGTACACTATTCCATTTATTTACCCCACGCATAGCTAATGAAATTCCTAATGCTAATATATACATAGACCATATCATCCTTCCCAGGAAAAAATATGATTGGGAAACATCAAAAGCTGGTATTGGTGAAAAAAGAAAAAAATCAACCATTAAATACTATTCTGATTTTATTTTTCGCTTTGGTATACCCCTGCTTTTAGCATTAATCGTATT
>Ga0008836_100341_pt1 | contig 33832 bp, 40 predicted proteins | sample HotLakConsUCCR28_FD_62214 | JGI IMG/M metagenome (GOLD analysis project Ga0008836, IMG submission 62214) | Hypersaline microbial mat communities from Hot Lake, Washington, USA - Hot Lake Consortium UCC-R28 (Hybrid Assembly) ... | reverse complement strand
GACCGTCGACACCGCCCGCCTCAAAGGCGCAAACCCCTTCCAGGTCATCAAATCCGTTCTGGCATAGTGCGATAGAAGCACCGGAAATCACGAATTCGGGGGTGGGTAATTACCATTTTGCCAGGCCGGCTCCCGTGGATGAGCTCATACTGTACTTGACCAACAAGGCCGGGAATGTGAGGGCTGAAGCCGACTTTGAAGATGTCACCAATCAAATCGAAAGTGCTGTGACATGATAAGATCAATTTTTCTGACGCTGCTTGTACTGGTGCTTCCGGCTCAGGCCCAGACCATCAAGCTCGATACCGAGGAATATCCTCCGTTCAACTACCGCGAGGAGAACGCGTACAAGGGCAGCTCGGTCGAGCAGGTGAAACTACTGATGCAGGATGCCGGGCTGGATTATACGATCGAGATGATGCCCTGGGCGCGGGCGCTGTCGCTGGCGACTACCCAGCAAGATCACTGTGTTTTCTCAACCGTCCACAATGCGGAACGCGATCCCAAATTCAAATGGGTTGAACCGCTTTTAACAAACCGGACCGTTCTGGTGCGCAAAGCCGGTTCCGGCGTGAACCCGAGCACCATCGACGAAGCCAAAGCTTATAGTGTTGGCACCCAACGCGACGACTACACCCAGACTATTCTCGAGGCACACCAGTTTCCCAAGGTGGATCTGGCAGTTGACCAGACCTTGAGTTTGAAAAAACTGCTGAGCGGCCGTATCGATCTGATGCCCGTGTCTGAGGACTATTTCATGGTGTTGAAGCGCCAGGGAACGGCGGTTGAGGTGGCGCTGGTGCTGACAGAGGATGTATTCTCGATCGCCTGCAATCCAGGCGTTTCCGATGAGGTTGTCGCCAGAATGCAATCCAGCTTGGACAAGCTAATTGCCGATGGAACTCAAGCGATGATTTTCGAGAAATACGGTGTCGGAGGTAAGCCTTGACCCTGATGCGGCGCGCGATGCCCATCATACCCGCCGCGCGTGCGATCATCCTGTCGCCAGGGTGCAAACCTTTTACAAGGAAGTTTGTCTGATGGTCATTGTGAAACTCCGGCTCATCCATAAAGCCGCCATTTTTCATCTGTGCGCAGCCCTCGCCATGGCTACCACCGCCATCGCCAGCCCGCTGCATCTGGTTACCGAAAACTATCCCCCGTACAACTATGCCGAAGATGGGCAATTGAAGGGTCTCTCGGTTGAGCTGATGCACCTGGTTATGGCGGATGCAGGGCTTGAATACGACATGGAATTGATGCCGTGGGCCCGCGCCATCGCCCTGGCGGAAAACAAAAACGGCTATTGTGTGTTCACCACAGTTCACACCGTGGAACGCGACACGCGTTTTCAGTGGGTCGAACCGTTGCTGATCAGCTACAACTATCTTGTCAAAAAAGCGGATTCCAGTGTCCAGGCCGCCACGCTGGAGGAAGCACGCCAATACCTGGTGGGCACGCAACGGGGCGACTATACGGCGGAACTTCTGGAAAGCCTGCAGTTCAAGCGGATCGATCTGGCATCGGATATCGAAGTCACGCTCAACAAGCTGCTGCTAGGCCGCATAGACCTGATGCCCATGGCCGGCACTCTGGTTGATGAGTTGCAGCAAAAAGGCACCCCCCTGAAGCCGCTTCTGGTCTTGACCAAAGCCTTGAACGGCGTGGCGTGCAACAAGGAGATACCCGCCGAGACCATCGCCAAGATGCAGGCCAGCCTGACCAAGCTGACAGAAGATGGCACATGGGGCAGCATCTATAAAAAACACGGCTTCAAACAAAACGAGCTGTAGAGCGTAGCTTCTATTCATATGAATTGATGGGTTCGGCGCAGATTTAGATCATTGTGGGTGTCCGCGGTGGAGCTACACTAGGCTGTTTTTCGCGCCCATCAGTGACGTGCCCCCTTATTTCCATCCTCTCGAAACCGGAATTTTCCACTTATGGTCATTCCCTGGGACGTAGCGGGAGGCAGGTCACCATTCTTCGGAGGCCTTGGAGCACGTTCGGTTTTGTAGCGCTCATTATTCCATCAGGCGCTGCGGATGCTTTTTCCGACTTCGGTAAACGACCAAAATGGGGCCGGTAGCGGAATGGCAGGTTTCCGGTAGCCACTCGGCAAAGCGGATGCTGACCAACACGGCTTGCGGTGGCGCTATCGGCCCTGACCGGACTTTGGCTTGATTGACATACGCTACGGCGCACCTTCTCCAGACCCGACATTCATACAAGGCGCAGCATTCGCTGCCATCATAGGCCCGCGGGATGGCAACGGCACTGGAGCCATCGGGTCCCCGGATGAGAGGCTCGGCCGTATCCGCATCAAACGCGACGACGAAGGGGACATTCCTGCTGCTAGGCTTGGTCTGCGAGATGATTTCCATTTTGGCGATTTGTCATCCGGGTCAGATTTTTCTTCCTGCAAGGATCAGCGCCGTCAGATGGCCACCTCAGAAAGCCCTAGTCGCGCCAAAAGGTCATCGCGGTTCGCGGCGATCTGCGCGATGGTCAGATCGTCCAGAACCGCCATGAACGCCCGCGTCGCCTCCTGCAGTTTCACGGACAACTGACAGATGCCCCGCAATTTGCAGGTGTTGCGGTCGGCGTTGAAGCACTCGACCACATCCAGCGGCCCTTCGGTCAGGCGCACTACGTCGCCCACCACAATCTCACCCGCCGGACGCGCCAGACGTAAACCGCCACGCGGGCCGCGCACCGTCTCAAGATACCCGGCTTGCGCCAGTTGGTGGACGATCTTGGTAAGATGCGCGCGATTGATCCGATGGGCCTGCGCCACCTCGTCGATCCGCACCAGATGCGGTGCGCGGATTGCGGCCATCTGCAGGGTCCGAAGGGCATAATTGGTATAGCTGGTCAGTTTCACTGCGCTCTCCACGGCAGGTGTGACAACTCGTCCTATATAGAAACTTGAATATGTTCAAAGGTCGAGTTATTCATTCATAAGAAATACATCAATAGGAAAGATAAGCCCATGTTCGGCTTTGATGCCATTGAACTGGCCCGGATCCAGTTCGCCTTCACTGTCTCGTTCCACATCATTTTCCCCGCCTTTTCGATCGGGTTGGCCAGCTATCTGGCGGTCCTGAACGGGCTGCATCTTTGGACCGGGCGCGATGTCTATCTGACGCTGTTCAACTACTGGAAAAAGATCTTCGCTGTGGCCTTCGGCATGGGCGTCGTGTCGGGCATCGTGATGTCCTATCAGTTCGGCACCAACTGGTCGGTGTTTTCCGACAAGGCCGGGCCGGTGATCGGGCCATTGATGGGCTATGAGGTGCTGTCGGCCTTTTTCCTTGAAGCGGGCTTTCTGGGCGTGATGCTGTTCGGGCGCGACAAGGTTGGCGCGCGGGCGCATTTCGTGGCCACGCTAATGGTGGCCATCGGCACGCTGGGATCGGCCTTCTGGATCCTGTCGGTCAATAGCTGGATGCAGACGCCGCAGGGCCATGCCATCAACGAGGTGGGACAGTTCGTGCCCGTCGATTGGTGGGCGATCGTGTTCAACCCGTCCTTCCCCTATCGTTTGGTTCATATGGTGCTGGCGGCTTACCTGACCACGGCGCTGGTCGTGGGGGCTGTGGGCGGCTGGCACCTGCAGCGCGACCGTGCCCATGCTGGCGCGCGCACGATGTTCTCAATGGCGATGGGCATGCTGATTGTGGTCGCGCCCTTGCAGATATTCGCGGGCGACCTGCATGGCCTGAACACGCTGGAGTATCAACCGGCCAAGGTCGCCGCGATGGAAGGGCACTTTGAGCCGCATCCCGAGGGCGGCGCACCCCTGATCCTGTTCGGCATCCCCGATGCTGCGAATGAAAGGGTCGATTACAAGGTCGAGATTCCGTATCTGTCCTCGTTGATCCTGACCCATGACCTGACCTCACCCTTGCCGGGTCTGACGGATTTCCCCGCCGATGAGCGCCCGCCCGTGGGCATCGTCTTCTGGTCCTTCCGCGTGATGGTGGCGCTGGGCTTTGCCATGCTGGGCCTTGGCATCTGGGCGCTGGTGGTGCGCCTGCGCGGCACGATGTATGACCGCCGCTGGCTGCACCGCGCGGCCATTGCGATGGGGCCTGCGGGTTTTGTCGCGGTGTTGGCGGGCTGGATCACGACCGAGGTGGGACGTCAGCCATGGACCGTCTATGGAATGCTGTCCACCAATGACAGCGTGGCCCCGGTCGAGGCGGCTGCGGTCGGTTCCTCGCTTGTGGCCTTCATCGTCATCTACTTCACGCTGTTCGGGGCAGGGACCTTCTACATCCTGCGCTTGATGAGCAAACGGCCCGAAAACGCCGCGCCGCTGCGTGATCTGGGCCCGACACGAGCGGCGGGTATGACCCCGGCCCCGGCGGTCGACGACGATTTCATCCCGGCGGAGTAACAGACATGTTCTTTGATCTTGCATTCATCTGGGCCGGGCTGATCGCCTTTGCCGTGCTGGCCTATGTCATCCTTGACGGTTTCGACCTTGGCGTCGGTATCTTGTTTCCCCTGATGCGGACCGAGGCCGACAAGGATCTGGCGATGAACACCGTCGCACCGGTCTGGGACGGCAACGAGACATGGCTGGTGCTGGGCGGTGGCGGCCTCTTTGCCGTGTTCCCGCTGGCCTATGCCGTCGTGATGCCCGCGCTTTACGTGCCGATCATCGTGATGCTGCTGGCGCTGGTGTTCCGTGGCGTCGCGTTCGAGTTCCGCTGGCGCACCAAGCGGGGCAAATTCCTGTGGGATCTGTCCTTCTTCGGTGGCAGCCTTGTCGCCACCTTGGCGCAGGGCGTGGCGTTAGGCGCATTGGTCCAAGGCATCGCGGTCGAAGGGCGGGCCTATGCGGGCGGCAACTGGGACTGGTTGACACCGTTTTCTGTGCTGACCGGCGTGGCGCTGGTCGCAGGCTATGCTTTACTGGGGGCGACATGGTTGATCATGAAGACCGACGGCCCCGTGCGCACCGCGGCGCATCGCCTGTCGCTCTGGCTTGGCGGGGCGACGCTGCTGCTGGTGGGCCTGGTCAGCCTGATCACGCCGTTCCTGAACCCGCTCTATCTGGAACGCTGGTTCACCTTCCCGAATGCGCTCTTCTCGGCTTTTGTGCCCGCGCTGATCCTGATCGCGGCCTTTCTGTTCCACAAAGGTCTGCGCGAAGGGCGTGATGCATGGCCGTTCCTGTCGGCGCTGGCGCTTTTCGTGCTCAGCTTCCTGGGGCTGGGGATCAGCTTCTATCCCTACATGGTCCCCCCCTCCCTCACCATCTGGGATGTGGCGGCACCGGATGAAAGCCTGTGGTTCCTGCTGGCTGGCGCATTGGTGCTGGTGCCGATGATCCTTGCCTATACCGGCTACGCCTATTGGGTGTTCCGCGGCAAGGTCGATCCGGCAGGGGGGTATCACTGATGCCGGACGCCCTTCGCAAGACCCTGTGGTTCATCGGCCTTTGGCTGGCGGGGGTCGGTACGCTGCTGCTGGTGGCCCTCGTGATCCGCGCGATGATCTTTTGAATTCCAATCCTTAGCGATCAACCAACCTACGGAGATACCATGAAAAAGCTTCTGACTGCCTGTGTCCTGTCCATGACGGTCGCCCTTCCCGCCATGGCCCAGGAGCAACGCAATCTGGTGACGGTTCTGACCGCACCCGAACCCCAGACCCAGTTGATGGCCATGGTGCTGACCATGAACGCCGTGCAGCAGGGTGCCACAGCGCAGATCCTGCTCTGCGGTCCCGCAGGCGACATCGCCTTGAAAGAGGCCCCAGCCAGCGTCACCGCCGGTCAACCGCCACGCGATGCAAGCCCGCAGGGTCTGATGCGGATGATGATGGACAAGCACAACGTCAAGGTCGAGGTCTGCGCCATCTATCTGCCCGGTAAAGGCGCCGATGCGACAATCCTGTTGGACGGCGTGACGCCCGCCGCTCCCGATGCTGCGGCGGGCGCGATCATGGCGGAAGACGCCGTCGTCCTCAGCTTCTGAGGCCAAAGAAATGCCCCGCATGTGTGGCATACGGGGCATTTATCAATACTGGCTCGGTGTCAGTGTCAGCGGCGTTCGAAATGGTTCAAAGGGATCTTGAGATAGGACCGCCCGTTGCCTTCCGGTGCGGGCAACCGCCCGCCGCTAATGTTGACCTGAAGCGCGGCCAGCATAAGCTTGGGCAACGGCAGGGTGGCATCCCGTGCATCGCGCACCGCCCGATACGTGGCGCGTGAAGGTTCGTCCTTCCAATGGATGTTCGCGGCGCGATGCTGCGCCACGGTCGCCTCGCACTGCGCCTCGCGCCCCGGCGCATAATCGTGGCCGACGAAAATCCGGATCTCCTCGGGCAGGGACAGGATCGTGGCGATGCTGTCGAAAAGCGCATTCGAACTGCCGCCGGGAAAATCGGCGCGGCTGCTGCCGCTGTCGGGCATCATCAGGGTGTCATGCACAAAGGCCGCATCGCCCGCGACATAGGTGATCGACGCCAGCGTATGACCCGGAGAGAACATCACCGTCACCGGCACACGACCGACCATGAAACGATCCCCGTCGGCAAAAAGTCTGTCCCACTGGCGACCGTCCACGGGAAAGTCCGCAGGCAGGTTGTATATCCCCTGCCAAAGCTTCTGCACACCCGTCACCTTCTCGCCGATTGCCGTCGGCGCACCGGTCTGTGCCTTCAGCCATGCTGCGGCCGAGAAGTGATCGGCATGGGGGTGGGTATCGAGGATCCAGACCAGCTCGATCCCGGCGTCCCGCACATAGGCCAGCAACTGTTCGGCATTGGTGTGGCTTGGCACTTAATGATGAGACTGCCGCCGCAAAAATCTCATATATTTAGAGCGGCACTTAATTTGAGAACTGGCAGTTAATTTGATAATCAGACTTGGATTTTGTCACTTTATGTGAGATTGACGCTCTTGGATGTTTTCACCGTGAGCCTGCCATGACTGACCTCTTCCCCGCCGAGATAGACGAGGTGATTTGGGACGAAGCGTGCAGACGAGCTGATGCGATTCGCGGCTTCCTGAAGCGTAATCCTGAGGGTGCGACGGCCGGAGATGTTGCCGAACTCGCGGCCGAGCTCGGCCTGAGCCGAGCGACCGCATACCGACTGATCAAACTGTTCCGCGCCGGCGGAACCGTGCTGTCTCTGGTGGATCGCAAACGGGGGCGCCCCGAGGGACATCGTGCCCTGGGCGAAAAGCGAGAAGAGATCATCCGTGCGACGATAAGCGCATATTATCTGAAGCAGACTCGGCCGACGGTTTCGCAGCTGGTCCGTGACGTGCAAACAAACTGCATGTCGGCGGGGCTCAAACCTCCCCATCGCCGGACGGTAGTGGCCCGCCTTAAGGACATCGACCTCCAGAAGCGTGCCAAGCGCCGCGGCGAACAGAAGATTGTAAAGGCGACGACGCCTGTTCCCGGGAGCTTCGGTGCATCCCGCCCCCTGGAAGTCATCCAGATGGACCATACGAAGGCCGACGTCTTCGTCGTCGACGAGGAGACCCGGCAGCCGCTCGGTCGACCATGGCTGACGCTGGCGATGGACGTCTGCAGCCGCATGGTGACCGGGTTCTATCTCACGATGGAGGCCCCGTCCCGGCTGTCCACTAGCTTGTGTCTGTCGCACTCGGTCTTCGATAAGTCGGCTTGGTTGAGAGAACGCGAGATCGCGGAGCCGTGGCCCGTTGCTGGCCTACCAGACACTGTTCACGTCGACAACGGCGCCGACTTCCGCAGCCGGGCATTCAAGAGAGGATGCCAGGATGCCGGCATCGCGATCGAGTGGCGGCCGCCGGGTGAGCCGCGCTTTGGCGGTCACATCGAGCGGCTTATTGGAACACAAATGGGACGGCTGCACCTGCTACCCGGGACAACATTCAGCAATGAACAGGAGCTGGGAGAGTACGACTCAAAGCGGCACGCGGCACTAACACTACGTGAACTCGAGCGGTATATCGCACTCGACATCGTCGGCTCCTATCATCAGTCGATCCACGGCACCCTGGGTCGCCCGCCGATTGCGGTCTGGCGAGAGCACGAGGGGGAGATCCCACTTCGGCTACCTCAGGATCGCATGCGCTTCTGGCTAACTTTCCTGCCTGAGCAGGAGCGAACGTTGCGGCCGACCGGCATTCACCTGTTCGGCCTGCGCTATTGGTCCGCAGCGCTCAGCGCCGACGTCGGGCGTTGCGACCGGCGCCTGCTTGTCAAATACGATCCGCGGGATATGGCGCGCGTCTTCGTTCAACGGCCATCGGGAAACTTCGTGGAAGCTCGCTATGCAGATCTGACACTGCCTTCGATCACCCTGCACGAGGCGGTGACCGCCCGACGCACCCTTCTGGCGAAAGGACGCCGTGAAGTCGACACCCGCACTATCGTCCGCACCGCCATCGCACAGCGAGAGTTGGTTGAGGCGGCAACGAAGAAGACGGCAGCGGCACGACGCGGGATCGCTTCGTCGAAATCAAAAGTGGATGGTCGGGGATGGGGCTCGCTCCGAGGCGTCGACTCCAGCAAACCTGTACCCTTTGTCGAGGATACAGATTGAGCTGGAGTGAACATGCACGATGAAGTTTCCCACCTGACCACCGGCGCCGCAGCGCTGCTTTCTGAAACGAACGAACGGCGCATTCGAACGATACGATCACGTCGCTGGGTTCTCTACCCTCGCGCCAAGCAGGCGCTCGACCGGCTGAGCGCACTCCTCGACCATCCGCGAGGCACGCGCATGCCTTCCGTCGCGATCTACGGCGACAGCGGTATGGGCAAGACCATGATCATGAAGCGTTTCCGGGACGAGCACCCGCCGAGCTTCAATCCTCTGACGGGCACGTTGAAGACGCCGGTCCTGGCCATGGAGATGACGAGCCGACCAGGCGAGCGACGCTTCTATGCCGAGCTGCTCACCCTTCTCGGCGCGCCTCAGCGGCCTCGTGCCGACATTGCCCAGATGGAACAGGCTGCATTACGCATCATGGAGGCCATCGGCGTGCAGGTGCTGGTCATCGACGAGGTGCACAACATACTTGCCGGATCCTATCGCGAGCAGCGCATCGTTCTGAACACTTTGCGCTTCCTCAGCAACCGCCTGCAGATCTCGCTTGTCTGCTTCGGCGTCAACGAGGCGCGGGAGGCGATCAGCGGCGACGTCCAACTTGCGCGCAGGTTTGAGCAGTTCACCTTGAGCCGATGGGCTGCAAACGAACAGTTCGAGACGTTGGTGGCCTCGATCCTGCGCAACACGCCGCTGCGTCGACCCTCGGTGCTTACACCGAAATCGCTGCGACGGATCCTGCAGATCACCGAGGGTATCACGGCAAACATCTTCCACATGATCAACAGCCTGGCCGTCGAAGCTATCGAAAACGGCCGCGAGCACATCAACGACGAAGCAGTCGAGAACTGGGAGCCAGAGTTCGATACCGAGGCGGCGTTCGCATGATTGAGAACACGCCGCCTCGACCGTTGCCGGTGGTGTTGTCGCAACATTCAGACGAACTCCTGTCATCCTGGATCGGTCGACATGCCGCCTTCTACGCGGTCCCGCCGCTGGTCATGCTTCGGCATTGCCTGCCGGAGGCCTCCTCATTGCGAGCGGCAGATCTGCAGCTGACCGGTTATCAGGAAATCCGCCTGGCCAACATGTTTGCCACCGAGCCGGCCATGATGCGTCGAATGACCTACGCGAATGTCGCGCAAGCATCGCGTCGGCTCATTGCCGCACGGCCAACGCAGGTCTGCACGTACTGCTGCCCTGGTGGCGCTGAACCGGCGCCAATCCTGCGAAGCCAGCATCTGGGGTGGCGCATTACGTGCCCTTTGTGCAGAGACCAACTCCGGGGTCCCGGTAAGTGGGAAATCCCCTCCCCTTTCCAGCAATATCGGAGTGCCGCTCTTCGTGGCGAAAAGCTGCTCGACGATGAAGCCAAACGTGGCATCGGCACTTGGACATCGCCAGCCGAGATTGCCCGGCTTCTTCTGATGCGACGCATTCCAAGACCTTTCCCGCGCGAGCATGACCTTTGGCGCTTCCGTGTGCTTGGCGCAATCATCCCTGATCTTGACCATGTCGTTGCCGAGCAGGGGGAGAATCTGCCCACGCCTGCAAAGCCGATCCTGCCGCTTCACATGCGACCAGCTCTGCTGGCCGGGGTAGCTATCGTCGAGCGTGCTGGGCCGGAGATGCTCCAGATGCTGAGTGGTCACATGATGGGCGACAATCGCGTCCGGTTCACTGACGCCGCGGAGAGCATGATGGCTCGAACTCGAACATGGAAAGCTTCATCACAGATGCACTTAATCTGAGAATCGGACGGCCAAGATTCTCACAATTAAATGCCAAACTTGGACCAATTCGGCGCATTCTTACAATTAAATGCCCAGCGACAGGTCCGATTATCGCCGAATGGCGAACACACGGCGCCATTGCACCACGCAACAAGGGGTTGGCGATCACGATGATGCTCGCCGTCTTCAGTGCGAGTATCGCAATGGGCATCGCCTCGCTGGTGCTGATCATTCAGGGTATCTGCATGGTGGGCGCGGCCGCCTTCATTCTCAGCCGCCCCAACTCCTCCGGCTAAACCGGGTACTGCAAGCGACATGACAAGCTCAAATTCGCATGCCCCCCAGCCGTAACTGGTTGGAATCCGCGGGTTATTGCAGATTTCTTCAACACCGCGCTGTTCAACCGTCCGCTACTGCCATCAGCCGCTTGATATGCCGGGCAAAGGCCCAGGTTGCCGGGATTCCCAGAATTGCCCCGCCCAGTACGGATTGAACAGGCGTCAGCACCGGCCAGCCGATCCACGACCAGATCAGCGACGCGAAGAAAAGGTTGACGGCCATTGCTCCGGCCCCGAACGGATATAGGATCAGGGTCAAGCGCCGCAGGCTCATCGGCGGCTGATCAGCCATTGCACCGCGACAAGGGCACAAAGCAGCAGCACAGAGGCTATGAGATAGGAAAGCTCAGCCTGCGCCGTCTGCGGCTGCGGTATTGGCCGCTGGAATGCTTCGGCGGTGGCAAGCGCTGGGGCAAACAGAACAAGAAGGAAAAGAGGAATACGCATGTCAGGACTCCTGTGTCAGCGAACGGTAGATATCAGGCAAGGCGCGGCCTAGACGCGCCGGTTCAGGCAGCAAGGTGAAACCGGCACGCCCAAAGATGCGGGCGAACCAGTCCTGCCCATCGGCATCGACGATCACGCCATGCACGGATTGGCCGGCACGGCGCGCTTCACGCACTGCCATGTGGCTGTCTTCGATCCCATGGGTTCCCTCATAGTGATCAAGATCATTGGGCTTGCCATCCGTAAGGACCAGCAGCAGCTTTCGGGCGGAAACCTCGGTTGAAAGCTGGGAGGCATGGCGGATCGCTGCTCCCAAGCGGGTGTAGTGGCCGGGCTTCAAACCTCCGATACGGGCGGTAACGTCGGCTGTGACGCGCCCCTCGAACCCCTTGCAGCGGGTCAGGAACACCCGGTCGCGCCTCAGCGAGGAAAAGCCCCAGATCGCCAACCTGTCGCCCGCCGCGTCGATGCCACCGGCAAGCGCGGCCAGCGCCTCGCGCATGGTGTCGATGATGGAGCGGGTGCCGACCACCGATTCTGTGGACCGCGAACAATCCATCAGGATCGCCACCGACAGATCCCGCTCCACATTGCGCAGATCACGGAAGATGCGGTCGGTGCCCTGTCCGGTGGCGCGAATATCGACTTGCGCCGCAATCAGCGCATCGATGTCAAGTTCCGCCCCGTCCACTTGCCGAGGCAGCAGGATGCGGCGCGGCTGCAAAGCTTCAAACTGGTGACGCACGCGGGTGATCAGCCGTTGATCGGGCTTGAAACCATCGCCCGGAAGGGCATCGGCTTCCAGCACGATGCAGTGGTCGGGCATGTAGCCGCGCGCACGGTGGTTCCATTCGGGATAGGTAAAGCGCGCCGACAGACGTTCATGGTCGGCATCCTGCGGGGCCAGATCCAGATGCAGGCGCAGCCGCGTGGCGGCGCGCTTGTGGTGCTGGCTGAGCGTGATGCTGTCCTGATCCTCGGCTGCCTTCTGGGCATTTTCGAGCTCATCATCATCCGTGGCGCGGTTGAGACCCATGCTTTCGACCCAGGACAGGATCGATTCGAACCGGTGCATGATGAAGCTGTCGGTCCGGTTGGCCTGGTCGTTGTCCTGCCGGTTGCCCTGTTTCCGTGTGGCGGTGGCGAGGCCCTGGGGAGCGCTGATGGCCTCATCGGCAGGGCTTGCCGCCGCACCGCTGGCAGCACTCTCGAGCCGCAACCAGATTGGCATCGGCTCAAGTGAGGCAAAACCGCGTGGAGCTGGCAGGACAATCGAACTGGCGGACGAGAACGGTCCGCGCGACAGAACGGCCCGTGCACGTTCCGCCACTTCGCGTTCGGTCCGCGAGCGAGTCAGGTCGGCGCGAGCCGTCAGGAGATAGGCGCAAAGCTCGGCATGAGGCGCCCGCAAGCCCGGGCAATGCTCAAGCACGCAGGCCGTTGCATGGTCCATCGCCTCCAAATGAGCAAGGTCAGCGGCGAGCGGATCTTTCGGCACTGTGGCGGGCTTTGCAAAGGCCGCAAGGGCCCCCAGCCACAAATACGCCACGCGGTTCATCGCCACGGTCGGAAAAGCCGCCATAGTCGGCGGCAGGCGGAGCGTCTCGCCATCAAACCGGGCGACGTATTCCAACACCCGCGCATCAGCCAGTTGAGCCCCGACCCCGCGGCGGTGGTGTGAGGCAGTGGCTGAACTCGCGACGATCTCAACGCCCGCCCCGCCGCCCAGCGCGCGGAACAACAGCGTGATGCTGGATCGCAGGGACTCCAGGGAAACCGCACTCGCGGCATGGCCAGCCATCGGGGCCATCCGGACGGCAACGCCGTGCCAGAGGTTTCCCATTGTCTCCTCGGGCTCCATCAGGTCCATCGGGTGCAAGGCCATGGTTTTATCCGTAGACGCTTGCGATCACGTCGCGCAGCGCTTGTGCCACGTCAGGCTCATCGGTCAGCGGTTCGACCACCGCGGCCTGCAGCGCCCGTTCGAGCGGCATCCCCCCGGCAAGCAGTGTCGCGGCGTAGATCAGAAGCCGGGTCGACACCCCCTCCTCCAGATCCATGCCGGACAGCGCGCGGATATGCCCGGCCATTCGCACCAACGGAGCGACGCGGCCGGCATCCAGACCGCTCTCACGGGCCACTACCGCAGTCTCGGTCGCCGGATCGGGAAAGCCAAAGGTAATCGACAGAAACCGCTGCCGGGTGGACGGTTTCAACCGCTTGAGGATGTTCTGATAGCCGGGGTTATAGCTTGCCACCAGCATGAAGCCGGGCGGCGCCACCAGTTCTTCGCCGGTTCGGTCGATCATCAGGGTGCGGCGGTTGTCGGTCAGCGGGTGCAGAACAACCGTGACGTCCTTGCGTGCTTCGATGACCTCATCCAGATAGCAGATTGCGCCTTCTCGGACCGCACGGGTCAACGGACCGTCGATCCATTCGGTCGCCCCGCCGCGCAGCAGATAACGCCCGATCAGATCAGCCGCCGACAGGTCATCATGGCAAGCGACGGTGTAGAGCGGTCGACCCAGGCGAGCCGCCATGTGTTCCACAAATCGCGTCTTGCCGCAGCCGGTCGGCCCCTTCAGAAGAAGGGGCAAACCGTTGGCGTGGGCCGTTTCGAACAAGGTACATTCCTGGGCGACGGGATGATAGTAGGGTAGCTCCGCCTCCGATTTCTTGGATAAGGCAATCATGGCGTATCGGCGACCAGCGGCGCCGTGTTCGGGGTGATGATCTCGCGACGCACCACGATCTGACTGTAAATGAACAGCAGCGCACCCAGCACCACTGCTACACCCGCTCCGAACCGCATGACATAGAACAGGCCGAGCTGGTCCTGAACATCCATGTAATAGTCTCCCACGATCCGCTGCATGTGGGTCTGGATCGTGCCGGCAAAGGTCAGTACGAAAGTCATGAACGCCATGCCCCCGGTCATCAGCCAGAAGGAGATCATGTTCAGCACCTGGTTATAGGGAGCCCGACCCCGCAACAGCGGCATCGCATAGGTAATGATCGCAAGGTTCATCGCCACATAGGCGCCGAAAAACGCTAGATGCCCGTGTGCTGCCGTGATCTGCGTGCCGTGGGTGTAGAAGTTGACGCCGTGGAACGTGTGCAGGAAGCCCCAGACACCTGCCCCGAAGAACGCAACCGTAGCCGAGCCGAGCGCCCACAGGAGCGCCGCCTTGTTGGGGTGGTTGCGCCGCCCCTTCCATACCATGATGAAGGCGAAGGACATCATCGCAAAGAACGGCACCACCTCAAAGGCCGAGAAGATGGATCCCGTCCACTGCCAATACGCAGGCAGTCCGATCCAGTAGAAGTGATGGCCGGTTCCAAGGATGCCCGAGAAAAGCGCCGTTGCGACGATGACGTAAAGCCATTTCTCGACCACTTCGCGGTCTACTCCGGTCAGTTTGAGCATCAGGAATGCCAGGATCGCGGCCATGACGAGTTCCCACGTGCCCTCGACCCAGAGATGGACGACGAACCACCAATACATCTTGTCGAGGCTCAGATTGTCGGGGTTAATGAAAGCAAAGATCCACAACAGGGACAACAGCCACAGCCCGGTCAGCAACACGCCCGTGATTGCGGTCTTCCGCCCGGACAGGACGGTCATCGAGATGTTGAGCAGGAATATCAGCGCCGCCACCAGGATGCCGAACTTCACCCAGAGCGGTTGTTCCAGAAACTCGCGTCCACCGTGAATTCCAAAAAGGTAGCCAATGACGGCGCCCAGGGTGCCAACGACAAGGATGATCAGTTGAAGATAGGCCAGCTTGACCGACCAGATCTCGCATTCCGACTCCTCGGGCACGAGGAAATAGGCCGCGCCGAAGAAGCCCAGCAGAAGCCAGACGATCAGCGCGTTGGTGTGGATCATGCGGATAATGTTGAAGGGGAGCAGCTCGGACAGGGTATTTGGCGAAATGTAGATCCAGCCCGCCAGCAATCCGCCGGCAACCTGAATGCCGAACAGTCCCATTGCCACGAGAAAATAAGCGTAAGCGACTTTTTGTGATTGATACTTCATGGCTCTCTCCTAACCCGCGTCCGTCGGCGGCCAGCCTTGTGTGTCTGTCTGGTCGGCCCAGCGCAGGAACTCGGCCAGAGCGCGCATTTCCTCCGGGGTGATTTCGAATGAAGGCATCTGGCGGCGGCCTTCGATGCCGCTCGGCTGTGCCGCCATCCAACCATCCAGGATCTCATAAGCGGCTTCGGGGTCGTCCAGCACGCCCCAGCGGGTCATCACATTGCCAAGTTCAGGCGCGAAATAGGCGCCTTCGCCATGCAGCGTATGGCAGTTGATGCAGCTGTGGCGTTCCCAGACATGCTTACCCAGAACCACTTCTTCCGACAGCGGCATTCCGGCGGTGGAAACATTGACCACGTAACGGTGGGAATGGATTGTCATGACTATGAACACGATGATGAAAAACAGCGATCCACCATAGAAGATGTTCCTGGCCCGTGACTTCGTGAGGATCTCTGACATTGCGACGGTCCTGGCGATTGTTGCGGATCAGGAAGCATTACGTGGCGCATGGTGGGGCTACGTTGTTCTTTAACAACCTCAGTGAAAAATCCGGTCCAACGTCGCAGCATGACACCCTTAGCGAAAGGCTGACATATTTCCCCGACCGCAGGCTTCCAATGCGTGTGTTGCGCAATTTACGGACTGGCAGCTGTTTCGGTCAGAGCACTACGATGCGGCGTGCGCAACGACGCCCGCGGTCATGGTTTCAGGCTTCCAATTCATGGCAAGACCTGAAGTATCCCCGCCGTCGAAATTGCCGGAGTCTGAGCTCATCATCGCCAGGCGACGCAGGTCTTTCACCACGATCAGACAACGCGTGCTTTTGACCACTCCCTGCCTTTCCCAGACACTGAGAAATCGGCTGACGGTGTGCATTGTGGTGCCCGTCATGTCGGCAATGTTCTGCCGGGTAACTGGAAAACCGATCTCGACGCCGCCTGCAACCTGGCGTCCGCATTGAGCGATCATCCGCAGGAGGGCACAGGCGATTCTTTGCTGCACCAGCTTCGTCGACAGTTCGACAATCCGGTTGCTCATCTCGTCGGCCCGCGCACCAATCGACCGGAGGGTTTCGGCCGCAAAACCCTCATATGCAGCAGTGAATACCGGCCACAGGGCATTAGGCCATGAGAGGATCTGACAGCCGTCTGCGGTGATTGCTGTGACATGGTGCTTTGCCTGCCCAAGGGCTACCCCGATACCGAACATCTGACCTTTCGCAATGTGCAGAATGATGATCTGGTTGCCCTCGGCTGTCAGCCTCACAAACCGGACGTGGCCGGACAGAAGCACATGGAACCGCCGGATGGGTTGCCCCTCATCGAAAATCACTGTTCCGCTAGCCGGACAACACGATTCCGCCAGATCAAGCACCTCTCGCAATTGCTGAGGGTCAAGTCGACAGAACGGCGGCATTCGGCCAAGCGGGGTTTCCTGGGGTATTTTCATCTCATCTTCCAAAACGGTTGAGCGAGCACAATGGGTTGCCGCACATCATAGGAGCTGATCCGAGGTAGAGTGCTGATGCAGATTAGATGAGGACGCGTATTTTGGCCCCGACACGATTTCTCTCAACGGAGGCTGTGAGGTTGTGGCAGCGCAAAGAGAAACGTGCGCCATTGGTCTAGAACCGGGACACCCCAATCCTCCTGTTCCAGAGAAATGTCCTGAAAGGACGGCCAATGTTTACCAAATTGATTGCCGTCAGCTTTGCCACCCTGCTTCTGGTACCCGCCGCCCTCGCCGAAGATCACGAGGTGAAAATGTTAAACAAGGGTGTCGAGGCTGTGATGGTCTTCGAGCCCGCCTTTGTGAAGGCTGTTGTTGGTGACACCGTCACCTTCATTACCGTCGATGAGGGCCATAATGTCGAAAACATCAAGGATATGCTCCCAGCAGGTGTCGAGCAATTCAAAAGCAAGATCGGCAAGGATTACGTTCTCACGCTGACCGCCGAGGGCCTTTATGGCGTCAAATGCACCCCGCATTACGTAATGGGCATGGTGGCCCTGATCCAGGCCGGCGCGCCGCTCAACAAGAAGGCTGTCGTCTCTGCAAAACTGCTGGGCAAGGCAAAGCCCCGGTTTGAGCCTTTGGCCGCCCAAATCGCCGATTAACCGAACACATCCATCCGCAAGGGCGCAGGTCATGTCAGGAAAGGAGGCCACACATGTTCGTTGAAAACATCCCGAAGGCGGTGCACGCCAAACTCGTGACCATAGGGGACGACAGTGAGTTGATGGAAGCCGCAAAGCTCCTGACTTCCGGGACAGATCTCGTGGTCGTGTGTGACAGCGAGGGCATCGCCTGCGGCGTGGTCACCAAGACGGACATCGTCAAGCAGATGAGTGTGTGCACTGGCGCAGCATGCCACTGCCCGGTTTCCACAGTGATGACCCGCGCCATCGTGGTTTGCCGTGAACAGGACCTTTTGCAGGACGTCTCGGAGAGAATGAAGGCGCGGCGCCTAAAGAACATTCCGCTGGTGGATATACAAAACCGTCCCTTGGCTGTGCTGACCGCAAGGACTGTTCTCAGCGTCTTGCTGGGCGACCTCGAACTCGAGGAAGCGCAACTGGTCGATTATGTAAAGGGAGTTGGCTACCGATGACAGTTTCCCGGGTCTAAGGGAAGCTCACCCGGGAGTACTGCGTGATGCCCAGTCCCGTTCGGTCGCCGGCCTTATCGGAAATTCGGGTTGCCGCACTGTCGCGATGGGACAATGAAGGCGGTGCTCCTGCGGCCATAGGGCAGCACTTGCTGGTGGATCTGGAAACCGAAGCCGGAGTGCATCAAAAAGTTACTGCCTCACGGCCTTCAAAGATGACACCGCCGGAGAATGCTCACTTGAGCAACGGGCCGTCGTGATCGAGATAGGCTTTGTCGAAATCCGCGAACGCCATCAGTGCGTTGAGATCATGAATCTGGACAAGACCGTGCTGAAAGGTGACCAGACCCTCCTCACGCAATTCACGCAGAACACGATTGACATGGACCGCCGTCAATCCCAGCGCATCCGCCAGAAGATATTGTGACAGTGGGCAGGCGTAACCCGATGCAGAGCCGAGCCCGACCAGCTTCAGCCTTGCACCCAGCTCGAGCAGGAAATGCGCCATGCGCTCCTTCGCATCCCGCCGTCCGATCCCTACAAGATGCTCGACCACCATCGCTTCGTCGCGCGATGCGGCCCATAGCACGGCGGTGGCAAGGCGCGGCGTCCTGGAGAAGGTCTCGAGCAAGTCCTCGGCAAGCACCTCGGATGCCTCGACCCTGGTGACCGGTTCGATATTGTGATCGGCGGTGCGAAACAGAACCGATCGCAGGCCGAGAAAGTCACCCGGGATCTGGAAATCGACGATCTGACGGTCACCGCCCGACAAGAGCTTGTACGAGCACACCCAGCCCGACGCCAGAATATAGGCGGATTGATTGGTCTGCCCCTGATGCACCATGTCGCACCCGGCGGCAAACACCTTGCGGCGACTGTGCAGCCCATCCAGCGCAGACATTTCCTTCTCGGAAAGAGCCACGAAAGTTCCAAGTTTGCGTGCGAGCGGGCTTTGCGGTGCTGTCAAATGCCGACCCTCCTTCGCCGCATACATCTTGAAAAAAGACCTGTCTGAATCCGCCGCAGGAACGACGGTTAAACGTCGATAGGGCTGCGAAAACTGATCTGCCTCAGTGTATGATACCATATTCATGCGAGACTGATGCAGGGATTAAAGTGGCGAGGTACTCCCCATGTACGCCACCAAATCGCAAGAGGTCAGCCCAATGCCCGAAGTTTCCGACGTGTATGGAACGGCAGCACTTGCAATCTGCGAGTCGCTTCTGCTTTCGCTGAATGATCGCAAAATCCTACCCGAACACGAAATCGTCGGGATCCTTCGCGATGCAGCCGCGGCCCATTCAAACGATACCGGCGAGGACGGCAAAGCCGACCTTCACCAGGCCGTCGCCGCACTGATCAACGGCATTCTCGCGGGCGGAAATTCGGTTCGTCGCAGGTAATTCCGTGAACTTGGAGCGGAGAGATCTCCGATTGGCAACCTACCTCTCTTCAGGCCGGAGACGTCTCACCTTGATTCATGCGATTGTGGATGACAAGCTTGCCCCGGTTGCTGCCCGGACACAGTTATGCCGTTCTTCCTTAGCGGGATTAAGCGCAGCATCGGCACGTGCCAAAGCAGCGTCAGGATCGCGGTCGCTCTTCCACAGGGATGTTACGCCTATACTCGTTGTCAGGTACAGTTTCCGGCTCTCGTATCTACCGGAGAAGCGGCGACAAGCATGCGGGCGCGCTCTGCTACCATGATGGCGCCCCACTCGTCGGTACTGGGCAGCAGGACAGCAAACTCCTCGCCACCGATCCGCGCCAACAGGTCACCACGACGAACTGCCCGTTTGAATAGTCCGGCAACGTGGCGCGGAGCATCATCACCCGCGGCATGTCCGCGCGTATACGCACAGCGCATCCCCATTGGTCCATTGCGCGAACTTCGGTTCCCGGCGCCCGCAGTCTGTAATATGCCTGCCGTGGAAAGTCCGTCCGCCATCGCTGCCGAGCGATTCATGACGCTGACACTTCGCCAACGGCCGGTGAGAATGTGACCCTCAGCCCCTGCCCCGAACAATGTGCCGTTCGGGCTCGACGTCGCAACCGCTTTATCGCGCAAAGACGGTTGCCTCCGCCGCATCATCCTCCTGACCGGCAACCCGACCGCCCAATCGTTTCCTACCGGCGATGTGCCCACTGCGGCGATTTCACCCACAGACACCAGCTCTGCCTCAAGACCCTTGGCCCTGAGAGTGCTGACAACCCGGTCCGTGATGAAGCCCTGCGCTATGCCATTGAAGGTCAAGGCCGCGCCCGGGACAAGTTGGATCCTCGCGGACGACACCTCAACCTTGCTCCATCCAGTCACCGCGCCCGCCGCCGATAGCGCCGGCGACAGACTGGAACTCCATGTTCGCCACGAAGGCGGCCGGGAACAGACGCTCTCGATTCCGCCCTCGGCAGCCGCGGCAGTTGCAGCCCATCTGACGCACATGCTGCGCGGCGAGCGCGGCGCCGTGCTGGCCCCGAAGGCCAGGAATTAAGCCCGACCGAGGCGTCCGCCATTCTCGGCATCTCGCGTCCACTCGTCGTCCTGCGCATGCATCGGGGCTAACCGCTATTCTGCTATTTGGGCAAACACCGACGCGCCTTGCTGAAGGAGGTGCTCACCCTGAAAACGAGGCGACACACGGCAGGCTGCGGTGGATGCGCTTACTGCGGACACTGAAGACCTGATCCAGACCCATCGCCTCAAGACCGGTCGTCGTGGGCTATGATGAGTGATAGGCATCTTGCCGCCCCGCAGTTGCATTGCCGACGGAACGCTGACACTAGCGAACTGCGGGGTAAAGACGCGGAAGCCACCGCTCGATGATGTCAACAGGAAAGCCGAGACGGATCTTTCCCTTCGCGCTGGCCGATGTCAGGACACCGCAGTTTAGCAGACCGGACAGCACCGTCCTTGCCTGACGTTCTTGGTATCCGGTTAGCGCCTGAATTTGCGAACGCGAAAACTCTCCGCTGAGGACGGCCTCACGCAACAATGGCCAACTTCCTTTTGGAAGCCGCTGCATTTGAACCTCCTCATTGCACCAGATCTCGATGCGGTTCAGCAACTCCTCCGGCTTGAGCAGTTCTTCCATGAATGTGACCTGGTCCAGGCAACATGATAGGAAGAAGGCGGTAAACTCAGTGAGGCCCGCTTGTGTGAGGTCGCCCCGGCCATCCAGATCGCCACGCCTTGGCTGGTCGGCCTGGGACAGCAGGCGTTTGTAGTCTGAGACATTTCTGGCAAGACCCCGCGAGACCGACCAAAGTTCCGAGCCTATTCCGAGATCGCGCAAAAGGGCATGCGAAAACAGTCGCGAGACGCGTCCATTACCATCAAAGAACGGGTGTATCCATGCCAGTCGGTGATGAGATGCGCCAACCCCGATGATTTGCTGCAGCTTGGAAAGCATCCTGAGGGAGTAGCCCTCGACGAACCGTGCAAGGAGCGGCTCGATCATTTCGGGATCCGGGGCGATGTGTTCACCCACCTTGACATGCCGTGTTCTGAGTTGGCCCGGGACCATTTTAATTTCTTCGCCGGTATCAGGATTGCGGATAATCAGTAGCTCGTCCGGTAGCCGCCGACAAAACTCCCCGTGAATCCAGCAAATACCGTCGAGCGACAAAACCGGAAACGGCATGTCGCCTCCGTCAATGAGCTGCTGAACCTCGATATGGGCGCGAGCCTCGAGCTGAAGATTGCGTTTCTCTGGTTCTTGCGCAAAATCGCCCGCCATGGCTCGATCGATATCGATTGGGAGTGTGTTGTGTCCTTCTATGAGATTTGAGTAGTAGCAGTTCATCGAGCGCACCAGATTGCCGACCGATGAGCGCATGATGGGATGCAGGCGTGCGGCGAAGCGACTGGCGGAAGAGGTCAGTTCGATCGCCAGATCTTCCAAGTCCCGATTGCTTTCGGGTAGAAGGGGTTCCATGCTCGCCGAGCTGACCATACTTTGCCGATCTCTATGCCGTTAAATTCTTCTTTCTGAGCATAGCGATAGCTATCAAATGAATCAATCATTTTGCCGGTTTAATTGCCGGTTTCGATCAAGGCCGGATGTCTGAGAGAGTCACCCGCTTTCCTCGCGATGAGCTTCCCTCGAACACCATGGTGCCAATCTCCCAGGGGGTCGCAACCCGTCGACAGCATCGCCTCGAACTTACTCATCCTCCTGAGTTTCTGGATCTGGATCCGTGACAGAATCCACTTCAATCCGCCGACTGAGCATCCCCGCGTCTTCCAACGCCTCCATGTCGGGCAGGTCGCGCAGTGTCTCCATGCCGAAGGCCGACAGAAAATGTTTCGTCGTCACATAGGTGTCGCTTGGCACTTAATTATGAGAATGTCATACAAATTATTCCAAATGCGGGAGTGGGAAAAAGGTGGGGGTAAGAAATATAGCGTAACCAGAGCCCTTTTCAGAAGGGTACTCGTGGATGTCACAATTGAAGCTGAATGTTGTGGTCGAGTTAGTCGGGCTCGATGGCGCTCGACAGTGTCGAGAGATTGCGATCGTCGACCGCAGTGTCGACGGAGTGGGACTCGACGCGCTCGGCCTGTCCCTGGCAGAAGGCAAGGCGATACAGGGCCGCCTGCAAGAAGAGCTTACGCAGTTTCGTGGCCGCTTTCAAGGGGTTCATGACTATCGATCTCGCACGGTCCATTCGCTCTTCGGTATTTGTCACCTGCGGGTGCCTCGGTTCCGCAGCTGCACCTGCGGAAAACCGGCGAAGTCGAATACCGGAAACATCGAGACCTTGTTGAAGGGCAGAGCGACGCCGGAATTGGAGCGCGTACAAGCGGAGCTCGGTTCGCGCCTGTCGTTTCGTGAAGCAGCTCGTGTACTCGACCTTTTTGTACCGACCGCGCGGCCACACAATCATCGAACCGTCGTCAACCGGCTCGCCAAGGTGGCCGATCAGATCGAAAAGTGGGATGCCGCGAGTCCCTATCGCATGAGCCGGGCCGGCGGATCCCCCATTTCCGTCTTCATTGATGGCGCCTATATCCGTGCAGTTCCCGGATATCAGAGCCGGCATTTCGAAATCGCCATGGGACGCGTTGTTTCACCGGGGCGGCTACCGCGTCAGTTCGCGGCCGCACCGCATGTGACCACCGGCAAGCACGATGCGGTTCGTGCCGCAATGCGTGCGCAAGGATGGCTGCCTGGCCGCGACGTCACTGTTTTCAGCGACGGAGACGTCGGGCTGCAAAGCATCGTGCTCAGTGCAACAAGGCAGCCCGTGACGCATATTCTTGACTGGTTCCATCTGTCGATGCGGCTCCGGCACATCGAACAGACGTGGCAAGGCCTCAGTCATATCGGCGATCTGAGTATCTATCTTCGAGATGTTGCGGTTGATGTGCCGAGGCTTCGCCATCTGCTTTGGAGCGGCTACGTCAGGAAGGCGACGAAAGCCGTGAAGAATATGCTCTACCAGTTGGAACAGCACGCCACGCTTCGTGACGCCAACCAAAAGTTCAAGCGATTATCCGTATTGATCAGCAATCTCCGGTCCTACCTGGTCCAGAATACAACGTCGATTGTCGATTACTGCATCGATATCGGTCGGGTCAGCCGATATTGAGTTCTCCGGCCGAAAGCGCCGCCAATAGCCTCGTGAACGCTCGGATGAACAAGAAGCGGCAGATGCGTTGGTCTCCTGCCGGCGCCCATCGGGTATTGCAGGTCCGGGCAGCGGTTGCCGATGGTCGGCTCAAGCAAGCCAGGTTTGCCCGTGCGGCTTGAACCCCACCTTTTTCCCGCTCCCATCGAGAACGAAGCCATCCTGATCGACGGCCCGCCAAAGCCAGTGCTTCTTGCCGCCGATGGAGATGACCACTTCATCAAGATACCATTTATCGCCGAGCCGACCCTTGGATTTCCGTCGGATATCTTTCGCAAAGCGCCGCCCGAATTTCTCGGCCCAAAGGCGCACTGTGTGGTGCGAGACAATGATCCCGCGCGCCGCCAGCAAGTCTTCCACCATCCGCAGACTGAGCGGGAAACGAAGATAAAGCCAGACGGCATGCGCAATCACTTCAGCTGGGAACCGGTGGCGGCGATAAAGGGGATCTCGAACGGTTTGGGTCATGCCGCAAAATCGCATAGGTCAATCGCCGCGGGGTTAATGTTACAATGCCGGTTCAAGTCACCGCGCCAACTTCAGCGCTTCGTCTCAATCCACGACCCGATCGCCAACCTCTTCCAAATTCCTCGCCACAACATGCTATCTCGCGATTATCGCGAACTGCGAGGGGCCGCGATGAAGATGTGGAGCGAGATCGCGCAACTTCAGGTAGCCTGATCGCAAACCTCGTGTCCTACCTTGACCCGAGGCCGATAAGTTTACAGTGCCCTTTCGAGGCCTGCTCAGGCTTCACACTAGTTACGGCCCACTGGATTGCTCGACCGCCCATGGCGGCCTTTGTCAAGAGGCTTCTACCCGACCGGTTACCCGGCAAAGCCGCTCGTCAGATACCAGACCTATTGACAGTCGCGCTCGATGCGCCCAGCACAGCTTGGCGGTGCTGACGAGCTTTTCGACCGAAGTGTCGGCTGCGAGAGTGGAGAGCCAGTATTTGAGCGGCTCGCTGTAGCCCTCGGGCCATTCGATCAGACGACTAAACTTGAAATGTGATCCCTGTGCCCTGACAATGAATCACATGCCGCCGCCTGAAAGGGAATTCCCAAGAGGACTCTTCCGTCAGGCGCTATCCACTAGTTCTCAATCTGGGACACGAAATTCATGAAAGCCCGAACGGCGGGTATGACGTTTCTGTTCCCCGGCATGACGGCGTAGATAGGGGTTGGAGACGCGAAATCATGCGCCTCCAAGAGCCGTATCAGCCGCCCTTCTTCGAGATCTGGCATCGCACGCAGTTGCGTCACCCGACCAATTCCGACACCCGCAAGAATGGCCGCATAATGCGCCGCGCCGCTATCCGTTGTGAAATTGCCGCGGACCTCCAGACGACGGACACGGTCACCATCCTGGAAAGTCCAGACGTTGGTCATCTGGCCGAGTGTCGACAGGTTCAAGCAATTGTGTTGATTGAGATCATCAGGCTTTTCGGGAACCCCGAAGGATTCCAGATATCTTGGACTGGCGCACACGATGCGCCGGGCCGACATCACCTTTCTTGCGATCAGCGATGAATCGGACATGGTCCCGAAACGGATCGCCATGTCGAAGCCCGAAGCCACCAGATCCTCGAACTTGTCGGACAAGCTCAGGTCAAGCCGGATCTTCGGGTAAGCCCGGTGAAACTCCGGCAATCGGGGGACGATCGCATTGATGCCGATCATCACGGCGCAGGAGACGCGCAATGTGCCGCTGGGTTCGTTCTTGAGAGCCTGGACGGCGTTTTCCGCTTCGCTCAAGCAGGACAAGGCCCGCTTGCCATGTTCAAAGTAGATGCGTCCGACGGGCGTCAGGCTGAGCGTCCGTGAGTTGCGATTGAGTAAGCAAACGCCCAGGCGTTTCTCCAGCCGGCTCAGACGCTTGGAGACCGTCGATCGCGGCAGGTCAAGGGCCCTCGCCGCATTTTGAATGCCGTCACGTTCCACCACTGCGATGAAGAGCGCGATATCAAGATCGACGAAAGGAGATTGTGCTGTATCGTTGGTCCGCTGCTCACTCAATCACGGGCTCTCCAACGGTCAATAACCAAGCGTCTCGGGAAGCCACATGGCCACTTCCGGCACAAACACGACGAGCAGGATAATTGACGCGATTGCCGCAATCAATGGCACCACCTCGATCGAGGCTTCTTTCAGGCTGCACCCGGCAAAGGGAGCAACGATGAAGAGGCCAAGCGCAACCGGCGGGGTAATCAGCGCGACCTGCACGGTCATGACGACCACGAGGGCAAGATGATGCGGATCGACACCGAAACGCACCGCCATGGGGGCCAGAATGGGAACAACCATGATCATCGCGGCCACGCCCTCCATGACCATGCCCAATATGAGAAGCAGAACGAAGGTCCCCACCAGGAAGGCCTGGGGAGATGAAACGAGCGGCTCGAGAGCTGCGGCCAGAGACTGCGGAATGCCATTGAGGACGAGCAGCCAGGCAATCAGTTTCGCTGTAGCGAGAAGGATGAAGACCACGCCGCTCATCTTCGCGCTTGTGAGCAGTGCCGCCGCAATGTCCGACAGCGTGAGCTTCCTGAGAACAAGCGTGCCTACAAGCAGCGAATAGGCGACCGCGACAGCGCCTGCCTCCGTTGCCGTGAACCAGCCGCCGATGATGCCGCCGATGACAATGACCGGTACCATCAAACCGAGAGCCGCGCCCCTGAAGTCGCGGAGGATTTCCCGTATCGACCAGGAGCCCTGCCCGCGCGGAAATCCCCGCAGCGGCGCCATGATGGCAACGGTCAGCATCAGCGCCAGGCCGATCAGAAGGCCGGGAACCGCCCCGGCAAGGAAGAGCTTTCCCACGGAAAGCCCGCCCCCATAGATGTAGACGATAATCAGCATCGCGACACTGGGAGGAATGATCGCCCCCATCACCGAGGAGGCTGCCGTGATTGCCGCGGCAAAGCCGGGCTTGTAGCCCTCTTTGACCATTGCGGGCACCAGCGTCGAACCGACCGCTGCCGTATCGGCCACGGCGACGCCCGTCACTCCGCCAAACAGCATGCTCGAGCCAATGTTGACATGGGCCAGGCCACCGGGAAGCGGTCCCACCACCGCCTTTGCAAACCGGATCATCTGATCGAGCATCTGGGAGCGGGCCAGCAGATCCCCGGCCATGATGAAGAGAGGGATTGCCAGCAGGGGAAACGAGTCCATACCACCGAAAATGACAGTGGGCAGGACATCGAGCGACATGCGGTCGCTGCTCAGAAGCACACCGATGCCGACGAGGCCGAGGGTGAAGGCGACCGGCACACCGAGGGCCAGAACAATGAAAAACAAGGCGAGCCAGATGCCCATCATAGCGGTGATTCCTCGGTGCCTGGGGTGCGCATGAGGCGATCCCAGCATCTGCGGGCGACGAACAGAATGGTCAGTCCGGCGCCGACCGGCATGGCGGCGTAAACCCAGGCCATGTTGAGACCCAGCGTCACCGTGCCCTGGTTTGCCAGACGAGGCATCTGCAGGACCGAGTACACGACCAGAACCGCGAGAAACGCGATGACCATCAGATCTGAGAGGGTGGCGACAAACAGTCCCGCCTTCGGGCCCAATTTGTCGGTGAACATGTTGATCCGGATGTGGCCATTGTCCTTGGCGACCAAGGCGACGGCCAGCATGGCCGTCCAGATCATGAGGTAGCGGCTCAATTCTTCCGAAACGATCAGCGAGGTCGTGAAAAAGGTGCGCGCGGCAACCTCTGACATGATGGTCAGCGCCACGATGGCCATCATCGCGATGACGACGTATTCAATGAGTTTTTCCAAGCGCTGCATCATCAGATCATGCCAATACATATCCGCCGTTCACATCCAGGATCGCACCCGTCATGAAGCGCGAGGCATCGGAGGCGAGAAACAGCACGACGTCGGTGACGTCGTCTTCGGTGGCGAGCCTTCCCAGCGGGATGTTGCGCGCGAGTTCCTTGCTTCCCCCGCGCTCCTGAAGCAGTTTGTCGACCCGTTCGCCATCGACAGGCCCCGGCGCAATGGTGTTGACCAGAATGCCATGGGACGCATATTCATTGGCCAGATGCCGCGTCAGGCCGATGACGCCTGCCTTTGCCGCCGTATAGGACGCGCCGAGCAAGGGACTGACACTCCGCCCCGCATTCGATGAAAAATTGATGATGCGCCCGGATTTCTGGCGCATCATGCCGGGTAGACAGTGCTTGGCGCACAGGAAATAGCCGGTCAGATTGGACGCCAGAACATGTTGCCACTCGTCTAGGGGCGTCTCATGTGTTTTCCGGAAGCCAAGCCCATGCGAGCCAGCGGCATTCACCAGAAGGTCGATTCGGTTCCAACGGTCCTGCACGGTGTTGAACGCCATTTCGACTTGCGCCTCGTTCGAAATGTCGGCATGGCAAGCGATCGCCTGCCCCCCAATCGAAACCGCTTCCTCGACAGTTGCACTAGCACCTTGTTCGTCGATGTCCATCACCGCAACCGCGTAGCCTGAACGAACCAGGGCGAGCGCCACGTTCTTGGCGATGCCGCGGCCGGCACCGGAAACCACTGCCACCTTGAAATCTACCGACACTTAATTACTCCCTGGCGAAGCTGAGCAGCGCCAACCGGTGGCGCTGCTCGCTGATGTCTACTTACTGCGACCGTTTTTCCAAAATCGCACGGACGATGGCTTCGCCTTCGGGACCCATGCCTTCGTACGCCGCTTCGTAGACGGAGACCGCTACTTCGCGGAACGCAGCCAGGGTTTCTTCCGGAACGTCATTGACTTCCATTTCCGCACGGATGTTGGCCATGAGCTCTTCGGTGCGCTCATCGTTGAGCTGACGCTGAAACTCGCTGGCTGACGCTGCGGCTTCGTCGACAACCGTCTTCAGATCGTCCGGAAGCCGGGCAATCGCGGCGTCACTGGCCAGCAGCAGCATGGGCTCGTTCACGTGCCCGGTCAGCGAGTAGTATTTCTGGGCCTCATAGATCTGGTAGGGATACACGACCGCCGGCGGGTTTTCCTGCCCGTCGATAATGCCCTGGCGGAGCGCGGGAAGCAGTTCCGAGAAATCCATTGGCGTGGGAATGGCGCCAAGCTGACGGAAAAACTCGACCTGAACGGCTGACGGCAGCGTGCGCAGCTTAAGCCCTTGAATGTCGGCGGGCTGAATGATGGGCTGCCGGTTGTTCGAGACATGCCGGAAACCGTTGTCCCACCAGCCGATGATGGAAAGGCCCTGACTTTCCAGCGTTGCGTCCAGCCTGTCGCCGGTTTCGCCGTCGAGGGCCTCGAACATATCTTCACGGTTCTCCCAGAGATAGGGAAGCATGACCGCGTCCAATGCGGGCGCATAGCGGGTGGCATGGGACACACCGGTGACGACAAAGTCGACACTGTTCATGGCGGCCATCTCAATAGCCTCGCGGTTTGACCCGAGCGAATTGTTGTTGAAGATCGAGACCTTTATCCGCCCGTCACTGCGTGTTTCGAGCTCGTCCGCAAACTTGGTCTGTGCCTGACCGAAGGAGTCTCCGTCGTTGGCGAAACTCGCCAGACGAAACTCGAACATTTCCTGGGCCAGAGCGCTACCAAGCGGCATCGCCATGGTCGCTGCCAAGCATAGGCAGAATAATTTTCTGGTAATCATAGTTTCCTCCCGTTTTGTAGCAGGCCCACTCCTCAATGGAGCCATGCTTCAGTTGACTCTAAGCGGCTCGTTTTCTCCGTCCTTCATTTCTACGGTGACGAAGCGAAGTTCCGTATCTCCGATGTTTTCCAGGTCGTGCATCATGAATTCGCCTGGCCCATACTCGAAGTGTTTGGTTTCACCGACCGAGTACTCGTGTTCGTTGACCTGGCCATTCATGTGATGCGACCGGCTCTTGCCGACGCTGAGCGCCGTCCAGAAATAGTTGAGCACATGCTTGTGGACCGGAAGCCTCTCGCCGGCCGGCAGCACGATGTGCCAGACGCGGAGCCTGTCCGTCTCCGAGACGAGGATGGATCCGACATTGCCGTTTGCTTGGTTGGCTTCAAACTCGCGCTGAATGTCGGCAGGATGCTGGTCATAGCTCATTTCAAAACCTCGAAAGCTCAGGGGATGACTTTTGCGGCACGGAACTGGTCGAACTGATCCAGGAACATCTGATGCGTGTCGATAAACTCCAGAAAGCCGTGCTTTCGGCATTTCGTGGTATCGGACATCACGTCCCAGTCATTGGAAAAGGCGTAGTTGGCGAAGTTCCAATCCGCTACGCGCGCGTAAGGATTGTCCTGCAGACCGTATTTCTTGACGATGTGGTCCCACAACTCGGTCTTGTCGCTCATGAAGGTGACAAGGTCGATTTGCTGTGGCGGCCCGGCTTCAATGCCAAAATAGTCGGCGATCTTTGGCCAAAGGTGCTTGTAGCGGAAAAAGTCGCCATTGGTGATGTTGAAAGCCTCACCTGCGCAGGATGGGGTGATGGCCATCCATTCCATAGCCCGAGCCAGAAGCCCTGCATCCGTCGCCTGGTAGATCGTCTCGAAGGCGCCCGGCTTGCCCGGGAACCTGAGCGGCACGCCGAGTTCCTTGGAGATTGTCGCGTAGACTCCCAGAACCGAGATCAGGTTCAGCGGATTTCCAAGCGCCAATCCGCAAATCACATGCGGTCTCGCGCATGACCAACTCCAGCTCTTGCCTTCACTGCGTTCGATCAGGAGATCCTGCTGATCGAAATAAAAGTTAGGCGGCATATGGCGCGGGTCGTCTTCGCGGGCCGGATTCTTGAAGGGACCAAGGTGCTGACCGTAGTATTTGGTCCCCTGCAGAAGACAGACGTGTTCAAGGCCCTTAGCAACCGGTTCAATCGCGTCAATGGCGTTCTTCAGGATTGTGATATTGGGAAGTCTGTGATCGGGCCAGTTCCATTCTGGCCGGCTGACGTAAGCGGTCGAGAAGACATGCGTGACATCCTTCAGGTCTGCGAAAGCGCGCTTTGCATCATCCGGATTCGAAAGATCGACGGCCACATGCTCAGCACGCGTCTCGAAGTCCGGAGCTCGCCGCGAGGCACCAATGACCTTCCAGTCATCTTGGGAGGTCAGGTGCGTCAGCAGCGATCGACCCGATACGCCAGTGGCACCCAGAATGAGGGCGGTCTTTTGTGGCATTGTCTTTGTAACCCTTTACTGATGGTCAAACGATCTGGTTTTCACGGAGCATGAGCAGTTCGGCCCGGATCCCGAGGCGTTGGATGGACGAAATAAATGGTTCGAGCTGCGTAGCAACGCTCTCGGGGCTTTCACCGGACGACGTCCAGATTTCCAGGAGCCCGTCGACTTCTCCTTCGGCCTGTCTCAGCCCGTCGTTGCTTTCCGGATTCGAGTTGAGAACAAGACCCTCGCGATCAAAGCACAGGCGCGCCTGACGCATGCCGATGAGCGGTAACAGGTGCTTGCCGACCTCACTTTGCCACCACGCGACAAAGTCCGGTCGCGCGATCGGCTTCGCCCGCTTGACCGCGAGAACGACTTTTTCGCCACCCTGTTCGAGGTCTTGCGTCAACCATTCTTCGTCGAGAAGCGCCTGGGCCCGGCGGGACGTGTAGCTGTTGGCGTCGCCCGAACCCGATCGCCCCACATCCGAACTGTATGCAGCCTGACAAGCCTCCCTGTCATCGAACCACAGCTCGGCGAACGCATCCGAATGCCCGTCCGGGCCACAGGCGCCCGAAAGCGTGTATTTTCGCAGACCCGGGAAGATGGCCGCCATCGGCGCGTGCTTGGTCAGCCAACGCTCGACAAACGCATCGCGAGTCATATCCGCGCGCCGCTTCAAAAATGTGACAAGCTTCATCAGGTCCTCCATGGAGAGCTGGCATCTGCGATCAAGATCTCCTCCAAGACCGCCAGTCCGTCCATTTCGAGAACGCTAACACGTGCAAAAACTGCAACAAGTTGCGAAACTGCACGCCATCTATGCATACTGTGCACTATTGAATGCATATTTCGCGGAACTTGGGCAATTTCTCGCGATTTTGGGCATGCGTTTCACGCATCTCGGTCAGCCATTTCACGATCTTGGGCTGACCGTTGATCAGGATGGCTTTGTTCTCGACATTCTGGTGCAGAGCCGCCGCAATACCAAGGCCGCCAACGCCTAATGCGAAAGCTTCTGAAAGGACGGCTCCGTTGCAAACTCTTCGCTAACCGGCCCTTCGCCTTCAAACAATCGAGTGGTTATCCGGCGGTTTGGATTGCCTCCCTGCCTCAGCAGATATTGTGGCTATTCCACCAACTCGTCATCGTCCGGTTCGACCGAAACCGTTTCCGTGTTTACCGCATGTCGGCTGAGCAACCCCGCATCCTCTAGCGCCTCCATATCCGGTAGATCACGCAGCGTCTCGAGCCCAAAAGCCGAAAGGAAATGCTTGGTAGTGACGTAGGTATAGGGTGCCCCTGACGTCGGACTGCGCGGCCCCGACGAAACAAAGCCAGCACCACGCAGTGACCCGATCACGTCACGACTGACTTCCTTGCCAAAGATCTTCGACAGCTCGCTTCTCGTGACCGGCTGGAAATATGCAATGGATACCAGCAGCATTCCTTCGAACTCAGACAGCGCTGCGGCCCCTCCCCGAGTTGGTGTCGCTGAGGCCTTGATCGCTGGCGCATAAGCCGAACGAGTTCGGTGCTGCCAGCCACCGGCGACCGAGACCAGCTCATACGGCCTGGAACGGAGTTCTTCGCGCAGATCTTCAATCAGTAGATCCATGCTGCAATCCTTGCCGACCACCCGCGCCAGGGTCTCACGCGTCACTGGCTCCGCTGAGGCAAAGATCACTGCCTCGACGCGCATCATCCATTCCCGCCACCGCAATTCCGCCGGCAGATCCACCAACTCGCGATCAAGGAGACGTTCGTCTCCTTCACTTGATTGCGTTTTTCGTCTGGTCTTCGCGGGGCTCGTTCCGGTCATCGTCACAGACCATAGATCCGGAACGACGATCGGCCGGACAGCTCGCGCACGGCGCCAGAACTCTGAAGCCGCTCAAACATCCGCGTGCTTGCCCAACGAGATAGTTTGGTACCCGGGGCCGAAGCCAGGACCGCATCTTCATCCAGCAAGCGACGAATGATCGTTTCGGCACCTTTGGTGCGCAGTTTGGGAGCAACGACCAGAAGCTGATCTGCGCGACGCGCTATCTCCGCTGCTGACCGCAAAGCTGAATCGATCGCGTCAACCAGAGCCAAACAGATAGCCGTGGCGAACGCCACTTCGCCGGGGCGGACCCGCCCCCTCCCCCCGATAGTGCGGAAGACTGGACCGTAGCGTTCGGACAGCAGAAGCGGGACGGATTTTGGCCATTTGAGTTTTCGCGCCAGGACACGGTCGGCCAGCATGAACGCCAGCACTTCAGCGTCCGGGCGAACGGCAGAAATCGCCGTTATCAGGTCCGCCACCGCGAAGGGAGCCGCCCGCCCGGATTGAAGCGCAGCATCGACCAGATCAGGAATTGCCGCAAGGTCTTCATCCCAACCAAGCTCCAATAAATCGGCAAGCTCTTTCACGAAGGTCGTGGTGACACCTCCGGAGCGGCCTGGCGATCTTCTTGTGGCCAAAAGCAGCTTTCCGGCCGGCCCAGGGTCATCACCCGGGGCAGTGAGCAAAACCGCGTCACGCAACGCGTGTTCGTCCTCGGTTCGGCGCATCAGCCGCACGGCAACGGCAGCACATTTGAGGGCTTGCCGCGACCGCCAGCATCCTGCCCAGGCGGGATCCAGCTGGACGAGATCATCAAGTGATTTCAGGGCGATGCCGGCTGCAAAGGCGGCATCCGCCTGCGATACATCGCGGCCGCGCGGTTGCGACCAGCCAGGCGGGCTGAACAACCGGATCGGGATTGATGAGGGGGCCAGCGGCAACGAATCCATAGCGGGGACTCTACACCTAATGTGCGGTTTAAGCTATGATATTTTGCAATATCCGCACTGCCTGTCGGCAACTTTTTATGACTGATAAGATTGCATTACCCGGCTTGTAGCGGGGACGTTTGCTAGCTCGGAACGACTGAATTCATCGGTAAAGGTGCTCAGTATCGGTGTGTGCGGGGTAACTAACGGGTGGGTCCATTGCCTTTAATCAGGCCGCCCAGCGCACGCCCGGCGAGCCTATTTCTCGGGCAATATCGGTAAGCAAGATAGCGATCAATATGTGACCGACTTGGCAGGGCGCGAGGCACAATGCAGCCTGACAAAAGTCATTAGTTTAGTCTTCGCCTCAACGAGCGCGACTTTACATAAACGTTAACCAATTTGAACGTTAGCCGCCCGATTTATCCGTATTAAGGCGTCTAGCTCTTGTGCATCCGGCGCCGCCAGCTATCTGTCTCTGTCAACGGCGGAGTAAAATCCGGCCACGCGGCGGTGTAAAAGTCGGCCACTTGTGGCGCACGCATGAGACCGCCGGGAGGGTGTAGCCCGAGCGGGGGTCTCATGCGTGCGCGGCGATT
>Ga0008836_100338_pt1 | contig 34645 bp, 27 predicted proteins | sample HotLakConsUCCR28_FD_62214 | JGI IMG/M metagenome (GOLD analysis project Ga0008836, IMG submission 62214) | Hypersaline microbial mat communities from Hot Lake, Washington, USA - Hot Lake Consortium UCC-R28 (Hybrid Assembly) ... | reverse complement strand
CGGTCTATCAACTATTGGGTAAAACCGGTATGCCCGTATTTGAGCAACCTGATGTCGACCAACCTGTAATGGGAGATATTGGGTACCATGTAAGAAGTGGGGGACATGGCATGCTGCCCTATGACATGCACCAATATTTTAACTTTGCAGACAAGCATTGGAAGGGTTTCGACTGACGCTATTTTTATTCCCATTTACCGCAAAATTTAAACTGCCTGATTTTAAGATTTTTAATTAAAAGACCAGTTAATCAGCATTGCAGAAAGTATTATTTTCGAAAATAATGATTTGTAAAGGCAAAACACATTATTAAAGTCCAAAGAAATCCGGCAGAACCACTAAACTTAATTCAATTGAAATCATCAATCTAAGATTATGGAAGTAAAGCCCCCTATTTTATCCCGTCCAATATTGAAATCAAATTTAATTGTCTTTTCCATTTGCCTTTCATTACTTTCAATGAATCTTTGGGCAGGATATAGTCAATCTTCTGGACTTGCTTCATCAATTGATCAGAATTTTGAAAAAAGCAGTTTCATTTATCTGAGCAGAGATCGTTTGGACAAAGTAAAAATTTTAATTAAGAATGATGATCCCTTTTTTACAGAAGCCTATCAAAAGCTTATTGCCCAAGCAAATAAAGAATTGGAGAAAAGCCCAAATCCTGTAACCAATAAAACCCAGGTACCGCCAAGTGGGGACATACATGATTATATGAGTATTGCTCCCTACCGATGGCCAAACCCCAATTCAGCTGATGGTTTTCCCTGGATTGTTAAAGATGGGGAAATCAACCCCATGAGCAGAGGTGATAATACCGATAAAGTTCGTTTAAGTGAAATGTTCAGTGGGTTGGATAATTTGTCAATGGCCTACTTTTTTTCTGATGACCTCAAATATGCCAAAAAAGCCAAATACATTCTAGAAACGTGGTTTATAAATGAGGCCACAAGAGTAAATCCCAATATAAATTTCGGACAAGGAATTCCCGGAGAAGTTGATGGTCGGCGTGCCGGAATGATTGAGTGGAGAAGTATTTCCAGTGTAATTACCACTGTTCAGCTTTTGGAAGAAAACGGTCAATTAAATAAGCATCAAATGCTGGTATTAAACACATGGTTAATGGATTATTACACCTGGTTGAAAACCAACAAAATGGGAATAGAGAACGATAATGGTAATCAAAACCATTCCACTTGCTACGATTATCAATTGGTGGGACTTGCACGATATTTAAATTTGGACTCCGAAGCTAAAAGTAGGTTAGAAGCTGCAAAAACAAAGCGAATTGGGGTCCAAATTGAACCTGATGGCAGGCAACCATTTGAAATAGGGCGAACCAAATCAGTTCATTATTGCACGATGAACCTAAAAATCATGGTTTTTGTGGCTGAAATGGGCATTCCTCTTGGTGTAGATTTATGGAATTATGAAACCCCTGATGGAAGAAGTATAAAAAATGCATTGGAATTTCTCCGGCCTTTTGCAGAAGGTAAGGAAGAATGGACCTATAAGCAAATAACGGAGGGCGGTGCTGATACAGCCATTGAATTAGAGATGAAACCATTATTTAGCATAGCAAGCACCCTTTTTAATGAAAATTTAATTGATGAAAGTGTCCAGACCTATCAAAACTTAAGTTATTTGGAAAAGCTTCAGTTTCCACCATTATTTAAGATTAATTAGGTTAAGATAATGGTGGATTGAAAAAGCACATCGTTTTATTAAAATTCCACAGTTACTCTTGGCATTCCACTTTTTCTTCCCCTTTCTCATGATTCTTTTGCCACTTATGGTAAAGGCCAACTGGTTATGGTTGGAATATAACTGAATTATCTTATCCGTTTGCGGGCACTTGTAATATAGAAAAAGCTGATCTTTTAAGGTTAACTGGGTAAAAATATCCGGATTTGCTTTATGTATATCGTAAATATTCATTATTTCAGTATAATCTAGTGATTGTTTATCGCTCAGTCAAGGTTTTGCTGTACCATAATTTTAATACAACTGGTTATCATAATTATTACCATAAATGGAAATACCAAAAGCTACCCGTTCAGCCCCGGGGACGCTTTCGATATTGTTGCCATTTCTTTCTTATAGTGAACCAACAAGGAAGAAGTCATTTTATTCCGACTTTCAGTAGGACTTATACCAAAGGTTTTCTTAAAAATTTGGGAAAAATAGACGGGAGACTTGAATCCCACCTGGTAGGCTATTTCTGAAATGGTTAGCTCCTCTACAGTCAACAATTCCTTTGCTTTTTGGAGCCGTAGCATACGGATGTATATAGAAGCGGAGTATCCGGTGATGGCTTTTATTTTACGATGCACCTGCGAACGACTCAGGCAAATCGCATCGGCCAGGTGATTTACCGAAAAATCCTCTTCTTCCAGGTGTTCAAGAATTGCCCTATCTGCTTTCCCCAAAAAACTTATTCTCTTATGGTTGATGCCAATGCTTTTGTTCTCTCTGCTCATGGAGCGGTTGCTTTCCAGGAATAGATGCTGCATGATCCCAAATGTTAAGTGACTGATAAGGATTACATCACAAATCTAGTTTATTGTATGCAGGGCAGTTTTTCTTAAAAGGTATTTTATTTTGTTTTCCGGCTCAATCTTATGCACCAGGTCAATTTTTAGCACATGGCATGGGTTTGAGGACAATTATAACGCTTACGGTTTCTTTAACTAACCATAATAAATTCCTGGATTACTATAAAGGTTCCAACCATCAGGGTAAACCAACCGAATGACCTTTGTAAACTCATTGTGGGAATTCCTTTTACTATCCGGCTGCCCACGAAAATTCCTGAAATAGCAAGACCGGTTATCCCTAAAAGGAAGTTCCAGTGTATGGAATAATTGAGCACATCACCCAAAAATCCTATAAGGGAATTACTGGCTACTATAAATAGTGTCGTACCAATCGCTGTTTTAAGGGGTGTTTTGGTAAGAAATCCGAGTATGGGGATAATCAGGAAACCACCGCCTACACCCACCAGGCCAGTGATTAATCCAGACAACAAGCCGAAAAATACCAGTGAAAAAACGGATGTTTTTTTTTCATTTCCCTTGTTCAAAGTCCGTCCGTAGATCATTTTCAGTGAAGCAAGTATCATTAGAAAGGCAAATACGCCAAGGATAAAGGTGTTTTTTGAAAGGCTAAAGGACTCTATTTGAAGAATCTTATCAGGAATAGCAGGAACAATCCATTTTCGCATCAGAAAAATAGATAAAATGGAAGGAATGCCAAATATGGACCCCGTTTTTACATTTACCAACTGCGCATGGTAATTCAGTGCTGTTCCCACCAGGCTGGTTATTCCAACAATAAATAGGGAGTAAGCCGAAGCCAAAACCGCATCCATGGAAAAAAGGTAAACCAAAATCGGGACGGCCAGTATGGATCCCCCTGAGCCCAAAATCCCCAGGGTCAATCCGACAAAAAACAAAAAAAAGTAGCCCAAAATTTCCATGATTGAATTTGACCCGGATTTGAAATTATAGTTGATTAAAGCTTACTTATTAGCCGATATTAATGGACCAAATGGCCCGTATTTATGCTGAATTTCAGGAAAACTGTCCGTATATGGTCCAAAGGGATGATCAAATGGTTTTTTAGAAAGGTCAGGCCAATCCATGCTAAGGTCCTTTTCAGGCCTTGGCATGGAGTTGACATAAGCGGCCACATTCCAGGCTTCTTCATCGGTCAGGAAGGGATTATCAAAGGTTACTCCATAAGGCATATTAGCTTTCACAAAAGCAGCAAACCGCGATAGCCGGTATAAACCTGCTCCTGTATTGTAGCTATTTTCTCCAAATAGGGGAGGATAGGTGTATTCCAAGCCATTTTCGGCCAGAATACCCTCTCCATTATCGCCATGACACCTGCTGCAGTAGGCTTGGTAAACTGCTTTCCCCTTTACCGGGTCAGCTGCTTGTTCAGGAAGAGGGAGGTCAATTAAACCAAAACCCTCATTTTCGTTGTCCTTTGTAACATCCTTACCCACCCACTTCATATAAGCCACCATGGCTTTCATTTCCTTGCTTTCAGGATCAAGGGGCTGCCCGTTCAGGCTCCTCTCTATGCAGTCATTGACACGCTTTCCAAATCCTTCTATGGTTCCCGACCGGTTGCGAAATGCCGGGTATTTGGAGGCCACAAGCCCATAGTTATTACCATAAGGTACTGTTCCGGCCTTTAAATGGCAATTTTGGCAATTCATGCCATTGCTGATTTGCCTGACTTTTCCCTTAGGACCAAGGTATACAGCGGTATGGGCAATCAATTCATGACCATAGCGGATCAAATCTCCTTCCCGATTGGGAGGAAGGCTGGATAAAAGAGGCGGCTGCCACATCGATCCGGTAGAAATCCGGGCTGCCCTATCCGCAGATAGGGCAGTTCCGGATACCTGCTGAGGATCAATAGGATAAATGCCCAATGAATACCCGATTAGCAAGAGACTGGATCCGATGATACCCAAAGTCAAAACCTTTATCCATATGGTCAAGTGATGAAGTAATTGGTACAGCTTTTTTTCTTCCATTACGGATTGAAATTCCTATTGAGGTTTAATGATGAGATTCTTTGATATATCCCCAGCCTTCACCCTGTTTGGTGACGATTTCCAGGATACCATCCGGCACCGTTTTCACTCCTGCCAACAATTGAGAAGGCTTGATTTGATGTCTTTTCAGCGTGGCTTCACAGACCACAAAACTGACCTTCTCGTTGCCTTCCAATTGTAGGATTTCCTGTGATACAGTGGAGTGCTCCTGAAGCACCATGGGATAGGCCCCTGCATAGACCACTACTTCAAACTCTGAGTCAGGATAGTTGGTAGCCATCATGTTTACATGTCTGAGGGTGGCCTGATGCGTGGCTTCATCTTTACTGGTAACATCAAACACCACTTTTACCGGTAGGGATTGTGCCCAGAGCCCAAGGCTCAGAACAAACAAGGGGCAAAACAGAATGATTTTTTTCATCTTTTTGAACATTAGGATTAATCAGGAAATCAATTTTAACCTCCGGCATAAATGTAAGCGCAGTTTTTTTGATGTGCACGGGAAAGTGCCCATACCCCGGAAGGAACGATCTGAACCCGCCCTTTGTCCAATCTGCTTTCACCACCTCAGGGTCCATTTCCAACTGTTGTGCAGCCATACCACTGTAAACCGTTAAGGCCATGTCGCAGACACAAAACATGGCACCCCGTTTATGCAGTTGCTTGATACCATCTATTCCGGGCATGGGATAATCACCATCCCTGGGTATGAAAAATGGATTGCGTTTAGCGGGGGAACCGGTATTATTGTCCACTATCTTAAACATTTCCCCCAGGGGGTACTTCTCCCATAATTGGTCTTTCAAAGCAAAGGGAATGGCATTGTGTCGCAAAACGACCATGGCTGTCATTTCATCATCTGACAGGCCTGTCTGGTTGTTGGTTTGGTAGAATACCCATGACCAGATAAAGGGAAATCCGGCATGTGGTTCAGGAGCATCATATACTACCCGTTGATCCCCCTTGACGCCATCGAACCAGGCATCTGCTTCATGGAGGACTTTTGTATCCATTTTATCTTCAGGCATTAGCGGACTGGAAAAAGCAGAGAGACCTGCAGTAGCACCGGTGGCCAGGGCTCCAATAAATTTTCTTCGGGAATTTTTTACTGGGGTTTTCATGGTTGATTTGGTTATGGTTTATAAATAGATTCGTACAATAAAGCAATTGGGAATCAAGCCTGTTGGATCTAAACTTACCAGGTGAAAAGAATCAATTTCTTACCTTAAATAAAGGCCTGTACAGATTTTTCTGAGCAAGACCTGGCGGATCAGGTGCATTAGGCTCGTTGCCCACATGAATTGTACGTTTCAAAGCTATGGATTACAGCTCACAGCTGCTTTCGGTATTGTTGCAACTCCTTTCTATATTGTTGCAAGGGGCCAAAAATCAGTTAGTTGCGGCTTTCTGTGGGGCTTTCCCCAAACGTTTTCCTGAATATCTGAGAAAAATAAACCGGCGATTTAAAGCCTACCCGATAGGCAACTTCCGAAATATTGAAGTCACCGGAAGCCAATAGCTCTTTTGCTTTTTGAAGGCGGATCAGTCGGATATATATGGTGGTAGAATGCCCGGTGAGGGCTTTGATTTTGCGATGGACTTGAGATCGGCTCAGACAAATGGCTTCCGCCAGTTGATCCACAGAAAAATCTTCTTCCTCCAGGTGATCGAGGATGGCCTGCTCAGCTTTCACCAAAAAACTTTCTATGGTATTTTTGATGGGATAAGGTTGATCCTTTCCACTCAGGAAACTGCGGCTGTATTTCTGCTGCAGGTGCTTACGGGTTTCCAGTAGTTTTTCCAGCCGGATCATCAATTCCTCCTTATCAAAAGGCTTGGACAGGTAAGCATCAGCCCCCCTGGAGAGGCCTGTAAGCCTTGATTCCTTCTCTGCTTTGGCGGTCAGCATTATAATCGGAATATGATCGCTTCTTTTATCGGTTTTTAGCCTTGAGCAAACATCGAATCCATCCATGCCAGGCATCATGACATCACAAATGATGATATCCGGAATACTTTCAAAAGCCATTTTCAGGCCCGCATCTCCATTGGTGGCCTGCAGGCATTGGTACTTGTTTTCCAAAATTATCTTCAAATAATTGCCGACATCCAGGTTGTCTTCAATAAAAAGTACAAGGGGCAAGTCCTTTTCCAGATTTGTTGCAGGGCCGTCGTTGCCTGCTTCTGGCAGTGAAGGAAGAAATAAATTAAAAGGTTCATGAATAGCTGCCTGGGGAGCATGTAAAGTGATGGGAATGCGAACCGTAAAGGTACTTCCCATTCCCGGGGTACTTGTCAAATCAATGCTTCCGTTCATCAGTTCGACCAATTCTTTGGTCAGGGCAAGGCCAATTCCCGTACCTTCGGTATTGCGGGTGGAAGAATAATCTGCCTGGTAAAAACGGTCAAATATATGGGGTGTCTCCTGTTCAGAAATTCCTTTTCCATTATCCTCCACATTTAAAACAAAAAATTCCTTCTTGTTCAGGGTTTCCTGATCAAGCTGAATGCGAATTTCTCCTCCTTCGGGGGTAAATTTGACGGCATTGGACAAGAGATTGGATACAATTGCTGCCAGCTTTGCCGCATCTACATCCATGGGCAATTGTTCGCATGAAATATTCAGGGATAAATCAATCTGTTTATCCCGGGCAAGTGCCTGAAAGCCTTCACTGATGTATTTGATATAGGGAACCACATCAAGTTGCTGCAATTCCAGTTCCAGATGCCCACTTTCCAGTTTTGCCAGATCCAGCATCTCATTGACCAGCTGCAGCAGGTTTTTTCCATTTCGCCGGATCATTTCCAGTTGTTGCGTAGCTTCCTTCCAATGCTGCTTGCGGGCATTGCTTTGCAGGGTGTCGGTAAGACCGAGAATAACCGTCAGTGGGGTACGAAATTCATGGGTAATATTGGTGTAAAGATTGCTTTTAAAATGGTCTATTTCCGTTAGCCGCCTGCTTTCTTCCACGGCCAGTTTTCGGGAAACTTTAAATTTGTAAAACCACCTGGCCAATATCAAAAGTATACCGGCAAATAGGGTATAGGCCCACCACCGCGTCCACCAGGGAGGAGTAATGAAAAATGTAAAGGAAGTACCGGTTTCATTCCAAAGTCCGTCACTATTACTTGCTATAACCTGAAAGGTATACTGCCCGGGGTCCAGGTTGGTGTAGCGGGCGGTGCGTTGTTTACCGGCATTTATCCATTCTGCGTCATAGGGCAGCATCCTGTATTTATATAGGTTATTGGATGGATCGGTAAAATGTAAACCGGCATAATCAAAAGTCAAATCATTTTGTCGGTGGGACAAGGTAAGGGTTTCGGCAGGAGAACTTTTAAAAGGTTGCATGTCATAAGGTTTACCTGCTACCTGCAGACCGCTCAGGACTACATCCGGTGGGTAAGGGTTTCCTTTAATCTGATCGGGATAGAAGAAAACCATCCCTCCATCTCCGCCAAAAAACAGCTGACCATCACTACTCTTAAAGGCACCGGTATGATTAAAACTGCTGACAGAAAGGCCGTCTGAAGCATCATAATTGGTAAAGTGCCGGGTTTTCGGATCAAAACGGACAATACCATTTCCGGTAGAAAGCCAGAAAATCTGATTTTCATCTTTCAATATACCATTAATGGTATTGCTGGACAGTCCATCCTCCGTGGTATATTGGTCCATGGCCCCGGTCAACACATTGTAATGTAATAATCCATTGTTTGGCGTACCAACCCAGAAATTATCCGGGTTTTCTTCCAGCAAGCAAGTAACTCCATACCTTTCAAGATGGGGTAAAAAACGATCGCTTTCCGTATCGTACTGAAATAAACCTCCCTGAAAAACACCCACCCAAATGGTACCATTGCTGCTCTCATTTATGGCTAAAATGCTGTTATAAAAGGTTTGCTGACTACTATTAGAAAAATCGTACCTTTTATAGGATTGTCGATCTCTGCTCAGGCGTATTATTCCGCTGCTCCAGGTTCCCAACCATAACCTGCCATGCCTGTCTTCATGCATCCGAATGACAGGGTCCGTAACATGGGTGTAATCATTTCCATTTACCATTTGGTAAGGTGCGAATTGGCCATTCTGACGATTCAAAGTATCCAACCCTGCTTCTGTTCCTACCCAAAATGTACCGTTTCGGTCCTCATAAGTAGTCCAAACAATATCACTGCTGATACTATACTCATCAGTAGGATCATGTCGGAAATGCCTGAATACTTTATGTTTTAAATCCAGCTTATTTAACCCACCTCCACGGGTTCCCAAATAAAGCTGGTCGGGTTCGCCGGGCGCTTCATACATTCCCATGACATGATCATAGGACAGGCCTGCTGAATTTTCTGCCTTATGCGTATGTATGGTAAACTTATTTAGGGAAGGATCCACTTTATGCAAGCCACCCGGCAAATTTCCTACCCACAAGCGATCCTGACTGTCGTACAAAAATGTCCAGACCTGGTTGGAGCTTAAACTACCGGGGTCATCAGGATTATTCGAATATAGCGTTAATTTTTTACTGACTGGATCATAATGGTTTAGCCCTCCATTATACGTTCCCACCCAAAATTCACCATTATGGTCTTGAAAAATAATTTTCACATGAGGACAAGAAGACCATAATCCCATTTCTCCCTGTGGGGCGTGAGGGGCATCTGGCTTGGAGGAATCCGGAAGCATTCGAATAAAATTCTCTTTTTCAGGATCGAAATAATGGAGGCCACTTTGGCAGGAACCCACCCATATTTTACCTTCCTGATCCTCATAAAGTGCGCTAATTCGATTATCAATTAGACTGTTTGGATTTTTCGGATCATGCAAAAAGCGTTTTGTGGTTTCCGACCTTAAATCCATCCGGATAAGACCGCCACCAAAACTAATTGCGTCAAACGGTTCCCCGGTTCCGATCCAAAGTTGATGATTACTATCAGCCAATAACACCCGAACTTCATCCTCCAACAGATTGACCGAATCTGCCGGGTCATTTAAAAACCGGGTAAATTGGTCAGAATCCCGTTCATATCGAAAAAGCCCACCATTTTGAGTACCTACCCAAAGGTTTTGGTCCTGATCTTCGGTGAAGGAATTAATTTGCCCGGACCCTTCATTGTGAGGGGCCGAGGGATTGGAAGCATACCTAATGAAACAATCGCATGTCGGGTTGTACCGATCCAGATCAGACTTGGAGCCTATCCATAAATCACCTTTAAAATCGACAAACAGGGTTTCCACCCGGTTTTGGGACAAGGAAGTTGTATCACCAGGAATATTGCTATAGCCTCGGAGCTCATAGCCATTGTACCTCACCAGGCCATCTTCTGTTGCTATCCAAATATATCCCTGATGATCCTGCGCAATATCCAGAATGGAATTACTTGGCAGTCCATGCTCGGTGGTAAATCGCTCGAATCTTACGGGCTGGGATTGGGACCGGGTAAGGTAGGGGATAAGTAGCAATGACCAAACAAGAAAGCTGGTCAAGGCAGGTATAGACATCCTGAATGTGGAGCGATTGCTTTTCATTTTGGTTGATTTTGTCTAGTTATAAAACCCTCAACTTCAATTATATCTCTCCTTAAATGATTACTGTTTTACTTATACCAAAATTGCTGTTTTGTAGTACATTTTCCCCTGTGGATGTTTATTTTTAAATTTAATTGGGAAGAAATATTAAATATTTCAATTTCTAATTATTTTGGAATAATAATCTACAAATATGCGGATTAAAATGCAAGTATATAGGTCATTCAATTCTGATGGGCATAAATGATTGATTGCGAAAAACGGTCTTTGGACACCTGCTAAAGATTAGCGAATTCCTTTCCCAAGGCAAGGTATTTAAATCTTTTTTTATTTGATAAAATCTATAAATTCTCCCTATATTCGAGTAAGTTAATGGATTCAAATAGCATAAAACCTTCCCTGCCATCCATTTCGATTTATTCAAATTGTGCCAGGAAAGTTAAAACCCAAATAACATGAAGCATACTTGTTTATTCATTTTTATGGTTCTACTGATCCTTTCCGGCTGTTCCCCGGCAAATTCCATTGATGAAGGCCTCACTCAGTCTGTTCTGGATCACCATTGGGAAACCTTTATCAACAATGACCTGGAAGGGGTCATGGAAGATTATACAGACGAATCCATTCTGATTACCCCAAACGGTACCTACAGGGGACTGGATGAAATCCGCGGAAACTTTGTCAATGCTTTCAAGGCCTTTCCTGCAGGGCAAGCTACATTGACACTGACTGAAAGCCTTGCAGTCAAAGATGTAGGATACATCCTGTGGGAAGCAGATACACCAGCATTCAACCTGAGCTATGCCACCGATACCTTTATTATCCGGAATGGCAAAATCATCCGGCAAACCTATGCCGGAGTAAGAGAAGATAAATAACTGTAGCTATAACCGTTGAGGTCTTTGAGACCTCGCCGGTTTTTTTCGGGTACGTCTGTGAAAAGAATACGGGGTTGGGAAAACCCCAAAGGTCGATAGCTATAACCGTTGAGGTCTTTGAGACCTCGATGGTTTTTTTCGGGTACGTCTGTGAAAAGAATACGGGGTTGGGAAAACCCCAAAGGTCAACGTCATTCTCTATGATATATAACGAATAAAAACGGTTGGTTCCACAACTTAATATTTCTTTTTCGTATAAATAGGTGTAAATCTATACTATAAAATACATGGCCAATATTTTTAAGAAGTTTTTATTGATTGTATTTATTCTTCCCATTTTGTTCAGTTGTACTACGCACTATTTGGCCTCTTGGCAAAATGAGGAGCGACCCGATGGTACCATTGACAGTAGGGGTTACATTGAAGAAAATGGTACGGTCGGTATTTCACATGCTTTCAATAGTCAAAATGGAAGGATATTGATACGTATAGAGAATTATGCGGATAAGCCGATTTTGGTCGATCTGACCAAATCTGCCTTGACTATCAATGGTAACACGTTTGGTTTTATTGACGGTAAGGCAACCATTTATGGAAGTATATCCAATTTGGGAACGGGCACAATAAGTGGTTTTGGCGGTGAGATTTCCGAAAAAACCAATACGCTTTATATTCCGCCCCAGGCTTTTGTAGAAAATGAGTTTGCAGATATTCGTGCAGAAACTAGAAATATTATGGGAGAAGACCTTGAAGGCAACTGGTCTTATAATTCTCTCTTTAACAAGGAACTAAAGGCTAAAATGGCCTTTTACGATCGTGAGAGTTCCCCCATAACTCTAAAAAGTTACCTTAATTATTCTATGCTCGATACCGATAACCAGCCGGTAAAGACAGAAGTCATTAATCAAAATTTTTACCTGGCTTCATTCTTTAAAGTCCGAGAACTAACCCAACAACAATTTAACCAAATCCTGGCGCCAAGGGAAGAAATGTCGGGATACTCCATCGTTAGAGGTAAAGGAGTAGGCTTGGTAACTTTAATGGCTGGTTTAGTTGGAATGGGCGTGGTAGCTGGTGGATCTGAATGATGGTGGTATAGTGGGCTAATTTTACCTGACTATTGGTCACAAGAATGGGCACCTGCGTGATGATCTACCCAAAAATATCCAGGTTACTTTCATAATCGATATCCGAGGGGTTTCCTAAAATGTGAAGGGTAAAAGTATGGAAGTTTTTTATTAGTTAATGTAAAAATGGATAAACTTGATCGTGTAAAGTAATCCCATTTATTTCTAATCCCTTTCGAATGGTTCATAAGACATCCAATCCACCTCCAACTCATAAGGTTGCAAGGGTTTTTCAATTGAATTTTCATTAGTATGCACGGACCAATTATTGGTATGCCAGAAATTCATGCGGTACCTTGTGCGGTGTTGAGGTATTCCCCTTTCAGTGCCCTGATAATCCCAAAGCACAATTTTTTCACCACTGTCAGGGTGAAGCATCCACCAGCGGATGCGATCAGCATACCAATCAATACCATACGTATAAAATTTTGCGGAGGCATCATAGTCTGCAATGGCTTCAATGGTCTCTGGTTGATTTTGCAAATCGGTCAAGGGGACCCTAATATCATTGTGGTCCTCCCTGTAGACCGTACTATAGATAATTCCTTCGGCCAGATTGATGATCCTGCCAACTCTTTTAAGCTCCCCGGAATGGCCTGTCCAGGTACCCATATAAATCACCGTAGGGTCTGCGAGAAGCCATTCGAAGTCAATTTCACTCAGTCCTGGAATACTGTCCATATGATAGGTAAAATAACCTACCACTGCACCCACGTTAGGTTGGATATCACTTACCTGAGGTACTTTCAGCCTGGCAGCATAAGTGCCAAAATGGGTGAATTTTCTCGAGATAATTTCTGGCCCGCGACCTGCACCGGCACTATCTGTAGGATCTATCTTAAAGGAAAGGATTTTAGTGCCCTCCTCTGAAGGGGAATTCACCCCCAGCTTGTATTTAAATGCCGACTTGTTTCCAGTGGAACCATACCTAAAATCCGCTGAAGTAGTATCGGAAAAGTCCTCGACAAAGGATTCGTGAAAATTCTCGGATTGGGAAATGGTTATAAAGGGAATGAAATAGACCATGGCCGATAAAATGCTCTTATACATAGACCGCTACTGTTTGGAGGAGAACCAAATCTACAAAAAATATGGATTCCATGGCATAGTGGCAAGGCCGTTTACGTTTGGATTTGGTAAAAAATATGGCTTTATCATTTGGTTGTTTCTTGTTTACCGTATTTTCTCTAAGGTTGAATTATCACTTCAAGAGGAAAGCCCAACATCTCTGGGTGCTTTTTCATCATATCAGCAGCAGGTAATCTTTATCGGTTTAGCATGAGGCTGACAACAGTTTGGCTTCCATTGGCAGGAAACAGGTCTTTTTTCTTTTCCGTCCATTCACGGATAGCACCTATTGGGTTTTGAGGTAAAAAAGGTAATCCTCCGCTTCGGATTTCGGTCCGGGTAACCAATAGCTCTGCTGAACTCAATCCAATATAAATTCGGCAGCCATTCGGGCATGGAGCGTCGTAGTAGCCAGGAGGGGTAGCGCAAAATCGGTTTCATCCATAAGGATTGGGAGTTCTGTACATCCGAGAATTATGCCTTCTGCTCCTTTTTTCTGGAGCAAGTGCATTTGTTCCAGAAAAAACGTTTTTGCCTGGTCGCTGAAAATGCCCTGCGTCAATTCATTGGAGACATACCAATGATTTTGTGCGATGTAGCGTTCGTCTGGGATGACTGTCTGTATGCTAAATTTCTTTGCTAAACGAGAAGGAATGAAATCACCAGTCATGGTGGGCCTGTTACCCAAGAGACCCAGGGTCTGTAGCTTTTTTTCCTTTGCCTCTTTCCCTACGGCATCTGCGATGTGCAATATTGGAATGCCTACTTGCGGCTGCACGAAATCGCACACCATATGAGGCGTATTGGCACAGATGACCAGGGCTTTTGCACCTGCCGCTTCCAGGGTTTGGGCAATTTCCAGGTATTTGGCATTGATTTTTTCTTTATCCTGGGCCCGCATCAGTTCGATATTCAAGCTGTATATAAGCAGTTCGGGATTTCCCTGCGTACCGATCCTTTCTCCCACCAACTCATTAATAAGACGATAGTAAACAATAGTAGCATGCCATGAAGTGCCACCGATTAAACCTATTTTTTTCATTTGTAACCTGATCTGATTCCATCACAAAGTAAGAAAAAGACTTTCCTTTTCCTTCCATTTAAAAAATTTCATGGATCAGCGACCGATCGGAGGGAGTGCGACAGGATCGTGCACTTCATTTTTAAAAAAAGAAATATGTTGTCATTTAATGAAAAGAGGAATTCAATATTCTGACGAAAATGAAGTGGTATACAGGCATCTGTTTTTATGGAACCATTATTGTATTACCAGATAACAGGGGCAAAATGTAAGTACTGCCGAAATCCTTTGATCTAGATATAGAAAATTATGTTCCTTTCTATGTTGCGGATTATTTGAAATATTTAATTAAAAAATTAATCAGCAATTATTAACTATTAATGCGATGAAATCAGAATTAATTCTAACAAAAGCTTTTATCCTGGTACTGCTCGTATCATGCAATGCCGCAGACAAGGATAAAGCTAAGGCTGTAGATCAAGATAAATTTATTTTGACCGGACGTATAGAAAATGCAGGTGAACTTGAAAGCATACGGCTGCTAGAAGGAGAAACGGCTACCCATACTATCGGATTAGAAAGTAATGGCGGGTATTATTTCGAAGGAAGTACGCCTGATGAGGCTTTATATACCTTATTGGTCGGAGAGAGATCATTTATGCTGGTACTAGAAAATAGAAAGAAAGTCGAATTCAACTTTGATGTGACCAACCCTGGCCACTACACGGTAAAGGGTTCGGAAACATCGGCTAAACTAAAGGAGCTTGATGCAATTCGTCAAAAATTTGATGAACAACAGCGTAAGTTACATGGTGATTTTGAAAAGCGTATAGATAGCGGCGAAACGATGTTATCGATACAGAATGATTTGATGGCCAAAAATGAAAAGTATGTCAGCGAATTATCAGAGAAGGTGTTGGAGTTTTTTTTGGAGAACAAAAATAACCTGGCCGGTTTTTATGGAATGATGACTTTGTATTCCGTTGACCCGACTGCACATGAGGAAGCAATCATTAAACACATGGAAGAATTCCGGGAAAAGTTTCCGAACAATCAAGATGTGCAATCCTTTGCCTCACATATTGAAGAGGTAAAATCATTAAGTATCGGTCAGCAAGCACCCGACTTTAGCTCCTTGACACCGGAAGGCAAAGAAGTCAAGCTTTCCGACTTCAGGGGCCAGTACGTTCTTTTGGATTTTTGGGCTGCCTGGTGTGCGCCATGCCGTGAAGAGAACCCTAATATCGTTTCCCAGTATCATAAATTTAAAGATAAAGGGTTTACCGTAGTAGGACTATCCCTGGATAAAGATCGGGATGCCTGGCTTAAGGCCATTAAAGATGACAAACTGGAGTGGACGCAGCTATCGGACCTCAAAATGTGGGATAGCGAAGCAGGCCGCTTGTATAACATTACGGCTATTCCAGCATCCTTTATGATTGACCCGGAAGGAAGAATAATTGAAAAAAACCTGCGCGGACCAGCACTGCAACGGTTTTTAGAACGCAATTTATAATTCCAGGTAAGTCTTTATAGAGGGTATAAGGCTATCCCTGTAGCAAATTAAAGTTGCTAATTATTAATCAATCAGGTAAGCTATTTGCTGTACAAAGGCAATTCAGAATTAAACACTGATTTTCAAGGAAAAAATAGATAGCTGGGAATATGCTCCCAGATAAATCATTATATTTAATTAATCGTTATCTTTAAATGTAAATTTGATAGGAACGGACTTAGAAATCTAAAATAGAACCTATCAATTGAAAACCTTTCCAGCATCGGTATTACCTCAAGAGACCGATAAAATGGTAAGCCGTTCATACCGTTACCTGGTTAAAGGGAATTATAAGGGCAAACATAGTGTAGAAGAAAAAATTTTGTTTGCTGAAGCGGTTCCAACTTGGTGATTTTACAATTTGGCTCACTAATCAGCTCCCAAAATGAATCAATAAATTAAAAATCAATGGCTTAGATTAAAAAAGAATATCCACCAAAACAACATTAAAAATGGCTAGCAAGCAGGACATCGATTATACCTATTCTAAAATGGATAAAATTTGGAGGTGGAGCGTTGGGGAAACTGCAGATTTTACCGGAGCCAAGTATGATGGAGATTTTTCACTTTCACTGGAAGCCGCTCAGCAAAATAAACATAAATTTATTGCCGAAAACCTGGAAATTAAAGCAGGTGACAGGGTACTGGACATCGGCTCGGGTTGGGGGCCATTTTTAACTTATATCAAAGAACTGGGAGCATTAGGAACCGGAATTACCCTTTCTCAGGGCCAATACAATGCCTGTAAGCGCAATGGCCTTGATGTCCATATTTGTAATTATCGCGACCTAAGCCCTGTAACATTTGGAAAATTCGATGCCGTAGCTTCAGTTGGAGCATTCGAACATTTTTGTTCAGTTGAGGAGTACAGGGCGGGTAAACAAGATGAAGTTTATCAAAACTTTTTCAAAATTGTCAGCTCCCTAATACCGGTAGGCAAACGTTGTTTTATCCAATCCATGGTTTTTGGTAAAGACATGATAGACATTGATAGTGCCGATATACATGCACCTAAGGACTCTAATGAATATTTGCTAGCGTTGATTATGAATGAATTTCCCGGTTCCTGGATTCCGTATGGAAAAGAGCAAATCATTAAAAATGCAGCTCCATATTTTAAGCTTGTTACTGAACATAGTGGCCGGCTGGACTACATTGAAACCATCAAAGTATGGCGTCAAAAACTTAAATCTTTTGGCTGGAAGAAGTACTGGGCCTACCTGCAGCTTGTTCCTCAACTTTTCACTGACCCATCGATGCGTAAACGCTTGAGCAACCTGAAAGTAGCACCTATCAAGGTTGTTTTCGAACGAGGAATTTGGGACCATCACCGCCTGGTGTTTGAAAAAGTAAGTGATTAATCTTTCTGGAACTATTTACGCCCAAATATGGAGCAAGTACTTTTAAATTATTTCGCACATTCGAATTTTTATGGCTTAGGAGAGAGGGTAAGACCTTGGATAGGGTGGTGCAATTCCTCGAATTCCGTCACCAAACCCTTTGCGTTCCAACCTATGTTGGAATCCCGTCAGGTGATCTCCTAAATAATCAATTTTCTCCCTAATCTCGAACCAATAATCCGGAAAAACACCAATAGGTAGGAATCGATTGCTAAATATTTGTATAGTTTTGTACTAAGCGAACGATTTACCCACTAATTTCTTACCAGTAATACATCAAACAATATGGCTAAAAGACGTACGAACGATGCAGCTACGGACCACGGTTTCAATACGGTTGCCGATAAAAAAACGAGCAACACTTTCGTAACACGACGTGAAATGCTTGGAATAACCAGTTTAGCTGGTTTGGCCACTTTTACCGGAATCGGTTTTAATGCTGCTGCGCAGTCTCCACAACGACGGCCCCGAATCGCCGTTTTGGTCAGCTATTGGGGTGCTACCAGATCTCATGCAGACTGGATCGTAACCAAGTTGATTGACGGCTATTGGTGGCAAGGTGCGTACACTCCTTCCCGGGTGGAAGTGGCTTCTATCTATATGCATCAGTATGAGGAGAGCGTACTTGGACAGAAAGTAGCGAAAGCCAAAGGCATTCCGGTATTTCATACCGTAGGGGATGCTGTCATGTTGGGAGGGAAGGATCTTGCAGTGGATGGTGTGGTCATTGTGGGAGAACATGGAGATTATCCAAAGGACCTAAAAGGACATTGGCTTTTGCCTCGCTGGCTGATCTACAGCCAGGTGATACAGGTTTTCGAGCAGAGTAAGCGGTCGGTTCCGGTTTTTAATGACAAGCACCTCTCTTACAATTGGGATGAAGCTAAGTGGATGTTTGACAAATCCCGTGAGCTCGATTTCCCCTTGACCGGTGGTTCCTCCATACCCGTTTACTACCGCAAACCTGAGATAGAGCTCGATACAGATACACCCATAAAACATTCGATTGTACTTGGAGGGGCAGGGGATGAAGGTGGTATTTTCCATTGTATTGACGTACTTCAAGCCTTTGTGGAGCGCAGGAAAGGTGGTGAGACAGGCGTCAGGTCGGTGCAATCCATCAGGGGGCCCGAAACCTGGAAATGGGTGGAGCGCAATTCCTGGGCCAGTACGCTGATAGAATCAGTCGCAAAAAAATTCGAACTAGCGCCTGGACATTTTCAGCAGAACTCCCAGGCAAACCTGTGTTTGGTGGAGTATAATGATGGAACGAAAGCGGCTGTACTCTCTGGCCGGGGTGTTGGCTGGACTTACGCTGGCGAAATCGAAGGGCAAAAAGACCCGGCAATCATCTCTATGCTGGGTTGGGCAGGCCCTTTCGATCAATACCATGCCTCAAACGCCCAACCACACTGGATCACCGAGATGATGGTTACCAAAAAAGAACCCTTTCATGCAGAGAGGCTTCTCTTGTCAACCGGGATTACAAACCATTATATGGAATCCAACTGGGAAAATGGTCGGTTCACGCCTATTGGACGTCGCATCGAGACGACCTACATGGATATGACCTACCAATCCACCCGGGGTGCACAATTTAACAAAGGCGAACGGCCCCCCAGCCGGCCCTATATTAGGGGTTTTGACTCATAATTGATAATTTGATAATCTCATGAAACGCCGAGACCTGATAAAAAACTTAACACTTCTTCCGATTGCAGGAAGCATGTTTCCAATAGAAACCTTAAAAGCTGCTTCTGCCGCCGGAATGAGTCTTGCTGCAGATCCCCCCACCAAGCCAATAAATGATTTACATCACCAGGCCTTGGTGATGGACGGGCATACGCACGTCATGACCCGCGAGCTATTGTTTGGTACCGATATTGGACAGCGTTATACCGATGGGACCGTCGATCTGCCAAGGGCTATAGAAGGAGGTGTAGACGCCATGTTTTTTTCTGTGTATACACCTGAACACTATTATCCCGGAAGGTTCGAGACAAAAAACACCTTTCGCGTGGTGAATTTGGCGCTGGACCAAATCGAAAAGAACCATGAAGTGATTGAGCTTGCCCTTACCGCTTCGGATATCGAACGCATCACCAAAAAAGGAAAGATTGCGGCATTTCTGGATTTAGAAGGCCCGTTTGACCTGGACGGGGATATCAACCTATTAAGAGCACTTTATCGATTAGGCCTTCGGTCCATGCAGCTGACCGCCCACAATACCACCAATGCGTTTATAGATACCTGCAATGATGTCAGACGATGGGGTGGTATCAATGAGCTGGGAAAAACAATCATTGCTGAAATGAATAGCCTTGGAATGGTCATCAATATTGCCCATGCATCCAATGAGGCGATCCTGCAAACGGCCGAGGCGAGCAAGCATCCTGTTATCTATAGTCATGGAGGTTTTTACAGTATCGTACCTCATCCACGCTGCATTACCGACGAAGCAGCGAAAGCGCTGGCATCAAAAGGTGGGGTCATTGGGATTCACTTTGGCAGCCTGTTTAACAACCCAAAATACTATGAGTGGCAGACAGACACCAAAGAGACCACGCCTGCCTCCGTACAAAGCACTGAATTGAAGACCATTGAAGAGGTGGATCAGGAACTGATGAAAGAGGTTCCGCTGAATTTCACAGGAACCATTCCCGATGAGTATTGGATGCACGTAGATCAGTTGGCTAAAGTGATCGACTATGGCGTAAATTTAGTGGGAGAGGATCACGTTGCCATAGGTTCCGATTTAGACGGTGGTCCTGAGTTGCCCCGGGAAATCCAGGATATCAGTGATTTCCCCCAGATAACTATGGCCATGCAGCGGCTCGGTTATAGCGAACAGCGAATCAAAAAGATCCTTGGTCTAAACTGGCTTCGTGTGATCCGGGAGGTAACAGGGAGATGACCCCACGAAATCAAGATAAATGATGGTCGCTTTTTGGCACCGTACCCAGGCAGATAATCAACCGCCATGTTCAAATTCTTTTTTGATCCATCAATTTTGATTTTAGATGAACGTACTGGGGTTTGAATCCCTTAACAAATGAAATTTTAAAAGCGCATTTAAAGAGGCAGCTCAGGAAAACTGGATTTGATTACCTCTCATATTTTAAATGACCTTGAAATAATGATTTGTTAAAACATAACTTATTTTGGAAAAAAGATGGAACATTGCCAATAAATATTCAGTTTTCTCTAACTTTGGAAATTCGCATTTATCAATGTCCAAAAATTTAGCAATACAGCCAGGTTTCAGAAAATTTCCCTTAATCGGAATTTTGCTGGGGTTGCTTTATGTGATTTTCTCTACCTTCCTTTTTTTCCAGTTGAGCAATTTTGTACCGGAAAACAGGAGCTTTTCTATCCATCCAACCAAAATTTCAACAGCGGAGACTCATAAGACTTCTGGAAAAATTACGGGTTTTATCTTTGAAGAAGTAGAAGAAAAAGAGGAAGAAAATTATCATAAAAATTCCCTGGGTACCTATGCGGCAACATTCGAGACGCAATTTCCTTCAATTGCTGCTATTTCGAGGGGCATTATTAAATCTAAGTTTATTTTTTATTGTAAGGTATCATTGTATATACTTTTCCAAAAACTCCGGCTAGACCTGGCATAAAATTCTGTGTGAATACGGGTTTTTCCAGTTTAAATATTTTATTCTTCCACTTTTAATTTCTTTAATATGGCGCATAGCGTGTCATCGGCCATGGATGATATCATCCAGAAATTGGGCCACTATCTTCCTGCACAATTCCCGCTAAAGGATTTTGTACACCACAACACCTTACATGCATTCCAGCATTTACCTTTTCACGAAGCCTTGCATAAAGCATCAGTAACCTTTGGTTACAAGGTTTATTGGAACATTGAAAGGTACAGAGCATATTTCCATGAAAAGAAAATCAATGAAGAAATTCTGAAACGGGTAATTACCGAACATAAAGGAGCTGATGGTCTGGCCCATTGGACAAACCTTTTGCTCCACCAGGCGCCAAAGGAATTGACCGAGCCCAAAATTGGCCAAATCAGAAAACTGTGGAGAAAAGCTTATAACCTTAATTTGGATAAAGAGGTCCATCAGACCCTATTCCGATTGCTAAATGCTTATTTGGATCAGGGTATTGCCATTTGGAAATTTCCTACCGAAACAAATGGGCTGTTAGCAGGTATCAGGAAATTAGAAAAAAACAGTTTCAGCACTTTTATTAAGAGTGAGCGGGTCAGGGAGCTGCTCTTTGATAAGAGCACCCAATTGGAAGATTTACTTGATCTTTTGGTAGGCAATGAAAAATTCTATGGCCAATACCTGTTCGACCAGCAGTTTTCCCACCCGGGCTGGTCGGGAATGGTGTCTGTGTTGGAGCATAACGAAAGCACCCTTCTGGACAAAAGAAAGGTTTGTTTATATGACCTGATATTTTTGGAGTGTCTTCTGGAAATCGATGCTTTGGACAGGAGAAGGGGTGATAGATGGGCAGCGTTAGCGCCGTTAATTCCGCCTGACCATCTGGGCATTTTTGAAGAGCTAAAATACTCCGAATGGTTTGAAATTCATAAACTTTGGCAGGAAGCTCTGGAGTGGTCTTATTACGACCAGGTCATCAAAGGACTTCAACTTAGCCATGAAGGAGATTTCAAAAAAAAGGCAGCTTTTCAGGCCATGTTCTGCCTTGATGACAGGTCTTGTTCTATTAGGCGGCATGTAGAACATTTTGCCCCGGATGCCCAGACCTTTGGAACTGCCGGTTTCTTTAACCTTCCCTTCTATTTTCAGCCCCAGCATGGCAAGTTTATGACCAAAGTTTGTCCTGCCCCTGTCACCCCTTCACATGTCATCAAAGAAACCGAATCCAAAATAAGACATGAAAAAGATGCCCATTTCAGTAAACATTCCAAGGGTATATTTGGGGGTTGGGCCATCAGTCAGACCATGGGTTTCTGGTCGGCTTTGAAATTGGCCAAAAATATTTTCTACCCTTCAGCAACCCCTGCCATGGTTTCTTCTTTCAAGCACATGGACCCCAGAGGTAAATTGAGTATAGTAAGCAAAAATCCGGAAAATAAACATCACGGACTTCAGGTTGGCTTCACGATAGAGGAAATGGCCGATGCCTTGGAAGGCCTTTTGAAGAGCATCGGTTTGGTCCAGGACTTTGCCCATTTGGTATATGTCATTGGTCATGGTGCCAGTTCGGTAAATAATACCCATTATGCCGGATATGACTGTGGCGCCTGTAGTGGAAGGGCCGGATCTGTCAATGCCCGCGTGGCCGCAACCATCGGCAACAACCTTGAGGTAAGGGAGGTTTTAGCCAAAAGGGGTCTTATAATCCCGGATACCACCCTATTTGTAGGAGGGTTACATGATACCACCCGGGACGAAATGGAGTTTTACGATGTAGAGGATCTTGTGGATTCCATCAGGATTTTACACGAAAGAAATGTGAAGACCTTTGAAGTAGCCCTGGATTATAATGCAAAGGAAAGATCAAGAAGGTTTCATACCATTGATTCCAGACAGGAAGCCAGGAAAGTACATGAACAAGTGAAGAAAAGGGCTTTGTCACTTTTTGTAACCAGACCTGAATGGAATCATGCGACTAATGCACTTTGTTTGATTGGAAAAAGGGAAAATAACCGTCACTTGTTTTTAGACAAGCGTGCATTCCTCAATTCTTATGATTACAGCATTGATCTGGAGGGCAAATATCTCTTTGGTATCCTTAAAGCAGTGGCACCGGTTTGTGGTGGAATTAATTTGGAATATTATTTTTCGAAAGTAGATAACGACAGGCTGGGTGCCGGAAGTAAGTTGCCACACAATGTGATGGGCCTGATCGCTGTGGCCAATGGGATGGATGGTGACTTGAGAACAGGGTTACCCATGCAAATGGTTAATATTCATGATCCTCTCAGGATATTGATCACGGTGGAACATTATCCCGACATCGTCCTGCAAACCATCCAAACCCATGAACAAACCTATGAATGGTTTGCCAATGATTGGGTAAAGCTGGTTTGTATCCATCCTGAAAGCAAAAAGGCTTTTGTTTTTAAAGAAAGTGAGTTTTTTGAATACATTCCACTCACCCATACGATCGAGGCTGTTCAAAACCTCAATGCTGTACTGGAATCCACTCCGGAAAACCTACCTGTATACCTTATTGGATAAAACATGGAAAATAACATAATGATCAGTTTATTCGTTTTGCTTCCTTTGTTGACTTTTTTGATTTCCTTGCTCATTCCCGAAGGAAGGGAAAAAACCTTTTCCAGATTGGCTTTTGGCGCCTTGAGTTTACAGTTATTGTGCATCACAGGTTATAGCGTTTACTGGATAATTAATGGCATGAATCACGTTAACATCCCGGCGATGGAAATTTTTAATAAAGGTGATTACCAATTTCTGCTTGGTTTTCATTTTGATACTGTTTCAGCAGTTTTTCTTTGGGTGGGGGCCTTTATTTCTTTTTTGATCATAAGGTACAGTAGGTTTTATATGCACTTAGAAGAAGGATACAAAAGGTTTTTCATCACTTTGCTTTTTTTCTATCTGGCTTATAATCTCACCGTATTGGCGGGTAATTTCGAAACCCTATTTTTGGGCTGGGAAATGTTAGGGATTTCTTCTTTCTTATTGATCGCTTTTTACAGAGACCGGTATTTACCGGTTAGGAATGCGGTAAAGGTTTTCTCCATTTACAGGATTGGGGATATTGGCATCATCCTCGCAATGTGGGCAAGCCATCATATGTGGCATGAAAACATTAATTTTATCAAGTTATTGGATAAGGATCTTGTTTCCAATCAATTGAGTTCCCATGGGGGAATCGGACTGTTCATTGCCGTCTGTTTATGGATAGCGGCAGCGGCAAAATCCGCCCAATTTCCTTTTTCTCCCTGGCTTCCAAAGGCCATGGAAGGACCTACTCCCTCTTCAGCCATCTTCTATGGGTCTCTTTCAGTACATTTTGGTGTTTTTCTCCTGCTGAGGACGTTCCCTTTCTGGGAGCATCAGCTGACGGCGAGAATACTGATAGGGATTCTTGGTCTGGTGACGGCTTTAATGGCCTATTCCATTGCAAGAGTTCAGTCCACTATTAAAACCCAAATCGCCTATGCTTCCATTGCACAGATAGGAATTATGTTTATGGAAGTGGCCCTGGGCTTGCAGGTACTGGCATTGATACATTTTGCCGGGAATGCATTTTTAAGGACCTACCAGTTATTGGTTTCCCCTTCTGTGGTGGCCTACATGATAAGGGATCAGTTTTACCATTTCAAGCCCAAAACAATCCGTCTGGAGGATACATTCTCTAAAAGATTGGCCTACAGTATGTACATTCTTTCTCTAAAAGAATGGAATTTGGACAGGTTGCTCAATAGGATGTTTTTCAATCCTATCAAAAGGTTTGGGCGAAAACTGGATTTCCTGACGCCCAAAAACCTTTTAGTGTTTTTTCTGCCCCTTTACGCACTTGGTTTATTCTTGTATTTTAATAAAGAATGGGTACCGGATACTATCCTTTACTATTTGCCAGGTTCATTTGGTCTCTTGGGTTTGTTCATGGTGTTCAAGGCTTTTTCTGAGAGAATTTATCCCAGGCTGGCTTTATTGCTGGTTATGGCCAATCATTTCTGGCTTGCATTGGCCGTTTCATTCAATGAAAATTTTGATTACAATCAAACGATGATTTACCTCAGTGGCGTCGTGGTGGCGGGTACCATTGGTTACTGGACCTTGGATTACCTTAGGAAAAAGGAACCCAACCATTTTGACCTTAACCAGTACTATGGCCATGTGTATGAATATCCGAGACTTGCCTTGGTATTTCTGCTTGCATCCCTGGGTTTGATGGGATTTCCTATAAGTCCGACTTTCGTTGGTGTGGATTTATTATTCAGCCATATTCACCAGGATCAATACCTGTTGGCCTCTTTTGATGCCATCAGTTATATCTTTGGCGGCATTGCCCTGATCCGTATCTATGCGCGGCTTTTCCTGGGCCCTCATGTCAAAAATTATCATGCTACAGCTTTAAAATCTTCTTAAACCAAATATATCATGCATAAGTCTGCTGCTGAAGTTCCTATGTCAAGAATGGCAGAACTTCGTAAAAATTGGAAATCTGACCTGGTTTCTGGATTCATGGTTTTCTTAATTGCCTTACCCTTATGTTTGGGAGTTTCGATGGCTTCAGGTTTTCCACCTGTGGCTGGAATTTTTTCCGCAGTAATAGGTGGCTTGGTCGTGACCTTTCTGGGAGGGTCACACCTGACCATCAAAGGGCCGGCAGCCGGGTTGATCATCATTGCCTTAGGTGCTGTAACCGAACTTGGTCAAGGAGATCCCATGTTAGGTTATCGCCTGACATTAGCCACTATTGTGGTCTCTGGCTTTATACAAATCCTATTGGGTTGGATTAAATCGGGCGTATTAGCTGATTTCTTTCCTTCTGCTGCAGTTCATGGGATGTTGGCAGCCATAGGAATTATCATTATTGCCAAGCAATTGTTTACCCTGATCGGTGCCAAACCCAAGTCCGGTGAAACCTTGGAATTGTTTATGGAATTGCCCCTTGCCATCAAAGAAATCAATCCGGAAATTGCCATTATTGGCATGGTCAGCCTCTTGATTTTGTTCTTATTTCCTTTGATCAAAAACAAATATCTCCGAGTGATTCCTTCTCCTCTTTTGGTGATTTTGATAGCCATTCCCCTGGGCATTTATTATGATTTGGAGCATGAGCACAAATACCTGTTTTTGGATGGGCATGAATACACGCTGGGACCCAAATTTCTGGTTACTTTACCAGACAATCTAATTGCTGCCGTGACCTTTCCTGACTTTTCCCAGGTATTTTCAATGAGCTCGATTAAATACATTTTCATGTTTGCTTTGGTTGGAAGCCTGGAGTCACTGCTCAGTACAAAAGCTATAGATGGTTTGGATCCCCTCAAGCGGAAGTCCAACATGAACAAGGACCTGATTGGTGTAGGTCTTGGCAATGTGCTGGCAGGCATGATCGGTGGGCTGGCCATGATTTCGGAAATAGTAAGAAGTTCTGCCAACATCAACAGTGGGGCGAAAACAGGCTGGTCAAATTTTTTCCATGGTGCTTTCTTATTGATTTTCGTTGCTTTCTTTCCAATGTTGATTCACCAGATTCCATTAGCTGCGTTAGCAGCCATGCTGGTGTATACAGGTTATAAACTGGCTTCACCCAAGGAATTTATCCTTACCTACAAAATCGGAAAAGAACAGCTTTTTATTTTTCTGACCACCATATTGGTTACTTTAGCCACAGATTTATTGCTGGGCATTTCGGCAGGTATACTTCTCAAAATGGGGATTCATCTTACAAATGGTCTTCCATTAAAACATATATTCAAACCCCTGTTTACCGTGCAATTTAATGAGGAAAATCAGGCATTCACCGTGTTTGTTTTTCACTCAGCGGTTTTTAGTAATTACATCAAACTGAAAAAATCTCTGGACAACCTCCCAAAAGGTAAAACAATAATTGTGGACTTTTCCAATGCCAATTTAGTGGACCATACTGTAATGGAAAACCTAAACCATTACCAGCATGATTATGAACATAAGGGAGGAAAATTCAATCTTACTGGCATGAGTCATTTGCAGCAACAATCTGACCACCACCTGTCCAGCAGGAAATTGAAAATTGGAATTAAAGATATATCCCACCAAAGCGGATAATCGGTCGTTCGGCTCGTTTATTGTAATTGTTTGTCTGGCCATACTTGTGTAGTTTTGGTGTGTTAATACACCGGAAAATCCATAAAACCAAACGTATTAGTTCCTGTTTTTAGTCACCACTTAGATACAGTTCATTTTTGAACCTTAATCTTCTCCGGGGCGATTTTCGTTCCATCCTTCCCACTGATAAATTTTTCAGAGGTCTAAAACCTAAAATCAATCACTGCAAAACCCAATTCGTCATCGATATTGACATAGGACCAGAGCTTGCCGTCTTTTCAAAAATAATTTGCAGGAACTTGTGTTAAGCCTTCAATTTTGGTTTCTCCCAAGACATTAAAGTCTTGATCATAAGCGAAAAGAAAAACCTCAAAAGTAGATGGGTCTTCCCGTTTTTCACCCAAAAAGGTTTTTCGACCCAATCGGAAATACATTTTCCTGGTCTCATCCCAGCGCGGCTCCATGTAGTTCAAATGCCCGAAAACCTTTTTTTTATCTTCATTGAATGCTGCTTCATCCACAGGAGAATTATTTACAGTGAACATCATCCGGTTAGGAAAATTTTTGTGCTGAATATCAACAAATTCCAAGCTGTCCGTCATCAGATCCAACCGGTAAATGGCGCTCATAGCACCTGCGGTAAGCAAAAGCTGTCGATTTTCGATATACATATAGTTATCGACAAAAAAAAAGTCTATCATTCCATCCACGACCAAAGTACCCATAAATTCCTTCACGGCTTTCATTTCAGGTATTGCTTCCATTCGAAATTCCCTGGTGATCGGATCGATAATGAATAACTGGAGCTTCCCAGATCCCTCACTGGATGGTTGGGAATAGATTTTATTATTTTCAAAATCAAAAACAGGATTATCATACAATTGATGCACATTATTGGCTAGTTCCGGATCAATTCCTTCCGGTACCACATTTAGGCTTTCGACCAGTTCTCCTCTGTCATTAAATATTCCCTGGGTTTTATAGCCCTTGATAAATAAATCCCCATCGGGTCCCAACTGGAATTTAACCCAATTGGAACCCAGTCCATTGGGTCCTTCCTCTTGAAAGGGTATTTTCCTAACTAATTTGAGCTTATTCAAATCCACCTCCACCAGGTTCAATGGTTCATTTTCAAAAAACAGCAGTTTGCTTTTGTCCTGGTTAAGGTCTTTAAAACCTGGTCCTGCACTTAGGATGAAAATATCATCACCCGAATCTATCAGAACCGTATCTACCGTAAATGTCAGATTTTCAAGGATATTCCCTGATTCGGCTTTTTCAGAAGACTCATTTTCGCAGGAAAAGATCAAAGGGAATAAAAAGAGGTAAAATAGATTTTTCATTGGTTTAAAATTCAAAGTCTATTACTGCAAAGCCCAATTCATCTTCCAAATTCTCATAAGACCAGCGTTTCCTGTTGTCTTTGAAAAGTATGAATTCGGGAATTTTATTCCATAAAGAGAGGTGATTTTCGCGGGGTAAATTCATACCTATTGCCCTGAAAACAGCACTCCTGTAACAAAAGTAACCTTTTGATTTAAATTAACCCCATTGATTACCTAATTTTTTAATAGATAAATTTTTTTAGCCTGAGTATGATTCTACACAAGGATGGAATTTGAAAAAATAGATATCCAAAAACTTCATTTTGACGTTTTCCAACATTATAGATTCATAGATGATATCTACTAAAGGGTCTTTTTTAAAACTTATACCTATTTGCCTCAGCTACATGAAGTTTGGCGTTATTTTCAATAAAGTAATGCATGAAATCTTCTGGTAGTGTCAGGTGTTTATTCACCTCATCATAAAAGTGTAAAGAAGCACTAAACACCATGGTTTTCATTTTGTGTAATCGAAAATTTAGCGGTGCTTCCTCGAATTCCAAATGGGTAACCTCCATGTTTGCTTCCCTGTTTAAATACCGGATCCAAATGTGTTTATAGCCCAGCTCTTCCAAATCTGAAAAATTTTCAATTCTATATCCCTCCAAAAATTCGTGCAGACTTTCCTCTTCGGAAAATAAACTAAAAGAAAATTCCAATTCTTCGATTTCAAAATCATAATTGGAAGAAATCGACCCGTCAATCAAATAAATGGACAGGCCATCTTGGGTTTGGAATCCGGGCTTTTTGGAGGAAATGTATTGAGCTAATTCTTCAACGGTCATTTTAGATTTTTTTAAAATCCAGGATCAATCACTAATTTTCACGGTGAAACCATCGAGGTTTTGAAAACCTCAATGGTTTTTACTTTCCGATACATAAAGTATTTAATATTGATAATCAAATGGTTATGTTTTTGGGGTACAAATAAGGTACAATTGTGCATCAAATACACCAAAAACCACCCTTTTCACATCTTTTATTTAGGAAGGCATTTTGCTAACTTGTTATAAATAGTTTACCTTGAAAAATGGCAAGTAATTACTTATTTGATTGCAAAGTTAGAATACTTCCTAAAAGGTTGGTTTATAGTTAATATGGATCTTTGAGAAAAGTACGGACAAAAGAAAAAATTCCTGTGCCTGTTAGGTTTTAATAAAACAGGCTTCACGCACCCATTTTAAAAATAGATCTTTTGAATTGTTATGTAAATGAAAAAGTAATTCAAATTGCGATTGATTTGTTGGAAGAAATATGATTTAATTTTAAACTGTTAGTCTATGTTTAGTTTTTTCAAGAAAAAAGATCAATCTAAAAATTACGGTACATTTTCAGCCTATGGAATGGAAGATTTATATCATTTCCTTACTGAAAAGAGAATAAACGAGAAAATTAAAGAGTTAAAAGATAAGCCAACGTTAGGCACGTCCTTTGAAGATTTTGTTTCCAAAGAATCGGTTAAAAGCCCAAGCGGTGAACTTCACTTTTTCATAATGTTACTTTGGTATTTTCCTAATGAGCTTGACTTAGCGCTTTATTTGTACAGCAAGTCTAAAGACTTTTCTGAATTGGATTACCCAAAGAAAACTTCCCTCAAGTCTTTGTGGAAAGACCATTTGAATTTAATGAATGAAATGTCTAAAAGAGATCCTGAAAAAAAAGGTCAATATGCTTTAGAAAAAAGACCTGTTTATTGGGTTGAATATGACATGCTTTATGTTGAAATTTTGAAAAATTTAGTTTTCAATTTTAATCTTCAAAAATTCTCAAAACTCCAATTTGTTGGTGATCATAAAAGAAAGGGAAGCAAAATAAACACTCCGGAAATTGAAATAAATTTTAGAGCAAACAGAAAACCTAAAAGTGGATTTTTCTTGACTTTTAAAAGTGATTTACTTTTTTCCGATATAAAAATTGACCTGGCAGAAATTAAGCAAGACATTTATAAATTTGATACTTTTTTCGGATCTTATAAGTTAGAGTTACAAAAGGGGACTGCAAGATTTTCTGAAATCGATTCTTTTTCAAATGAAAGTATCAGCCTTATAAATTCAACTAATTTCATTGCAATAATCATTAATGTAATAACAGAATATATCAGAAGTTTTGATAAGATTTCTGATAGATACGATAATGAAATTAGTAAACCACCAATAAATTATTTCTTTTTTGAGGCATTGAAAATTAAAAATCTTGAAAATGATATTAAGTCAAAAATTGAAGGTAAAATAATTTCCACGAACGGTCTTTGGGGAAAATTAAAAAATTATAATTGAGGGGCTTACCATATTCGGGTTAGTCCTATAGGGAAATTAATTGGAAATCATTTTATTTTTGATCAAAAAATTTAATTGCATGACACTTAATAAAATAATATTTGGACTTTCGTTCTATTTGATAATGGGTTCTTCTGTATTTTCACAACAACAAGAAGAAATTGGAAATTTTAGGTTTGACAAAACAGAAAGAACGGTTTCTTGGGTAAACGTTTTTGAACCAGAGCAAGATATTGATTTCAATTCGTTAAAGACCTACTTTTCAGAAAACGGAATAATTAATATTATTTCAGAAGATTCCAGTTCATTCAAAGGAGAATTTGAAAAAAGGCCAATTGATAATCAAAAATATGGGTATTCTAGAGGCAGAACACCAATGGTTTTAATAGATGTGGAGCAAATTTTTGACGTATCCATTGAATTTAAAGAAGGTAGGTATAGGGCTATTTTAACCAATTTGGGTTATATCGACGACGGGGTCATGAGTGATTTAATCAATAGATCATTGGTGGGTCAAACCTCAACGACTTCAAAGGGAAATATTGAATCTTATAATGGAGATTTTAGTTTTAAGAAAAATAATAAGGTACGAAATAACCTATCTTCTATTTTAGAGCTATTGGACAAATTTTATATTGACATGCTCACTTTTAAAACAGTCCAAAATCTTGACGAAGATTGGTAAAAAGTATTATAACATTTCAGGAACTATGAATTAAATTTTCAATTTTTCTATAATCAATTTTTTCGCTAGTTGTAATTTGCTCCATTATTCGCAAATACTTTTTGGTTGGTTTTCCGGCATAGGTTTTCTTAAAATTCTTTTTGTATAACAGGCTATAAAGGTCATCAGTTCTGAAATATGCCCCTAATGTTTTATCCAGTTGCCTGTATTTCTTGCTTTGGGTTTGGCATTCGTACATACAACCGTTAAACGCTTCACGGTGTAAAAAATAACCGCCAATTGAATACAGTTTGCGGCAACGTTTTTTTGTATGCGGGCAAAGGAAATACCATATTTTGCCCTTGCCCAGGTTTGAACGGATTGAGGTTAGATAAATTTTATAGTTTCGGGGTTCGTCACCGTACTTGTAATTCAATTCAATGTACGGCTGGCTGTCAAGGGTGCAAACCTTTATTGAAATACTACCTGTAGGGTTTCCGTTCCTGCTCCAATTTATTGTACCAGTCATTATTTGACCAGGTGAAAGATAACCCCATTCTTTTAGATTAGAAATTTTAATCTGTAATGCCTCATTGAACAGGGTTGGGAATGTGTGTGGCTTTGGCATCTTAAGTTAGTATTTTCTTTAATAATTTAGGTTTCGTTTTAATTCGTGTAATCTTTTCAAGTAAGGGAAAAAGGTTTTGTTCCCGATGTTCGCTTTCACAGTTGAAAGGTGTTTTTCAATGAATTTAGAACAATCTATTATTGTACTGCTTTTATCCAGCTTTACGGGCTGGCTTGGTAGCTTAACATTTGCATAGTAGGACTCCAGGTCTGATATTTCTCTGTTCCAGGATTGGCATTTTTCCTTTTTGGGGTGTCCGATTTGTCCGGTTTTTGTTTTCCCAATTTTTTTAAACGGGGAGAATGGATCAACTATTATAAATTTTTGAGCGTCCCCTTTTTCAGGTTCGGGATGCGGTGTCAGTTCCTGAATATTCCGCTTTCTGAATTGTCGCCAATCCTGCTTAATCAAGTAGTCTGCAAGATCTTTGCCTTCGCTTTTGTCCCGTTCCCGTGCTAACTGCTCTAATAAGTCCGAAAAAATAAACCGGGTTCCGGGTAAACGGCTTACGTAATCTTTGGCTTTGATTTCCCATTCTTTGTAGGTGTTCCCGTCTTTTGATAAGTCAGGGAATACACACACAAAACGCCCCTGCAATACTTTCAGCTTATCAAATGAAAAACTGCTTTTATTGTAAACGGCCAACCAAATAAAGCTTTCAGGTGTTTTGGGCAGTCCAAAATACAAGGTGCCATAAATAGCCGTTTTTGGGGCTTCTACCAATGCAACGGGGCTTTGTGGATACTTACCTAATAAATGTTCGCCAAACAAACAGGAAACCCGTTTATCCTGCTTTATGTAGGCTTCCAGCCATTCCGGCAATGGCTTATTGTTCCGTGTGTGGTGTTTCTCAATGATAGCATGTAAAAAGTCCGTGCCCGTGGTGTGGTTCTGTTCGTCAAATTGTTTTACCTGAACGGCCCTTACATTGCCCTTTATATCAATAAAAGGAAACGTAATTGCCCCGGCTCTGTAACCATTTGCAACCGTTCCCAATCGGTATAATTCAATTACCCTTGTCACTGCCTGGGTGTCAAAAGGGTAGGGGATGGATAAAAGTAGGTTCTGAATAAAGGTGTTTTGCTCATAGCAATTTGCCTTTAATGTTTGGTTGAATGTATCAAAGTCAAAAAATACTGGTTCAGGTGAAGGCTGTGGTAATGCCTTTTTTCGCTGTGGTTTCCGGTTGTTCGGCAAATTTGAACGTTCGCCCTGTTCCTGTACCCAAATTGCTTTTGCGTACCCGTCTAAATAAGGATTGAGGTGGTACAAACACTTGCTTTCACGGTCGCAACGTCCGTACTGTTTGGGTAAATAGTCGCCTGTTTCTGTATCAATGTACAGCACAAACGTCTTTTTATTACAGTCGGGGCAATAGTGTTTTTTACTGCCTTTTTCTAAATTGTATCGGTGCTTATACATTTTCTGAAATTATCGTTTGGCATGTGGCACAAGTGGCATTTATGGCATAAGTGGCATTTAATTTTGTGCCGTTCGTGCCGTATGTGTCAATTGTGCCAAATGCCATTTGATTAATACCGCTTTTCATATTCGCCCCTTGTTTGGTTGTTAAACAATTCCCTGTTTGACAAAAACCGCTTAAAAGTCCGTTCAGCCACGTCAAACATTTCAGCAACCTGTAAGCCTTCACTTGTTGTAAAGGTGTCGGGCAACGCTATGTAAAGGTTTTGTTTGTCGGTGGGTAACTTATCCAATGGACTTGCATTTGATACAATAGAATGTATCTTAATCGCTGTTTTTTTGAAGTACTCAACCAACTTTAAAGCCCCTTGTACCGCTTCTATTCCAACAGCTTGTTTATTACCTTCATTACAGGCATACCGTACCATTTGAAGTATTAAAGCCAACCGAGCAGCATACATTTCTATTTTGGCATTTATTCCGGCTATGGCTTCGTTTTCGGGCCTATTGCTTTGGTCTGTTAATTCCCTTTGCCATTCAAATAAAAGTTGCTTTGCTTCGGGTGTAAACCTCAATATTTCAGGGTGTGGGTTGTTGGTTTCATCCTGAATTATTGAAACTTCCAAAAGGTTTGAAATAATGGCTTGCCAATTCTGAACTATTGACGGGCTTAATTCCTTTTCGCTCCAGTATTCTTTTTTCAAGTTATCGGGCACAACAAACAGCAACCTATCTAAAAACCCGTTTTCTGTTCTATTGTCTGCCAACTCATTAAGTACGCCGGGTTGTATTGTTCCTGCTACTGAAATAAAGGGCAACGGTATGTAAGTCGGTTCGCTTGTTTTTCGGTTTATCCTTATAGGTTTACTACTCCATACGCTTAACCAAAATTGTTCTTCACTTCCTTTATTGTATCGGTTGAAATTCTTAAACCAACTTGCCAACTCATCTGCATAAACGCCAATACCTCTTTTATTGAATTTATGCACCTCTGTAAGTGCTTCGGGTGTAAAGTCGGTAACTAAATGCTGTTCCCAAATTGGCTTTATAGGTTCATTATATCCTTGCTGTTCCCTTTCTTTTTTGGTAAGGGCTGAAATAGTATCGTATTCCAATTTTTCGGTTTGGTATTTCTGAAACTTTAAATTGTCCCGATGCTCAATCGGTTTCAATGCAAAACTTATTGGGTGACTTTTATTCGTTCCAGGTCGCCCTACAATCGCAAGGTATAAAACAGCGTTCTGTTCGTAACCACTCATTATTTCAACGTATCCGTCCGATAAACCCCATCTTCCAGGATTGCCCATTCGTGACTAAACTTGCGCTATGAAAAGACAGAGCGAACAAGAAATGAAAAAGATGTATCAGGAATGGTTGGAATCTGGCA
>Ga0008836_100332_pt1 | contig 34974 bp, 26 predicted proteins | sample HotLakConsUCCR28_FD_62214 | JGI IMG/M metagenome (GOLD analysis project Ga0008836, IMG submission 62214) | Hypersaline microbial mat communities from Hot Lake, Washington, USA - Hot Lake Consortium UCC-R28 (Hybrid Assembly) ... | reverse complement strand
TTTTTGCCGGGTCCATGGGTGTGGCTACTTTCATTGAAAATGACCATGGTACCAAAGTAGCCAGAGGCCTGGTTTATGAATCCTGGTGGTTTGAAATTCTGATGGTCTGGCTGGCATTTTGTTTTATCAATCATATTCGAAGGTACAAGCTGTTTCATCGAAACCGATGGCCCGTGGGGCTATTTCATCTGGCCTTTATCCTTATCATTCTTGGTGCAGGTATCACCCGGTATTTAAGTGTAGAAGGAACCATGCACATCCGGGAAGGAGAAGCGGCAAGTACCCTCTATACCAGCTCGCATTACCTTCAGCTGAAGCAAGTAAATGAAGGGAAAGTATATGAAAAACCCCTGCAATACATTGCCCAAAATTTTAAGCCCGAAGAATTCAGAATTAGTTTTCCTTCCAGCCCGGAACTGACTGTACGCCTGGAGAAGTACATAGCCGGAGCAAGGGAAGTGTTTGAAAAAGGAGAAGAAACCTATATTGATATGGCGGTAGCCATGGGCCAGGGCAGAGAGGATTTTAAACTAAAGCAGGGAAATGAAATTCTTTTGGACAAACTGGTTTTATCCAGCAAGGAAAACTGCCAGAGCCCCATTTGCATTGGTAAAACGGAAGCAGGATGGTATATCCAAACCCAGGTACACCTGCAGGTCATGGAAATGAGTACCCAGCAGATGGGCGTCTTGCATGAAGGGGAGCGTGCCCCTTTACAATTGCGCAGCCTCTACCAATGGGACGAGGGGGCATTCATGATCAAGGGAATTGAAGAAAACGTACGGCTGGAATATAAGCCGGAGCCCAACCCCGAGCTGGCCAAAGACCTACCGGATTATATGGCCTTCCGTGTTCTTGATAAGGACCAGCAAGCCCTCCAATCGGGTTATATAAAGTTGGTATCCATGGAACCTGCCTGGGTTCCATTTACATTTCAGGGAGAAAATTACCAGTTCACCTATGGTCCCAAAGCCATTGAATTGCCCTTCCAACTGTACCTCAATGCCTTCGAATTGGACCGGTATCCGGGTAGCCAAAGTCCTTCAAGTTATGCCTCAGAAGTGATGGTCATGGATGAAGGGCAAGAATTCCCCTATCGGATTTACATGAACAATGTATTGGACTACAGGGGGTACCGGTTTTACCAATCTTCCTATGACAATGACGAACAGGGAACCATACTATCCGTGAATCAGGATCGCCCCGGAACGCTCCTGACCTATCTGGGATATGGGCTTTTGGCTTTGGGCATGTTCCTCACCTTGTTTGCCAGGGGAAGCAGGTTTCAGGTGCTTAACAAAAAGCTTAGCTCTTTGAAAAAGCGAGGACCTTTGGTTTTGCTTATTTTCGCATGCTCCCAACAGCTCCATGCCCAGCAAATTCAGCCTATGGAATCGGTTCTGGTACCCAAAGAAAAAGCGGCTGCTTATGGTAAATTAATTGTGCAGGATATAGATGGCCGAATGAAGCCATTGAATACCCTTGCCCGCGAAATTTCAAGAAAACTCACAGGTAAAAGTTATTTTTCAATCGAAGCCCAGCCCAGTAATTTAAGGATTACTCCCGAACAATTTCTCCTGGCTGTACAGTTGGATCCGGAGAGGATGAGCAAGGTGCCGGTAATAAAAATCGACCGGAAAAAGTCCCGGAAAGTTTTTGAGGCTTTGGATATTTCACCCGGTGAAAAAATCAGCTTCAGAGATTTTATCAATGCTGAAGGTACTTATCTGCTCAATGAAATGGTAGAAAGCGTCAACCGACTGAAGCCTGCTGAAAGAAACGAATCCGACAAAGAGTTATTAAAAATCGACGAGCGGTTTAATATTTTCTACGCCCTATTGACAGGCGATTTTCTGCGTCTTTACCCCAACAAATTGGACGCCAACGACACCTGGTTTACCAGCAGTGAGTTCAATCAGGGATTTACGGAGGAAGATGCCCGGTTTGTAAAAAACATCGGACAACTTTATTTGTCAGGTTTACAAAAAGGACAGCAGGTTGGGGAATGGCAGGAAGCAGAAGATGCCCTCTCTTACATAGCCTTGTATCAAAAGGAAGCCGGCAAGGAAGTTTACCCACCAAAAAGGCTCATCCAGGCTGAATTGTTGTACAACCAACTGAACCTGGGTGCCCGCTTGTTCGGGCCGTTCTGGTTACTGGGAACACTGATGCTCCTTTTGGGTATCTCCCAATTGTTTTGGCAACACAGAGTAATGCAAAACATCTGGAGAGTGGGCCAGTTCCTTGCCTGGACGGGCTGGCTATTGTTTACCTTTCACCTGGCACTGAGGTGGTACATTGCCCAGCATCCTCCCTGGAGTGATGGCTTCGAAATGCTGGTTTTTGTAGCCTGGGGTATCCTCTTTTTCAGCTTGATTTTTTCAGGCAAATCTAAATTTACCATCCCCCTGGGATTGTTGTTTTCAGGAACCCTCTTGTTTGTGGGCTTTCTGGACTGGCTCAATCCCGAAATCACCAACCTGATGCCTGTATTGCATTCCTATTGGCTTAAAATACATGTAGCGATTATTGTAAGCAGTTATGCGCCCCTGGCATTGGCCGCCATTATGGCACTCCTGGCACTTGTTTTGATGATTTTTAAACCTAAAGCTCCTAAAGAACGGTGGTGGCAAAGCCTTTTGGAACTGAATATTGTAAATGAAATTGCCCTGACCTCCGGCCTGTTTCTACTGGCTATCGGAACCTTCCTGGGCGGGGTCTGGGCCAATGAAAGCTGGGGCAGGTACTGGGCCTGGGATCCCAAAGAAACCTGGGCCTTGATTTCAGTAATCGTGTATGCTTTTGTCCTTCACCTGAGACTGGTTCCGGCATTGAAAAATGCATTGGTATACAACCTGGCCAGCCTGTGGGCTTTCGGAAGCATTGTAATGACTTCCTTTGGAGTAAACTATTACCTTTCTGGTTTACATTCCTATGCTGCCGGCGATCCCGTACCGGTTCCCAAATGGGTTTATGTGGTGGTGGGGATTTTATTGCTTATTTCTGTAATGGCCATCCTTGCCTTCAAACAATGGAAGAAAGAAGACCGGAATAAAATAGTCATTTGATACTATTCCTTTCCGTAAACTTCAATCCAGTCCAGCCGGGAACTTGCCGGGGTCCCTCCCCCTTTCATCAGGTCAGAAACACCTATTTTCAGGACTTTTGAAAGATCAGGAGCCTCAACCGTTTTTCCCTCAATGATGTCGTCCATATTCAGTCTGCGCCATTTCATACTGGAAAGATCAAATTCCGAAACGGCCCAATCTTTGGTTTCTCCAACATGGTCATCGCTCACAAACCAACTACCATCTGGCAATTGCAGCACTACCCGAAGTTGCCGGAAACCGGACTGCCTGCTTCTCCATCTGATTTTACCTTTATGGCTCAAATCCATGGTTTTCTGCTGCCAGGAAAGGGCCATGGCCCAGTTGGTCTCACAGGTACCAGACCATATATAGAATGGGTCATTCGGGATCTCCGGATGGTTACTTTTCTTCAGCTGCTGTTTGGCTGCACCGTATAAATGTAAACTCAGTTCCCTGTTTTCCAGGTGCTCCTGAGTTACCGGCGTTTCGGCAGGTATCTCTTTAAAGTCCTCCCGGAACAATAGGGAACTTCCCGATTGGGCAAAGGAGGCGAATGGTTGAATACTCAATAAGGACAACAGTAATAAATTAAAATACCGTGAAATTGTCATGTTTTGAAGGCTTTTAAATTTCGTTTAAATTAAGTTTGATTTTTTTAAGGTTCAAAATTCGTGGGCAAATAATTTGGTCAGCAGCATTTTACACGGCAATACCAGCATTAGCTGACGAAAGTCATATTCCCTACTAATAAAGGTTTGCTTTTAGATGTGCTTTCGCAGCTATTTTTACATTAGAAAATAATGACAACATCAGGTCTGTAAGCATTTTTAACGGCAAAAAATAAAAAATTTAAAACTCATGAAAACGACTGAAAAAATTTACCTATTAAAAGGATTAAAATGTCTTTTTATCTTTTTATTTATTGGATCTGTACTTTCCTGTAGTCCCGGGCAGCAGGATCAGAAAAAATATTTTTCCAAAAGTGCAGATGAATATGCCGGGATCAAGATCTTCGGAGAAGAAGTGGCTGAGCTGACAAGCCCTCCCATGGTGCCTCCTCCTGTCGGAAACCGACCTGCAAAAAAGCTCTATATGGAAATGGAAATCATCGAAAAGGAGGCAGAAATGTCCGATGGGGTGACTTATTTATATTGGACTTTTGGAGGAACAGTGCCAGGCTCCTTTGTCAGGACAAGGGTAGGCGATCTGGTGGAATTTAAAATAAAAAACCACCCGGACAATAAATTGCCCCATAACATTGATTTGCATGCGGTTACCGGGCAGGGTGGTGGTGCAGAAGCCTCCTTTGTAGCACCAGGACAGGAGAAAACCTTTTCATTTAAGGTCATCAATCCCGGACTATATGTTTACCACTGTGCCACAGCTCCTGTGGGAATGCACATTGCCAATGGCATGTATGGACTTATCTTGGTAGAGCCGGAAGGTGGTTTACCCCCGGTAGACAAGGAATTCTATGTCATGCAGGGTGATTTCTATACAGACGGGAAGTTTGGTCAACCTGGCTTGCAACCGTTTAATATGCAGAAAGCCATTGACGAAAATCCTGACTATGTGGTATTCAATGGAAGTGTGAACGGCCTTTCCGGTGAAAACGCATTGACAGCCAATACAGGAGAAAGCATCCGGATATTTTTTGGCAATGGAGGCCCCAACCTTGCTTCCTCCTTCCATGTCATCGGTGAAATTTTTGATAAGGTTTATGTGGAAGGCGGCAGTCAGATCAATACCAATGTGCAAACTACCCTGGTTCCGGCCGGAGGTGCAGCCATACTGGAATTTGTGGCGGATGTTCCCTCTAACCTGGTACTGGTGGATCACTCCATATTCAGGGCTTTCAACAAAGGTGCCCTGGGAGTACTGGCTGTAAGTGGAGAAGAAAACCCCCAGGTCTTTGCAGGAGAAATCATGGAAGGCATTTACCTGCCCGAAGGCAGCATCATTCAAAACATGCCAAAAAGTGAACTGGAAATGGAAGCTCCCAAGGACCTGAGCAAGTCGGATCGGATCGAAGCAGGTAAAAAGATGTACATGCAGGCCTGCTTTGCCTGCCACCAGTCCAATGGGGAAGGAATTCCCAATGCCTTTCCTCCTCTTGCCCAGTCAGATTACCTGAATGAAGATGTAAACCGTTCCATTGACGCCCTGCTTTTCGGCCTTTCAGGAGAAATCGAAGTCAATGGAAAAAAATACAACAGCATCATGCCTGCACAGCAGCTCAGCGATGAAGAGGTAGCCAATGTTTTGACTTATGTGTACAATAGCTGGGATAACAATGGCACCCTGGTCAGTCCGGAAATGGTGAAAAGCCGCAGAAGATGAAAGCAGCGATCGTTCTGCCGGTTTTGTTGATGGTGTCTGTTATCATTCATGCACAGGATGAAATGATGGTGCCGGTCACAGGCGGGGTATACACCCCGCTTTACGGCACCTCCACAGCCCAGGTGCAGGTAGCAGACTTTTACCTGGATGCCTTACCGGTAACACATATGGAGTACCTTTCCTTCGTGGAAAAAAAACCTGAATGGAGAAAATCAGCCGTGAAAGGGCTCTTTGCAGACGAAAGGTACCTGGCATCCTGGGATGGAGATCTTTCCTTTCCAGAATCCCTGAAGAAGAGCCCGGTAAACCACGTTTCCTGGTTTGCCGCAAAGGCATATTGTGAATGTCAGGGCAAACGTCTCCCTACAGTAGATGAGTGGGAATATGTGGCCATGGCCAGTCCTACACTGAAAGATGCCAGGGAGGATAGTTTGTTCAACCTCGCCATCTTACGCAGTTATGAAAAACCCAGAACCTACTTGCAAGAGGTAGGAAATCAGGAAAAAAACGTATGGGGAATTTCCGACCTGCACGGCCTGGTCTGGGAGTGGACATTAGATTTCAATGCCATTATCCTGACGGGGGAATCCCGAAACTATGGCAACACTGACCTGGGCCTCTTCTGTGCCAGTGGAGCACTGGGAGCCAATGATCTGATGAACTATGCGGCCTTTATGCGCTATGCCATGCGGTCGAGTCTTCACGCCCGGAATAACCTGGCAACCATAGGCTTCAGGTGTGCCAAAACCGGAAAATCTGAAAAGGATTAAACTTTAATTCAAAAGTAAAAACCAATTTTACCATTGAAAGCCATGAAAAAATTAATCATATTATGTTGTCTGTCCGGAATGCTTTCTGGCTGCAGCAACAACAACGGCCCCGAGTCGGGAGGAGACAAGCAGCAGGAGGAGCTGCATGACATGTCCATCTACCACCTGCCATCTGATTGGAATACACAGGATGGCGAGAAGATTTCTTTTAAAGACCTGAAAGGCCAGCCATTGGTGGTGGTCATGATCTATACTGCCTGTAAAACCGCCTGCCCCAGGTTGGTAGCTGATATGCGGCAGATTGAAGAAAAAACATCTTCGGCTGCCGTGCAACAGCCCAGGTATATTTTGGTCAGTATCGACCCCCTTAATGACAGCCCGGAAAAATTAAAGCAATTTGCTAAAGATAACCAGATGGATGGTGCCCAATGGCTGTTTTTACAAGGGACGGAATCAGGGGTCAGGGATTTTGCCAACATACTGGCGGTAAAATACAAAAGAATAGATCCTATAGATTTCTCTCATTCCAACATCATCAGTGTATTTGATGAGCAGGGAGTATTGCAATACCAAAAAGAGGGCCTGGGCTTGCAAAATGATGAAATCATTACAAAAATCATCGAAATTAGCGGGCCATAAAGGGGTTTTATTTTAAAGGATAAATTTCATTTTCCCGGTAGTAATTTAATTTGGCCTGAAACATCAAGGCCATTTTTTCTGCCCGCCAGATGGCCTCCTTTGCTTTCTCACCGGTGAATTTTTCATTGACTGTTGTTTTAAAAAGTTCCAACCAGCGTTCAAAATGCTTTGTATCTATCGGCATGCTGGCATGTGGAGTAAAGGGACTACCATAATAGGTGTGTTCCTCCAGCAATACCGTTTGCCAAAACCGGTACATTTTATCCAGGTGTTTGTCCCAGTCGCCCTTGATCCGATTTTCAAAAATTGGTGCCAACAGGGGATCAGCTTTCACTTTTCCATAAAAAGTATCCACCAAACTTTTGATCTGATCTATTTCTTCTATTTTTTCCCTTTTCTCCACTACTGATCAGTTTATACTTTAAAATTGAAAATGGTCCTAAAGAATGGAATGCAGGGTGGCTTTGCCACTGGATACCTCATCAGCCAGATCCCTAAGCGTCTTTGCTTTGAGCAGACTGGCCAGTCCCTCCCTGATTGCCTTGTACTCATGATGAATGGGACAAGGGTTAGCTACCGAACATTGCTTTAGCCCCAACCCGCATCCAATAAATAGTTTTTCCCCATCAATGGCTACGACCAAATCCATCAGCCGCATGTTTTCCTGCTCATTGTCAATATAAAACCCTCCATTGGGTCCTTTGGTGGAACTGACAATATTCTGCCTGGCCAGGGACTGCAGGATCTTGGCTGTAAAGTACTCGGGAGCATCAATCTCCTTACAGATATCCTTCACCCCCAGTTTATTGCCTTTTTTGCTCTGAGACCATATATAGATTACAGCCCTTATGCCATATTCACAAGCTTTTGAAAACATTTATTTATTAGTTATCTTTTTTTCCAAAATTCATCCTCCCAAATTTCGTCCCCAAACCGATGACTTTCCGATATTTTTTCTCCCAACCTTTGCATTTCATCCGGGGAAAGAACGTCTTGCATGTGTTCGAACAGAATTCGCTCTTCAAACCGAATGTGGGCTTCCAAACTCCCGGCAAATTGATCGAGGTGATTCGCACTATGTTCCTCCTCCCCACGCTTAATGGTCTCAAAAATACCAAGAATCACTTCATGCTGCTCCTCGGCCTGTTGCCGTAACTCGTCTTTTTCATCCAAGAACGGAAATACCCCTAATTCCTCCAATTGAAAATGAGGCTGCATGTGGTGCTCAACATAATAGATCAGGTAATTGCAAATTCTCGAAAGGCTTACTTCAAAGGCCAATCCTTGTCTGATCTTCCAAACCAATAGCAAGCCAAAATGATGGTCCCTCGACAAAGGTACCAACGCTTCATGTCTCTTTAGCGGTTTTTGCATGAGATTTCTTTTTTTGCTGCAAGATTTTTTCCAAAATAAAGCACAAACAAATATAGACAAATTACGGGCTAAATAAAATACTTATTTATCTTTTTTTAGAAATCAACACTCAGCATCAGCCTTACATTCCGTCCTGGAGCGTACAATGGAGCCCCTGGAGTACGAATGGGTCGGTTCAGGTGCTCGTAATAGGTCTGATCCAGCAGGTTGTGAACTGAGGCCCGTAGCGTGAGGGCCGGCCACAAGCGGTACGCAGCTTCCAGATCCAATAAATGAAAACCCGGACTTGTGGGTTCTCCAAAGCGGGAAGATACACGTTTTTGAGCAGAAACAGCCCGCCACCGGAGCAAGGAAGTCAACTTTCCATCCAGGTGTTTGCCCTGAAAGGAGTAGCGCAGATCCAGGGGCGCAATTTCGGGAAGTGCTTCCTGATGTGGGAGATCCTGACCATAGGTATAGGCAGCCATCAGGGACTGCGACCACTGTGGGGCTATCCTGTGCTCAATGGTCCATTCCATCCCGGTTTTTATTGCCTCCTCCAAATTGACAAACTTTCTGACGCCGGGACTCTGGGGCAATCGGGGAGCAAGTTCGGTCCGTACACCGGTAATGTAGTCATTCAAGTAAGCCCCAAACAGGCTGACCGAGATGGAAAACTGTTCGGTCTGATGCTGCAGGCTGATGTCGAGTTGATTGTTCGTTTCCGGTTTCAATTGAGGGTTACCCAGGAGTTCGTAAGGATCCAACCCTACCGGAAAATAATTGATGTACCGTTCGGTAAGGCTGCCGCTTCTACTAACCCGTGCCAGCCAGAAACCGAGTTGCCAGGCATCGTTCAGGTCCTTTTGCCAGCCTAAAGAAATGCCCGGATTGGCTTGCAGGGAAGAAATTTCATCAAATTGCTGCCTGAATTCAACGGTAGGGTCCAGGGCCTGAGCCCGGTTCATGTCCAGCCTGCCGGATATACTGAGCATCCCTTCCTTTAAGGGAATAGAATACGCCGTAAAAAGCCCGAATTTTTGTATCATAGCCTTTTGCCAGGCATTGTCCAGTAGGGTTTTGCCTTCATTGGGTCCCATTAGAAATGTCCTTTCACGCACTCCCGCAGCCTTTTCGTTTCGGAAATCCAGGCCGGCAAACAGGCGACCGGTACCCGGTTGCCATTCTCCTTCTACCCTTCCGCCGGCGTTGGATGTTTTGGCAGGTGTTCGGGCATCCATCATCCGGGGGCTTATCTCTCGTAAGCCATTGTCCATCACATGATCTACCAGGCTAAGGTAAACTGACTGGGTGATTGCCTTGAGCTGCCGCCCCTGGAAGGACTTCTTAAATCTGGCGTTTCCAATCCAGGTATCGTCTTTCCTTAAATCCATCGACAAGCTTGGGAAATCCACGTTTCGTGCAAAATTCCGGTTGAGGTTTACCGACAAATTTTCTCCCTTACCGGTAACAAAATCTCCATAAAACCCCACAGATCCACGCATAAAAGAAGCAGGCACGGTATTCCCATCACCATCCAGATAGTCCGAGCCACGGGACCAGGAACCTATCAGCCCCATGTCTGCCTTATTCGCTCTCCAACCCAGCTTTGCTTCGTTTCGCCACACCTGCCCATTTTGCTCCCACATGCTGGAAAACCTACCATAAGCCTCAGGGCTTTCGACAAATTCGGGAGTTTCGCTGATAAAATTTAACGTCCCACCCAATCCTATTCCGTACCTTAGCGCATGTGGCCCTTTGAGTAATTCTACCTTTTGCATGCGGCTTAGGGCTATTTGTGAAGTGGGCGGGTCCATCCGGTTGGGGCAGGCTGCGCTGGCAGCTTGCAATCCGTCCACCACCACGTTTATCTGATCGTATTTGAAGCCCCGCATGACCGGATCAAAACCAAAAGCGCCACTTTTCCGAATGGAAGATATCATGGGATTTTCATTCAGCAAAGCTCCTGCGTCGTGATGCAATTTGTCCCGGGACGAAAAGATAATTTGCTGATCCTTTTCCTGAGGGCTGCCAATGGCAATAACCGAAACTGGGGAAAGCTCCATCCAATCCGGATTCCAGTTTGCACTACCTGTTTCCCAAAGCCGGTTAAATGCTGCCTCTGTGAGCTCCCAGGAGCCGTATCGGAGGTGTTGCAAACGGAGCCTGCTTTCCTGCTGCAATCGCAGAAAAATCGTTCCGGATGAATCACTGCTCCCTACCTGGTTTCCATAGCTGTAACTTAAGCCTGAAATGGGAGAGCCATCCTCCCCGTCAAAAAAACGGATGGGTTTACCCTCTTGGGCATGGGCAATCGAAAGTACTGCCATCAATAGCATGGCTGGCAGCAATAATAAGACAATTCGTTTCATTACATAAAGATTTCTGGATTTCCCAAAAGGGAAATGAGTGATACATGGACCCGTTGGTTAGGAACTGTAAATGGTAAAGTATTGCGAAAGTAAACAGCAGGCATTTTGAATCGGGTAGCTTTTGTCACCGTGGCCTTGCTCCATGGTTTAAATCATCGATTTGATACCACCATAGCTATAGTTGTAGCGAAGGTACCCTCCAAAATAGGATCGTTTTGGAACGCACGATTTTACACAACTGCTGTCCCCTGTCGACTTAAAACAAGGAATAGGTTATGCCGAACAGCCTCTATTTTCAAAGCTGCCCGTGCCTGATTTTAGCAAAGAAAAGAAATTAAGATTGGGGTGGATGGAAAATCCCCCCGGTAGGAAATCTGGACTGGCCGGGCTCCAGGTAAGCGTGATCTATCTGATCGGCCGATTTCGAAAGGAAAGCAGCATGGAAAGCATAAATGGGAGAAAAAACAAAAACCCAGGAAACAAATTCAGGTATACGAAGGTCCTGAGGCAGTTCAGTATTTGACGCCTTTTCCAACCTTCTCCCCAACTCACAGGAGCCGTGGCAATTCATTTGTGGCTTGTCCAAATTGATACAAAACATTTCGGTAATTGCCTCTCTGTTCCACATAAAATCCAGCTGAATCAAGGACAGGGTCGCACTCTGAACGAGCATCAAGCCTGCCAGCAAAAATGGAAGTGCATATGAAACGATTCGAGCAACCATAATAACAATTGTCAAAGTTATGCAATTAATTCATTTACCGCTTACCATTTTTTCTTCTGACCTGAAAATTTTAGCCTTCCCTACCAAACCATCGGTGATTATAGATGCATTAACATTCCATCGAAAATAAACGATCACGCCTATACTGAGAAAAAGAGCGATGATGGAAAACCCATTTACCATACCAAAAAAATAACGCCAGGATGACCAGCCCGCTAAGGAAGAAGCTATTCGCACTACCAAACTGATTTGAAAAATCCCCCATCCCCACCACAATACCGGATGGAATACGTCTGCTTTGATGCGAAAGACTGCAGGGAAAATGATCGGTGCATGGGCCCATATCATGGAGAAGGTAAATCCAAGAAAAAAGGTATGCAGGTACAGGTCATAATAGAAGGAGTGCCCCTCCATCCAGCCCAGAATCCAGCCATTCAGGGCCAACCAAAAATAACCGGTAAGCAATCCAATTCCGATATACCGAAACTGCCCTGACTTTTTAGCTGCAAATCTGGCCATATCAAACCGAACAAGCCATATGGACAGGATCAATAAAGCAAAACCCAAAACGGTGTTGCCCCATTGGTGAAAGGGAAGCAACAAGCCAAGGCCAAACACAGCCAGACCAGCATAAAAAACATATCTCGCCCAAACAGGAGTAGGTGAAAATTTATTCAGCTCCATCCTTTTTCCCAAAATGGTAAACAACAAAAATGCCATCCACCAGCCGGTTGCCATGGGCACAAAATCTGAATAGATATAGGCAAAATTGCCCAGCATCCAGGCTGCTGCTCCCAAAGTGATGATATAGGTATAGATTTCCGGAACTTTTAAGGTTTGGAAATACATGAGTACAACCAAGCCTAAACTGGCAGCAAGTAGTAGAAAGGCACCCAGAATTGGCCACCCTCCAAGCAAAAAAAACATGGATAAAGCGCTGGCCAAGGGGACAGCCAACCAATATTTATTTTTCATGACCATGGCTCTTTCGAGTGAAATCAAGGCCCCCAGAAAACAACCTACCATCAGCAACCCGTGATGCGCTGCTGCTGCTCCCAGCGGAATGGCCACAAAGCCCAATCGGATCCAGCCACCCAAAACTCCTGAAAGCAGGCTAAATACTATAAATGGTAAAATCCAGGAGGGTTGAATTGTTTTCATTTCATGATCATCCAAAAATGATTTCACAATTGCTTGCTATCTTCAAATGTTCAGGCAGGATCAAGCATAACAAGACGTCTATTTGGTCAGACCCGGTGTCAATTCCTGCAGTTCCATTTTCAAATGATCCAGTTGGTATTTAATTTTGCCTATACCGGAAGCCGCATCCATAGCAAAATGACTTACCAACCCCTGATAATAATCGATTCCTTCAAAGAGGTTTTTTCGGAATTTATCCAGGTAGGCTTCCTGTTTTTTATTATTCTCAGTGACTGTTTTACTGATTTCTGTTTTCAAGTGTTGCATGTACAACTGAAGCTCTTTGACAAACACATGGGGCCTTTCGGAATCCAGTTTAAGGCTGACTTTTCCATAGATGTGGTCCACCATATCTTTCAAACTGAATATCCCTTTAAAATAAGCCAGGTTGGGACCCGGACAAATGGTCACTGCCTTAAGATTCCTCCTGGGCACCTCTCCTCCACTTAAAATAGCAGGGGCACTCAAACCTTCACAGAGGCAATCCTTTTCCAATACCCCATTGATTTCCTCCTCGCTGATTTCTCCTTTTGCACGCTTTTTGATTTTCAAATCCTGGTACTGCCGTGATGCCGTACAGATGGGTTTCTCCGTAAATTCTGTATTGAAAGAAAGAAACTTTTTGTAACAAGGACTTCCTGGCCGGCCTTTTTCAATCCGGGATATTCTCTGTTCTTCCGCACTGCTGTTTTTGAGATTATTGAAGGGAATTCCCAAAGGGGAAGCATGACTCAGGTAAAAATCTGACTTTTTTGCTTGCAGAAGTCTTTGTAAGGTATCTTCATCCACGCTAGTGGCTTCCGGAACCAATAGGAATGGGCTTCCCCAACCGGTTCCATCCAATTGATAATAGTCCATCAGAAATTGGTTTTCTTCAGCATTCCCAATCCCCCCCTGATAGGTGATTTTAGGTTGACTGTTTTCCGGCAACTTTGATACGCCTTTCTTTTCCAAAGCCTCCTGACACAGTTGGAAAAGGGTATCCCGAAGTTCTTTCCGATCCTCTTTAAAGGCATCCAGGATGGGCCCGGCGAGCAGGCCATCTGTGGCAAAGGCATGCCCTCCACAATTCAAACCCGACTCAATTCTGAATTCAGATACCCAAATCCCCTTCTTCGCTAAAAATTTTCCCTGAATTAAAGCAGAACGGTAATCAGACACTTTCAATATCACAGGCTTTTTGATGACTCCGTTTTCGTCTGGAAAAAATACATCGAATTCCTCCATATAGCTGTACAAGGAGGGATTCATGCCCGCAGAAAACACCACTCCCCCTTCCAGCTTGCTCTTTGCAAAGCCACGCAAAGCAGCTAAGGCATCTGAATATTCCCTGCCCAGTGCTTCTCCTGACTTGGAATAGTTGATTTTGTCAACTTTGGTCATGATGTTGACATCGGTTCTTCCCGGAACCAGGTGTTTTCTTAATTCTTCCTGCAAGTCCAACCTTTTAAAACCGGCAGCATTCTTCATCATCAGGTAAAGCCTGGCTGCAGGATGATCTTTGGGTAGGAGATCGAAATACTGGTTGATATCCTTATCCAGGACAAAATCCTGACTTTGTAGGTGCCTCATTTCCCTGTTTACCACATATTGCAATAAATTCAGATAGGCTTCCACCCTTTTTGCACGGCTGTCATCATCATCCTCATGTATGGCAATGTAGGGAATGGTCAGTTCACGGCTGTATCGGCGCCGAATGTCCTCCAATAATTGGTCATCCATGATGGAAACTACAGATGAAATACCATATTTGGCTACTTTAATGGGGGAATCTACTGTAAAACCCAACCCCATTACCGGAATGTGAAAACGATGAACTGATGACATAAGTGATAATTTCTAAAATAACGGACCACAATTGTGGCTATGATTATCCTACAAAGTTATCACCCAACCCTACCGAAAAAGCTATGTAGCATCAGGGCTAAGAATGACTTTTGTCATAAAATTGAAGGGGCTAACCAACATGCGAAAGGAGAATTTCATCCAATGCCTCCCCGGATGTGGGCTGAGGATAATCACACCTTGTATTCCCTGAATAAAGCACCCCACGGTTCTCTCATCTTTCTGGAAAGCAATTGATTGGCAGCAAAGTTATCCTTAAACTTTTCATTTACCGGATCCCAGTCCAGGTCCTGCTGGAGCATCATGGCGATATTACCCAGATGAGCAAGGCTGATCGACCGGTGCCCAACCTCAGCCGGTGCTATGGTTTCTTCACCGGAAAAAATACAATCGATAAAATTCCTGTAGTGGTTTTCACTTACATAAAGAGCCGTCTCATCCGGACCAATGCTGGTATCGGCCAGCGTTTCCGGATTAATTTTATGCTCACCCCGGGTGGCCCAGGCAGACCCCTCCGTTCCTTCGAAAGTCACGCCAAAATCCTTGTCACTCTGAATAATCAGCTTGATGCCGCTTTGGTATACACATTCAAAATAAAACCTGATTGCTGTATTCCATACCGGATGATCGGACCAGACCGCCTGGGCATTTTGTATTTTCATAGGTCCGGTATGGTCTGTTCCCATCCCCCACTGGGCAATATCCGGATGATGTCCTCCCCAGTCTGTCACATTTCCTCCGGAGTAATCCATGATCCAGCGGTAATTGACATGTGTCCGGCAGGGACTATAGGGTGCTTCCGGTGCCGGTCCCAGCCACATATCGTAGTCAAAATCCTTCGGCACCGGGACGGTTTCGGTTAAATGTCCGGTTTTCCCAAAATCAGGGGTACCTCCGGGAAGCCCGCAAGTTACTGTGTGCAATTCTCCCAATCTCCCGTTTCTGGCCAATTCACAAACCCTTCGGAAATGATGGCTGGACCTTTGCTGGCTGCCAGTCTGGAAAGTAACCCCATATTTCCGTACGGCATCACTCATGGCCCTGCCCTCTTCCACCGTAAGGGACAGGGGCTTTTGACAATAAATGTGCTTCCCTGCAGCGGCTGCCATCATCACGGGAATGGCATGCCAGTGGTCAGGGGTAACCACTTCCACGGCATCAACATCTTTATTTTGCAAAACCTCCCGGAAATCGGTATAACCAACTGCAGAGCGGTAAGACGTTCCATGTTTATCTGAGTAATACTCATCGACCACTTGTTGGATATATTCCCTTCCCGCTACCTTGCCATTCCAATAACCGGGGCTCTTTTTATTCACATCGCAAATGGCCGTAACCTGCACCCGCTGGTCAGGAAGAAATCCTTGCACATCATTACCCGCCTGATTTCCGGCACCGATAAATGCCATGTTGATCCGGTCGGATGGGGCTGTGAATCCATTTCTCCCCAAGGCCGATGCGGGAATAATGGTGGGGGCTACCAACAGCGAGGAAGCTGCTATGCCTGCTTTTTTCAAAAAAGAACGCCTGTGTTTATTTTCCATGCCTTAAAATACGCTTTTTATCTATTCGGACAAAAATTTTATGCTGCTGTTAATGAAATCCATTCCCTCAGTCCAACTCCATAACCAACCTGAAACCTACATCAAATCCATTTCCAGGCCATCCGCTAGGGTTTCATAGGTGAAGCGGGTGGGATCATTGGCTTCTTCACTGGCTGTATCAGCATGGGGTGGCTGCTCCGAACAGGCAGGCAAAACAAGCATTAAAACCAGCATGCCTAAGGCCAATTTCAGCGCATAAGTAAGGCTATTTTGGGGACATATAGGATACATGGGCTGGCCGGGCTGTGCAATTTCTGAAATAAAATTACTCATTTTGAAACTGATCAGCTAATTAAATGGGGATAATATAAGCTGTGTTACCCTTCTTACTTAGGTAATAAGCCGGGACAGCCTTCTCCTTAATTCAGGTACTACCTTATCCTCAAACCAGGGATTCCTTCGTTGCCACCTGATATTTCTGGGTGATGGATGCACCAGGGGGAAATATTCCGGGAGGTACCTTTCAAAGTTCCGAACTGTCTCGGTCAGGTTTTTCCCTTTTTCTTTTCCGAGGTAATGGGTCTGCGCATATTGCCCGATCAATAAGGTCATTTGGATATGTGGCATTTGTTCCAAAAGTGCCGCATGCCAGGTAGGGGCACATTCAGGTCTTGGAGGCAGGTCCCCTCCTTTTCCTTTTCCCGGATAGCAAAACCCCATGGGCACAATACCAAAAATCTCAGGGTCGTAGAAAAGACCGGCATCCACACCCATCCAGCGCCTTAATTCCCGGCCGCTGGCATCATTCCAGGGGATGCCTGTGGCATGCACCCGGGTGCCGGGAGCCTGCCCGATGATCAGTACTTTGCTATTTTTGCTGGCCACCAGTACCGGATTGGGACCCAAGGGAAGGTGGGGCTCACAGAGGGTGCATCCTTTTATGGTTTCCAATAGCGCTTTCATGATAGCCCAAATGTAAGGATATCTCCTTTGGAAGAAAACTTACTTCTTTCCCTGTCGGAAAAAAGATTGATGAGCAATTAATCAATTGAACACTTGTTAATTACGTGATAGCTTATTAGATAAGTTCAAAAAAATGGAATCATGAATGCTACGCAAGAGCTCGCCCTCTTCATTCCATGTATGGTTGCACTATCCTGCCCACATGAAATTTACAAAGTTGAAATAACAGAAATAGAATAAGTAAATCATGCGTGACTCGCTTATCTGGAAAGTCATCTGGAAATCCACCTATTGGCCTGAAACCCGATTTACCTGCCTTTTTCTGCCCATTATAGCGCCATGTCATAACCACCAAACCTTCTCAGGTTATAGGTGACCGTAAGCATAAAGAATTGTCGCAACACCTGGGTTCGAACGTCCTCCACATACACATCAGTCACGTTTCGATCGATGCTTACGTTCTGGTTCAGCAGGTCAAAGATCGTCAATTTGATTTCTGTTTTGTTGCTGGGCGGGATTCGGTATCCCAAATCCAGGTTCACCAGCATGATGCTCCTGTCAAAGCCCTCTCCTAGACCGGAATATACCTGGTGATTGACACTGCCTCCCATAAACACCCCTCCCAGGAAATTCCAAAACAGATCAGCCCGTGTACGGTGGGTATAATAATTGTTTTCCAGGTCTTCCTGCAGACTGCTCCTCACGGTATTAAAACTTCCTCTGCTGGAAAGGTTAAAGTCAATCCTGTCGTTGATATTACTGCTCAGGTTGATCCCCTGACTAAAGGTAGAGTTGGTGTTAAAGTTTTCCTGCCCATTGATAATTCCCGGCCTGTTTCGAACGGTGTAGGAAGAATTGATATTCAGGTTGCTTTTCATGAATTTCAGCGGAAATCCATAACTGCCATACAGCCTGAATACGTAATAATTGTCCAGGTTTACCGGCCGGGTATACTGACCGCCCTGGTTGAGCAACACGTCCTTTTGAATCAGGGTATCCTTTGCAGCGACAAAGGTTTCGTTTCCGATGTAGTTGTTGCGGATATTGCCATACAGGAAAAACATCAGGGAACGGTTGGTCTCCGGGTTGATCTTGCGAAAACGGGTAAAAAGCCGGTGACTGTATTCCTGGTCCAAATCGGGGTTTCCGTTGGAAATTTGAAGGGGGTTGGCATTGCTGATAACATCCTGCAACTGGCGGATAGAAGGCGCATCGGTATCCGTGTTGTAATCCACACGCATGTTACTGAATTCTCCCAGTTGGTAATTGACCACTACTCTTGGCAGCACATTGGAAAAGCTTCTTTGGGTGTTTTCAAAGCCTGGGAATAGGCGGTCACTGTCTATGTTGGCGGATTCGTAACTGACCGTACTGTATACAGAGAGTTTTTCGGATTTATAACTGTAACCGAGCCTGCCCCTATGAGTCATGTATTGATTTTCGAAGCGATTGGTCAGGGCACTGTCCAGCCGGACAAAGTCCGTTTCAGCTTCCTGAATTTCCACCTCCTGATCGGTATCGGAGGCATTGTTGGACAGCCGGTATCCGATTCTCAACCGGGACCGCTCACTAATCGGTTCAAAATAACTTATCCCCGTACTGTAATAAAAACTAGAGTACAGGTTATTTCTGAATTGGATCAGGGAATCTACATTGCTGGACTGGAAATTTTCGTTCACGGCTACCATGTCTGACCGGCTGTCGCTATCATAGGTACTGGTATAGATATAGGTAGACAATGCCCTTCCCTCCTTGGTGAAATTATACCTGTAATTCAGGGAATTCCTGAAATTCAATGATTGGCGCTCTGAAGTGGTGGTATTGTTGTTGCTGCTGATAGGGGTGTTGGCATCAAAAAGGTTAAAGGCATCCCTGATATTGGTTGACTTCCGGTAGTCCAAACCTATTCTGGGACGGAGAATAAGCGCATGGCGCTCATTGATATTGTAATCCACACGGGCACTCATGCGGTGACTTTGGGTACGGGTCTGGTTGTTTCTGTCTTCCTGATAAATCTGAAGGCTATCATTGGGCAGGATATATTCCCTGGAAGAAGACCTGTTCAATACATTATCCCGGTCGTTAAACAGGTAATTACCGGTTACTTTAAGTTTTTCGTCCTGGTATTCATCAGAAAAGTTTACACCAACCGCATTGGTATTGGTGATTCCCGGCAATTCGCCCACAGCCAGTTCGTTGCCGCCTCTGCGACTGTCATCTCCCTCGATATTTCCCAATTCATCCTCGCCGAAGTTCTGCTGGTTGATATTATTGCTCAATCCAAGTATGGATAAGCGCTGTGCCTCATTGAAAAAGTTCATGTTGCCACCGGCAATGTAATTGTTATCCGTACCGTATCCCCCATAAAACTTTCCAAACCTACCGGCCCGCATATCCGGTTTGGTGATGATATTGATGGTTTTTGTGGTTTCTCCGTCATCAAATCCGGTCAACCTGGCCTCATCACTTTTCTGATCCAGAAATTCGATCTTCAACACCACCTGTGCCGGAAGGTTCTTTAAAGCGGCAGCCGGATTGTCTCCGAAAAAAGGCCTGCCATCTACCAACACTTCCATCACTTCTTCTCCCTGCACTTCTATTACACCGTTTTGAATCACCACACCCGGCATTTTCCGTACCAGCTCATCCGCATCTGCCTGAGGCCGGGTTTTGAAGGCATTGGCATTGAAGGCCACCGTATCACCCCTGACTTCTCCCGTAAGGGCATCGGCCGATAGTTCAAAGGCTTCCATCTCCTGCCCATCACTTAACAGTTCGAATGTTCCCAAATCGTTTCCCTGGGGAGCAGTCCTGTTTTCTTGCAGGGTTTGGTACCCAATAAAGGATACTTCCACCAAAAATTCATTTTTTCCCGGCTTTTTGATTTCAAATTTCCCATCAAAGTCGGTATAGGTAGAACTCAGGGTTTCACCTTGACCATCCTTCAGGAAAACATAGGCACCAAAGAGGGGCTCTTTCGTTTGACTGTCGATGATGGTCCCGGAATAGTTTTGCTGCCCAAAAAGTGCGACTGAGTTGAAAAAAAGAACGGCTACTGTTAAAAGCGGTAAATGGAATCTCATGAATAGGATATTATCAGGATGGTATGGATGCAATCGAAATATATTTCGGAAAAATGGTGACAAATCATACCCCAACCAAATCCAATTATGTTAAAGTAAAAATGATAGGTTTATGTGGTCAATTAAGCCTTTGGCACTAAATCCTGTTTCAGAAAAAAAATAACCCAAAAAAGCAAGCCTTTTTTTATAAAGGAAGCCTACCCAAGGGGAGTATCATGACAAAAGGTGCATGGCAAAATTAAAATTTGCTTCTGAAAATAAGGCTTTTGAAAGTGAATGGGGAAAATTCTTATACATGGGGTTTGCATTAAAAAAAAAGTCCTGCTACATTTGTGACACCTTTGCGAGAAGGTATAAGTTTGGCCGATGGTGTAACTGGCAACACGTCTGGTTTTGGTCCAGAAGAGTCCAGGTTCGAGCCCTGGTCGGCCAACATAAATTTACAAATCTTTGTCAGGGGGGCTTTAAAGCCCCCCTTTACAGAGTGCTAACCTGCTTTACTTCTTTATTTTTCGCGGTTGGTGTTGGCACATTGTTGCTACAATGTTTTTATGTTATGGTATCCCCATCTTTAAAGGTAATCCTCAATCGCCAAACAAGAAGGACTGCTTCTACCATGAATAAAATTGGATGACAGCTCGTAAAGCAATACTTTTGTCTGCTGTAGTTCAAAGATTAATCACCATTTGGCCCATTCATGGAAAGCCTGGAATACTATATCAAGGAATACTTTGGCGTTCTTAAACAGGAGGAACTAAAAGTAGTATGCGATAAGTTTAAAGCGCAAAGGCTGCCCAAAGGTGCCTTTCTGACGAGGCAGGGACAGCCAGCCCATCAGCTTTCATTTATCAAATCGGGCATGGTTCGCATTTATACCCAGGATGATGGCAAAGAAATTACCCAATGGATTTCCACCCCGGGATATTTTGTTACCGAGATCTCAAGTTTTATGTTCGGAGGCAGTTCCCGTTGGCATATGCAGGCACTTACTGCCGTGGAACTGTTCAGTATACAGAGGACTGATTATCAACAAATACTAAAAGAAATACCTCAATGGCATGAACTTGAGAAGTTATTCATCATCAAGTGTTTCACTATCCTTGAAAACCGGGTTTACAATCATCTTTCCAAATCTGCCGAAGAGCGGTATCAGGATTTTTTCAAGCAAAATCCATCTCTTTTCAACCAGGTACCTTTACAATACATTGCTTCCATGCTGGGAATGAGTCCGGAAACCTTTAGCCGCATACGAAACAAACAGCTTTCCTAAATTCTTGATTTTTGTCAAGAGAAAGCAAGTAATAGCACCCTACCTTTGGTCTATAATCAATTGAAAATCACAAACGATAAAGGACCATGAAAAAGGAAATCAACACCCAGATCCGGATCAATGCAAGCCCGGAAAAAGTCTGGCAAGTACTGACAGATTTTGAAAATCACGGCAAATGGAATCCCTTTGTCCGTTCCATTGCAGGAGATGTCAAGCAGGGAAATAGAATCAAAGTAGTCCTGGGTCCGCAAGGCAGCAAACCCATGACCTTTAAACCTATCGTTTTGGCATTTGATCAAAACCGTGAATTTCGTTGGTTAGGGCACCTGATGTTCCCGGGTATTTTCGATGGTGAACATATTTTCCAACTTTTGGCAAATGAAGATGGCAGCACCACTTTTATCCACAGCGAAAAATTCAAGGGCATATTAGTGGGCCTGATGGCCCAAAAACTGGATACAGAAATCCGAGCTGGGTTTGAAGACATGAATCGGGCGCTGAAAAAAAAGGTAGAAGGCTGAAGTTATGCCACGAATCTACTAGTTGGGGGATTTAAAGAATTCATATTTTTTCAGAAAAAAAATTCAATGTGAGCAATCGAAATTATAAAGCCTCAATTATTTTTGAAAAATTTTATAGTAAAATTTTCATTTTTGAACAGCGTTCATTATTTTTGTATTGTTCATTAAAATAATATAATGGGAACAGCTGAGCGAAAAGTAAAAGAAAAAGAAGAATTGAAAGCACTGATATTGAGTGCTGCGAAAAAGCTTTTTGCGGAAAAGGGAATCGAAGAGACTACCATCAGAAGCATCGCCAAAGAAATCGAATACAGTGTGGGAACAGTATATGTATACTATAAGGACAAAACCGAAATCCTGCATGACCTCCATCAACAGGGCTTTGCACAGCTTGGCGCTGAGTTCCGTACCATGTTTCATGTCTCAGACCCCATGGAAAGACTTAAGGCCCTGGGAAGAATCTACATGAAATTTGCACTTGAAAACACCCAAATGTATGACCTGATGTTCAATATGAAGGCTCCAATGGACTTTATCAAGGCAAATGAGGCACATCATTGGAAAGAAGGAAATGCAACATTCGATGCTTTGAGAAAAACCGTTCAGGAATGTATTGATCATGGGTACTTTAAAGGTCATCAGTTGGAGCCTCTTTCCTTCGCCATCTGGGGGAGTGTACATGGCATGTGTTCTTTGTATATCCGGGACCGCGTGAAAGCAGCCACCGGACAGGAACCAGATCTGTTGATGAACGAGGCTTATGAGGATCTAATGCTAATGTTCAGTAAAAAATAAATTTTTTTGTTTATAATTTGAACAATGTTCATAAATAAAACAACATTCAATTATGCAAAAGTATGTATATACCTTATTTATTTTCTGGGCCTTTCCGGTTCAAAGTCAGCAATTCCTCGAAACCTATATCCGGGAGGGATTGGAGCGTAACGAAGTGCTGAAACAACAACATTTCAGTCTGGAAAAAAGCATTTATGCCCTGAAAGAGGCAAACGGTTTATTTCTGCCACGCGTAAGTCTGAAAGGAAATTATTTCCTTGCCGGAGGTGGGCGTACTGTGGACTTTCCTGCGGGTGATATTCTTAACCCTGTCTATTCCACACTCAATCAACTTACCGAGAGCAACAATTTCCCCATTATTGAAAACCAACGCATACTTCTGAATCCTGATAATTTTTATGATGTGAGGGTCAGGACCACCATGCCGCTTTTCAATGCCGAGCTTGTTTACAACCGGAGGATGAAATCAGAAATGATAAGCATGCAGCAGTTGGAGAAGGCTGTTTTCCAAAGGGAATTGGTAAAGGATATCAAAACGGCTTATTACAATTATTTGAAATCCCTGGAAGCTATCAGGATTTTTGACTCAGCACTCAAGCTGGTGGAGGAAAACAAAAGGATCAATGCAGCTTTGTTCAAAAATGATCAGGTAAACCGTGGGGTATTGATCCGGGCGGAGAATGAAGTTATCCGTTTTCAAACTCAGGTAGATGCTGCCATTCAGGAATCTTACAGCGCTCAGGCATATTTCAATTTCTTACTCAACCGCAACCTGGATGAAAACATTTATATGGATGAAATTAAGCCAATCACAGAAACTTCTGACTTCTCCGAAAATTCAGCAGACAGGGAGGAATTGCGTCAGCTGGATCTTTCCAATCAGATCAACGAACATTTGATTGGACTATCCAAAACCTACCTTTTACCTCAGTTAAGCGCTTTTATTGACCTGGGTTCCCAGGGTTTTGACTGGGAATACAACAGCAGGACTCAGTACTATTTTTTTGGTATGGCTCTGCAATGGAATATTTTCGCAGGAGGACAGAACAGACACCGTAAAAAACAGGCTGAACTGGACCAGGCCATCACCTATTCCCAAAGGGACAATGTTGCAGAGCACTTGCTGCTTCAGCAAAAGGTCAGCATCAATAATTTCAAAGCTGCTTACAGTCAGTATACAGGGGCAGTGAAACAAGCCGAAAGCTCCGAGCGCGCATATAAGGATGCCATGAAGCGCTACCAAGAAGAACAAATCCTTTTCATAGAACTTTTGGACGACCAAAATCAATGGATTTCAGCACAATTACAGGAAAACATCTCCCTTTATGAATGCCTGATCAAAGTTGCTGAAATCGAGCGGTCCAATGCCTCTTTCAACCTCAACACTAATTAATTATGCGAAATAAACTATCCATCATGGTGTTGGCCTGTCTGATGACATTGGCTGCCTGTAACAAAAAAAATGAAACCAAAGGATTTGATTCCTCTGGAGATGTAATAGCTGTCAGCCTTTTGAAAGTTTCGGAGCTGGAACAGGAATACACCATCAACGGCACTGGCTTGCTTGGTACAGAAAATGAAATGCGCCAAGCCTTCAAGATCGGAGGAATCATCGACCGCATTTTTGTCAATGAGGGGCAGCGTTTTCAGCAGGGTGAATTGCTTGCAAGCCTTAAACTCACCGAAATAGAATCCGGCTTTGCACAGGCGGAATTAGGCCTTTCCAAAGCCCAAAGGGATTATTCCAGGGTAGAAAACCTGTATGCAGACAGTGTCGCCACGCTGGAACAGTTGCAAAACAGTAAGACAGCCCTTGAGCTGGCCAAACAGCAACTGGCGGCTGTGGCATTCGATAAAAAATACGCATTTATCTATGCTGAAAAGCCAGGCTTTGTAGTGAAAAAAATGGCTAATGAAGGCGAGGTGATCGCCGGTGGAACCCCTGTATTGGCATCCAGCGAAAATGGCAGCAAAAGCTGGGAACTGAAAATCGGCCTTTCGGATAAAGAATGGGCCAAAGTGGCCATAGGGCACAAAGCCAAGGTCATGCTGGAAGCCTTTCCTGATACCTGTTGGGAAGCACATGTATTCCGGAAGTCGGGAGCTGCCGACATGGGCACCGGTTCGTTTCAGGTTGAGCTTAAGTTGGATAACCTGACTGAATCCGCCGCCATAGGGATGTTTGGGAAAGCCATTATACAAACCGGAAAGCAGCAGAAATCCAAGTTTATCCCCTATGAAGCTTTGATAGAGGCAGACGGAAAAAAGGCCTATGTATTTGTGCCCAATGGTAACAACCGGGTCAAAAAACAGCCTGTGTTGATCGAAAGCTTTTCCGAATCGGGAGTCAGCATAGCTTCAGGATTGGAGGGTGTAGCTGAAATCGTCCTGGGTAACTCCGCCTTTCTCAATGAATTTTCTACCGTCCAGATCATCAAATAAACAGCCATGAACCTGACAGATTTTTCAGTAAAGAACTACCAGTTCACCCTGGTAATGTTCGTGATGGTAGCCGTGATTGGGCTTGTGACCCTGCTGTCCATGCCAAGGGCGGAGGATCCACAAATCAATCCCCCTACCTACCCTATCGTGGTCGTGTATCCGGGTACAAGTCCACAGGATATGGAAGAACTAGTGGTAAAACCCATAGAAAATAAAATCTACGAATTGGAGAACATCGACAAGATCGTCACTGCTGTAGAAGATGGTTTGGCTGTGATCAGGGTTGAGTTCAAGTATGGGGTAGATGTGGATGACAAATACCAGGAAGTAGTGGGGGAAGTAAATGCTTTGCGCAGTGACCTTCCGGAGGATATTTTTTCCATAGAAATCCGAAAAGTGGACCCCAGTGATGTAAACATCCTACAAGTTGCCTTGGTCAGTGAAAATGCGGCTTACCGTCAGCTAAAGAAGCAGGCCGAAGACCTTCAGGATCAATTGGAAAAAGTAGTGGACCTGAAAAAGGTTAAAATCTCCGGGGTACCTGATGAAGAAGTTCGGATTGATCTGAAACTGGACCGCATAGCAGCATTTCAGATACCACTTAATGTGGTATTGGGAAGTATTCAAAGTGAAGCCCTCAATATTCCCGGAGGAAGTATCACAGCGGGCAACAAAACCTTCAATGTCAAGACCAGTGGGAAGTTTACAAGCCTGGAGGAAATTGAAAACACCGTCATCAACAATGCCAACGGCAAAATTATCCTATTGAAGGAAGTGGCTGAGGTCGATTTCAAATACGAAGAGGAAAAACACCTTACCCGTCTCAATGGCAGAAGGGCCGTTTTGGTGAACGCTGCCCAAAAGACAGGAAGCAATATTGCCAGTACACAGGCAAAATATGAACCCATTATAGCGGATTTTGAAAACAGCCTGCCGGAAAACATCAAACTCTACAAGCATTTTGACCAAGCTGAAAATGTGGCCAGACGTCTATCGGGTTTGGGTATTGACTTTCTGATTGCCATTGCGTTGGTTTTGTTCACACTCTCCCCATTGGGAATACGTGCTTCTTTGGTGGTGATGCTGGCCATCCCGCTCTCTTTAGCTTTGGGATTGGTGGGCTTAAACGCTTTCGATATTTCCCTGAACCAATTGAGCATTGTGGGATTGGTAGTTTCTCTTGGTCTGCTGGTTGATGATAGCATAGTAGTGGTTGAAAATATCGAACGTTGGCTCAGGGATGGCTTTTCCAGAAAAGAAGCTGCAATAAAAGCCACCAAGCAGATTACATTACCCGTATTAGCCACTACTGCCACCCTGATCATCGCATTTTTGCCTTTGGTATTCCTACCTGGAGGGCCTGGAGAGTTTGTCCGTGGCCTTCCGCTGGCCGTTATTTGCAGTGTTTTGGCTTCTACGCTTGTTTCCCTTACCATAGTGCCGTTTATCGCCAGCCGATTTTTGAAAGAACATGAAAATCCGGAAGGAAATATTTTCCTCAGGATACTGAAAAGGATTATCGGAGCCACTTATGCCAAAGTGATGAAAGTGGCTTTGAACAACCCAGTGAAAACACTGGTTTTCTCTTTCCTTTTGTTCGGCACTTCATTGTTGCTTTTCCCCGTAATCGGCTTTAAACTTTTCCCTACTTCGGAAAAACCCATATTCCTTGTCAATGTAAAATTGCCCTTGCAGACCAGTTTGCACGAAGGCAGCCGCATTACCCGCATGGTGGAGGATAGTCTGAAGCAAAATGAATTGATCAAGTATTTCTCAACCAATGTGGGAAAGGGAAATCCCCAGATCTATTACAATGTACCTCAACAGGAAGAAAAATTTGACTTTGCCCAACTATTCATTCAGATGGAGGCCGATGCCAAACCGGTACTGAAAAACAGGCTGATCAATCAGCTTAGAAGCCAGTTTGCCGACTTCCCTTATGCCAAAATTGAGGTTCAGGATTTTGAACAGGGTCCCCCAATTGAAGCACCGATATCCATTCGTGTATTTGGAGACAACCTGGACAGCCTACGCAAACTTTCCTTTGAAGTGGAGCGGATTTTGGCCTCCAGTAATGGGGCGCTGTATATCAACAACGAGTTGAATACACTCAAAACCGATATAAAAATCAATATCAACAAGGAAAAGGCAAGAACGCTTGGCGTTTTCACTTCAGATATTGACCGGACCATCCGTCTGGCTGTGGCAGGGCTCACCATGGGTACTTATACCAATGAGATTGGTGATGATTTTGATGTGGTCGTTACCTCGCCAAAGGGGAAATACAGAGAAATGAATGCCCTGGAAAATCTGTATGTGAACAATGCCCAAGGTACAGCCATCCCCCTTAAGCAGTTGGCAAGTATTGACTTTGAAACATCGCCCACCAATATCAACCACTTCAACAAAAACCGTTTTGTAAAAGTGACTTCCTCCACCCATAAAGGTGTGCTGGCCAACGATGTGCTGGCTGAGGTAGTGCCGCAACTGGATGCCTTGAAAATGCCGGCAGGCTACTATTACAAATTATCCGGGGAAGCAGAAAGCGAGGATGATGCTTTCGGAGGCGGGTTTATCACTGTGATTTTGCTGACGGTTTTCCTTTTTGTAGCAGTGCTGATCCTGCAATTCAAGACATTTAAAGGCATTTTGATTGTGCTTTCAGTGATTCCATTGGGAGTGATTGGAGGGGTAAGTCTGCTTTGGATGACAGGAAATCCCATGTCGTTTATCGCCATCATTGGCTTTATAGGTCTGGCAGGGATAGAGGTGAAAAACTCCATCCTACTGGTGGACTTTACCAATCAACTCCGAAAGGAAGGTGTGGCGCTTCAAACTGCCATTGAGCAAGCCGGAGAACTCCGCTTTTTACCAGTTGTCTTGACTTCGCTCACGGCAATTGGAGGACTTTTACCACTTGCACTCAACCCTAACCCACAGATTTCACCATTGGCCATTGTATTGATCGGAGGTCTTATCAGCTCCACCATCTTATCACGGATAGTGACTCCGGTGATGTACAAACTTATTCCACCAAAAATCGAAACACTCTAAACACTAAAGAAATGAAGGAATATATCTTAATTACGGGAGCTTCCTCTGGCATAGGCTATGAGATGGCCCAACTGCTGGCGGCTAAAAAATTCAATCTGATTCTGGTCGCAAGGAGCATTCTTATTCTTCAAAAGATGAAGATGGAATTAACAAAGAAATACAATATTGATGTCAAATATTTTCAGGTTGATCTATCTGACGTGCAATCCACCCAAGAACTTTACGACATTATAAAAGTCCATAAATTGCAGGTAAGCCATTTGGTCAATAATGCCGGATTTGGCGACTATGGGAGTTTTCTGGAAACTTCACTGGAGAAGGAACTGAACATGATCAACCTGAATATCAGCAGTCTGATGATGCTCACCAAGCTTTTTGCCAAGGATATGGCTGTGAGAAAATCAGGCCGGATAATGAATGTAGCCTCCCTGTTATCTTTTATTCCCTTCCCCTACTACTCCGTGTATTCTGCCACCAAATCCTTTGTACTGGCATTCTCGGAAACCATCGCTTCAGAATTGGAAGGTACTGGAGTCGTGGTGACTACCCTATGTCCTGGAACGGTAGAAACTCCTTTTCATACCACGGGCATGCGAAAAACCAATGCCATGAGCACCAACAAACCAGTACCTGCTATAGATGTTGCCGAGGCAGGTGTGAAATTATTACTGCACGGTAAGGGTAAGAAAATAGTCGGCTTTAACAATTGGTTTATCTCCAATCTGCCAAGGGTTACACCAAGCAGTATCATGATGAAAATCAAGAAAAATCTGGCAAGTCCAAAATCATGATCGCTATGATTGGTTTTGTTTTAGAATTGAAAGAAAGGAACGCAATGCTGTTTTACTTTGGCCTGTTGTGTTTGCTGCTGTCTTTGGCTTTTTTGGCCATGACCAGAATTTCCAATATGCAGGTATATCAGGTCAATGCCTGGTACAAACCCTTCAAATTTGCCTTTTCCACCTTTATGTTCTCCTGGGCCATGGCTTGGTACTGTTCCTACCTCCCCAATTTCAACATACCCGCTTTCAATTGGTCGGTCATCCTATTGCTGGGTTTTGAAATCGCCTATATCGCGATCATGGCTGCACAGGGTAAAACCTCCCATTACAATGTCAGCAGTCCATTTTACTCTATGATGTTTTCCATGATGGCATTGGCTGCAACTTTGGTTACCGTTTATACTGCCTATGTGGGATTGCTTTTTTTCACAAACTCCTTCCCTACCCTGCCTGGGTATTACCTCTGGAGCATCCGGTTGGGCATCCTGATTTTTGTGATTTTCTCCTTTCAGGGATTCCTGATGGGAGCCCGGATGAGTCATTCCGTTGGGTTGGTAAATGACAATTCCAATTTGTTTATCGTGGGTTGGAGCCGGTTGGCGGGAGATCTTCGGGTAGCCCATTTTATCGGCATGCATGCCTTGCAGGTTCTGCCCTTACTGGCTTTCTACCTGCTTAGAAATACCAAAGCGACCTTATTGGTTGGCTTGCTTTACGCCGCATTGGCCACCTTCACTCTAGTACAAGCACTGAAAGGAAAACCGCTTTTTCCAGAAAAAAAACTCACCACTTTAATTGAAAAACAATGAAAACGATATTCATAACCTTGGTACACCTAAGCATCATATCTTTTTACAGCAATGGGCAAACCAGTTCCGGAAAATATTGGATATACCTGTGATGCTGGCCACCTTATCCGAGCTTACTGACCCCAAGGATGGGGATTTATAGAACTTATTTGATATTCAACGTAACCATCTGATTATCGATCGAAATAAAAAAAAACATTTTTATTGATGGTTTTTCCAGTGGATTTCTAGGGGTGCGCACATCTGATTCATAAAACAATTGGATTTTCAAGGGACCGTCCCTTGGTTGGGTTTTCTGGTCAATGCAATTGAGAAGCATCAGAAATAAAGTAAAAATTAAATATTTCTTAGGAGGCCAATTTTATTTTCCCAGCCCTGGGTTATCGATCATTCTTTTCATGGTGTCAAAAAATGCCCGGTAGAAGGAGTCGTCTTTGGCGTACAGCTTATACAATTCCAACTCTTTCTTCCTTTGTTGGCCCATCACCTCATCCAGTATTTTCTTAAAGGCCAAATCCCTGTTTTGGTTGTCGGTATTGTCGGCTACCTTCGATTGATAGTCGGGATGTGCCTGAATGTGCTTGCTCAGGGTAACGAATTTTACCCGCTGGTCTTCGGGCGTGGCATCCCAGCCGTGGAACCACCTTTCATTAAAGGCTTTGATGATCTCATCGAGGGGGTCTTTGTCCTCCTCCCCACCATGCGGGCCTCGGGGATTGGGATTCTGAGGGTCCAATTCACTTTCCGAATCATCCAATCCAATGGCATGGTTCAGCTTGGTTCGTTCCAAACCATAAGTAGACAGGTCAACGGATTCCAATAGTTCGTCTACCAATTCATCTTCCCTGGTCTTTACGATCAACTTCGGAACCAGGAATTTCAAGAACCAGAATAGCTTTTCCCAGTCCAATACCTCATAAGGCAAAATGGAAGCCATCTGTCCGTAGATTTTCACAAACTGCTTGGCCTGGATTTTAAAGCCTACTTTTTCCTCATCCTCCAGTTCCAATGCCTGATTGAATCGATCGGCGGGCACATCAATGATGGGGCTGAGCTGCTGGGCATCTACCCCTTTAAAGTATTTTTCTACGAAGGTTTCTACTTCTGACCATTCATACACCCCCACATCGTCCAGTAATCCTTTCAATTCGTGCAGAACATTAATGTCTGTTGCCCGGCTAAGGGATGTTGCCGTATAGAAGGGGTCAAAGGAGGCTTTGATGTCTTCTACCTGATTGAAGAAATCCAAAATGAACAGGTCTTCCGTCTTTTTGCCCAATTTATCGGCCGCGCGATTTAAGCGGCTCAGGGCCTGCACCGCCATTACTCCTTGTAACTTTTTGTCTACGTACATGGTGCAAAGCTTGGGTTGGTCAAAACCTGTCAGGTATTTGTTTGCTACTACCAATAAGCGGTAATCATCCGTATCAAAATATTTCCGGGTGTCTTTTTCTGCGAAACCATTTAGATCTCCTTCGGTATATTCCACACCATCCACCGTCTTCTTCCCTGAAAAGGCAATGGCGATTTTAAACGGGTTTCCCTTATCTTTCAAAATGCGTTGGATGGCCAGGTAATAGCGAACGGCCGACTCGATGTTTTGGGTCACCACCATGCCCTTGGCTTTCCCTTTGAGCTTTTTGGTGTTGTACACCTTACCGAAAAAGTGCTCCATCATGATTTCTGCCTTGGTACCAATGGTGCGCCTGTCGCGTTCTACATAGGCCCGCAGCTTTTTCTGTGCTTTTTGGGTTTCAAATTTCGGGTTGTCCTCGATCGACTTTTTTATCTCGTAGTAACTTTTGTAGGTGGTATAATTGGCCAGCACATCCAGGATAAATCCTTCTTCAATGGCTTGTTTCATGGAGTACAAATGAAACGGCTCGAAAGAACCATCTTCCTGCTTCTCTCCAAAACGCTCCAGGGTGGCATTCTTTGGTGTGGCGGTAAAAGCCAGATAGGATGCATTGCCCTTCATTTTTCGGGCCTGCATGGCTTTTAAGATTTTATCCTGCGGGTCTTCTATTTCCTGATCGGAGTCGAAGGCCCTGTCCTGAGCGGAGTCGAAGGCTCTGTCCTGAGCGGAGTCGAAGGCTCTGTCCTGAGCGGAGTCGAAGGAAACATCACCACCACTCATTCCCATGGCCTGGTTCATTTTGCCGGCCGCCGAACCACTTTGCGAACTGTGGGCCTCGTCTATGATGACGGCAAAACGTTTGTCGCTCAAATCGGCTATGCCATCCACAATAAAAGGAAACTTCTGGATGGTCGTGATGATGATCTTTTTACCCTGCTCCAAACTATCTTTCAAATCCTTGGAGGAATAAGCCGGGGCAACAATATTTTTTACCTCTGAAAACTCTTTGATATTTTCCCGGAGCTGTTTGTCCAATAGCCTTCTGTCGGTCACGACGATAATGGAATCAAATAAGGGTTGCTGCTGGCCCTTGGAGCCGGGAAGTCCAACACTTTCGGGATAGGTTTCGATCAACTGATAGGCCGCCCAGGTAATGGAGTTCGATTTCCCGGAACCCGCAGAGTGCTGGATCAGATAGGTATGGCCTACTCCCTTTTCCGATGCGTGTTTTAATAGTTTCCGCACCACATCCAATTGGTGGTAACGTGGAAAAAACAGCGTCCGCTTGCTCAGGGCATCGGTGGCCTTTCCATCGAATCGCACGAAATGCTGCAGGATATTGGCCAGGCTTTCCCGGGTGAATACCTCCTGCCAAAGGTAGCCGGACTTGTGTCCAAATGGATTGGGCGGGTTGCCTTTGCCATGGTTATGGCCTTTATTGAAGGGCAGGAAAAAAGATTTGCCACCATCCAATTTGGTACACATGTACACTTCATCGGTATCTACCGCAAAGTGTACCACTGCACGACCAAAATTTAGCAGGGGCTGTTGGATATCCCTGTCGTATTTGTATTGTTTAATGCCATGCACTTTGGCATTTTGGCCGGTCCATGGGTTTTTGAGTTCCAGGGTAGCGATGGGCAGCCCATTGACAAACACCACCATATCGATTTCCTCCTGGGTATTTTCCAGGTTATAATGCACCTGGCGGGTAACACTGAACTCATTTTTATCAAAATTTTCTTTTACAGTCTGACTGCTGCTGGCCATGGGCAATTGGTACAGCAGGGTGAAATGTGCATCCTCCACCTCCAACCCTTTTCTTAGCAATCGAAGGATTCCGTATTTTTTGACCATGCGGTCGTAGCGTTGGAGTATTTTCAGTTTCCAGTCAGGGGCCCGTTGCAGCTTTTCAAGTTCTTCTTTTTGGGAGGCATCTAAAAAATGCCAGAAGCGATTTTCATCAATGGCGTATTGGGCATTAAAATCATTGGTATGGCCGATAAAAAAACCATTGCCGCCCCTATACTCATCCTGTGGTTCCTCCAAAAGATCTGGTTCCTCTATTAACTCCTCCAGACAAGTACCTGTAAGGGCTTTTTCTATGGCGGATTCGAGGGCTTGTTCGTTGGTTTGGGAGGGCATGGGTTTTAAGTGTTTTGAAGGACATGCTGCTCTACACGTTCAATTATTTTATTTGAAAGTCTTTCAAAATCTGTGTAGACGGTTTTAACAGCATGATAATGAGCACCAATTGCACCATCAGCAGGCTTAAGAAAAAATATAGGCTTTCTTGCTTCCATGGCCATGGGCATGAGGCTATTGTATTGTTTGACCAGGGCAAGGCAGTAGGGATCGTTATCAAACGGCAGCATTTGAGGAGCTTGTGGCAACTTAAACGAAGCTCTGAAAACATCAGGGATTCGGTCTGCAAACTTTTTATAAGCTTTCACAGGCCTGTTTGCAGTGACGCCATGCTGCATAAGGACGTAACCTAAAGGATAAATTTTGTCACTCGGTAAAGGCAATTCCATGGTCTCATTTTTTCTTTCGTCTAACCGCTTCTTCCACTCTTCGGCCCAACTTTCCATTCGTTCGCCAATATTTGACAAGCCCTTTAGGGAAAATAAATCCGCAGAGCTAGGTACGATAAGGTAGTCGGAGGAAATAAGAGAGGCTCGGTTGATAGCACCAAAGTTGGGGCCTACGTCAATGAAGACATAATCTATTTCGTAGTGCGCTGCAGCATTTTGGATGATTCTGTAAAAAGCCGATTGCAGGGCAAAGGGATACCACTCCCCGGTAAGGCATTCATACCATTCTTTACTCAGCTTGTCCTCAATCAAGGAAAGCTCCAGGTCGCCCGGTAACAAGAACAACCGATCATTGATTCTTTCAATATGAGCTTCAGTAATGTCCCCTTGTTTTTTTTCGATGAGTCGCAAGGCTTGTTTGATCGTTTTGTCCTGTTCTACGATTTCGAGAAAGCGTTCTTCCTCGAGAAATATCTGAGATAAGTTGGTCTGTGGATCCAAATCCACAGCAAGTACTCTTTTTCCCAACTCTGCAAACATCTGAGCTGTATGGTACAGTAAAGATGTTTTGCCTACGCCTCCTTTGTTATTGAAGAAAGTAATTGTTTTCATTTTGAAAATATTTTAACGGCAAACTTACCCGTCTGATCGGCAATGAATACTGGCTCCGGGTTGCCATTTTGCTCCAATGCCTTTTTCGCTCTTTGTATGCCTACCCCAAAGCGATTGACAAAGCCCAATATTTTAGCAGCACCAGATAACACTGGGTTTCGATAATCATTATTGGTCGGAAAGTCGTTGCGGGCGTTGCCGTACAAACCGCCATTGTTGGTTATTTCGATTCTATCTGAAAATTCATAGATTTTTATTGGCGCATTTACGGTATAATCATTATGGATCAGCGCATTGTAAACCAATTCTTCCAATGCTTTTGCCGGGTAATTATATTCATAAGCCATACCTAACTCAGGAAGATGACTGGATATGATATTGGTTTTTATAAAAGATTTCAGTTGCCCCAACTGGGTAAGGAAATCCCCCTCAAATGTTTTTTCAGCGATGTCGTCATCTTCCAACTCCTTACCGTCAAATTTCACATACTGAATAGAAGCCCCTGGAATAAAAAAGCGCGGATTCTTTCCAAACATCAAGATACCGGCATGGGTAGGGGTTTTTTGTTTAGGACTGTAAAACTGAAGTGAGGCCAACTGAAGCCGGATGTCACGGTTGTTGGCGGCAAGGGTATCGGGGTCAATTGCCAGCGGAAGATAACTCAACAAAAAGCCTTGTGTGTCCAAATCTTCCAGGCTTGCTCCGAAACAGGGTTGGACATCGTAAGTGGCACCTTTTCGGTTGCGTTTTTCGATGAGTATTTTTTCTTCCTGCTCGGTGGCATAATCTTTTCTCGGCCCTTTGCGCACACATATTTTTCCGTTAAAGCGGACAGGTGGTAAAGAAGAAGGCAATACCTCTGCCACACATACATCT
>Ga0008836_100331_pt1 | contig 34989 bp, 24 predicted proteins | sample HotLakConsUCCR28_FD_62214 | JGI IMG/M metagenome (GOLD analysis project Ga0008836, IMG submission 62214) | Hypersaline microbial mat communities from Hot Lake, Washington, USA - Hot Lake Consortium UCC-R28 (Hybrid Assembly) ... | reverse complement strand
ATTTAAAGGGCTGCCGGATTTCTTTTCTTATAGCATCCAACAATGAATACTCTCCTGGGCTGTCTGCCTGGATATGCCAAATCATTACACCTCCCAAACCCTTTGCCCTGGCTAATGCGGTTTTGCGTCTGATAAGTTCAGGCCCATTGTAATACAGTATACCCCCTTCCTGAAAGACCAGGCTATCCTGCTGGTAGGCCATGGGGTAATCCTGGATAATCTGCCAGTATCTCAGGCTTCCGGGAGCCCCGGGACCAAAACCATAGCCGTAAAACGGCAAGCCTAGAAGTAAATTATCCGCTGGTATCCCCCTTTTTTCCATATAATATTGGATATCCTCTTCCGCATTTTCAAAAGGAGCATGCTGTCCGGGTTTATCCAGATCCCAAGGCCCGGTGGCATCATAGGACATGATGTTGATGTGGTCATAAAGTGCTAAAATCTCATCAGGTATACTATCTCCATTCCAGGTGGCCAATGCTGCCGTCATCAATTTTCCGGAACGCTTTAGTTCTGCGGACAAAGCTTTTACAAAAGGTCCATAATTTTCATTGATCAGGCTGTTCTCTAAATCTACATCAACTCCATCAAAATCATAGGCCAGCACCAACTCCAGTATTTTTTCTACCCAAAGGTCTCTGTTTTCTGTTGTCATCAAATCGGCTAAATATTCCGGAGGCGACCCTCCTCCAATAGAAATGAAAACCCTCACTCGATTTTCTCTGGCAGTTTTCACTACTTGCTCATATGCATTATTGGCGGCGAAATTCCCCTCTCTGTCCGGCTGAATGAAGGCCAGGTTGATATCTGTATAGACAGACCAATCTACCTCTTCAAGCCCTCCTGCCCAGTCATCCTGGCTGAATAGATAGCCTAAAACCCTGAAATTCGGTTGCTCAACCCTAATATCGGGAGGCATATTGGTACAGCCAAAAAACCCAATCAACGAAATTAGCAGGCGAATGAACATGGTCTGGGATTTATTTATCATACAATTTACTTCCCATCTTTTAGAAAGCAATGATTTGGGTTGAAATTTTCCGGAATCACCAAACCAGTGTCGCCAGCACGGGCAAATGATCGGAAGCGTAGGTTTCGCTGATCACCCGGTGTGCCTTGACCTGAAATTTATTATCTGGTCTGTAAAAAATAAAATCTATGGTCCTATTGGGATCCACAACCGGTATGGTGGGAGGGCAATTCTCCCCACAAGTTCTTTCAAAATGACTATCTAATTCATCGATGGCGTCAGAGCCAATTAGGGCATTGAAATCCCCTGCCATGATCACCGGTAAAGGCTCTTCCTCCAAATAAGATGTAATGTCCTTCGCCTGATTGGCTGCATTGGTGCTGCTACTGAAATCCAGGTGGGTGGAGGCAAATTTTATTTTCTCTCCATCTGGCAAGGTAACCTGCACCAGCAACAAGGTTCTTGGTTCGGTCCCCTCCGCTGAGCTCAGTTGTAAAGCAACCTTATTCTCAATGGGGAACCGCGACAGAATGGCATTGCCATATTCTCCTCCCTGGTAGGGAATGGATTTTTCAAAGTAAAAATGCATTCCTGTCAGGTCCGCTAATGCCTTTGCCTGGTGCAGCCCGGATCCTGACCGTTCGGTATGAACATCCACCTCTTGCAGGGCTACCAAATCAGCTCCGCTCTCGATAATCACCTGAGCAATGGCGGGCAGGTCTATTGAGTCTGGTATTGACGGGGGATTGGCATGATGAATGTTATACGCCAACACTTTAAACTCATTTTGGGTGTATGCAACCTGAGTGGCCATCATGCCAAAGAGAACGCCCGCTGAAAACAGAAAACGGAAAAAAAAAGAAAAGGTAACGGAGTAAATTTTCATATGGAACACTGGATTAGATTATTGGTTTGTCAAAGGTATTAAATCGGTACGAAAAGGTAGGTTTACTTATGGCGCTTATCTGCCTTTAAAAAAAATTAAAAGTTGATAGCCGCCGGTAAAATTCAAACCCATCCAACCCTTGCCAGGTTATTTCTTTTCTATTCATTGCAAAGTAATGGAAAGTTAACCTGTTTTTTCAACTCTAAAATAGTGAATTTTAAATGTCATTTTTTGATTTTTACACCTTACAATAGCTTATTTTAAGGAATCCTTTGTAAAATTACATGACTATTTTTAGGATATGCTCCTATTTTTATTTAAAATCAACTTTAATTCACAGTTATAAGCTTAACATGAACAGCAGTGCTGCCCCTACTCCGGAAAATGAGATTAAAAGGTTAGAAGCTCTATTTGCTACCCAACTCCTGGATTCCCTTCCGGAATCTTCATTTGATAAATTAACAGAGCTGGCTGCAGAAATCTGCCAAACCCCCATTGCGTTGGTCACATTTTTAGACCAGGACCGGCAATGGTTTAAATCCAAAGTAGGTTTAGATCTTTATGAAACCAAAAGATCAGATTCCTTTTGCCAGTTCACCATTTTGCAGGATGATAAGTTTGAGGTGGAAGATGCCTCAAAAGACGTAAGGTTTGCAAAAAACCCCTACGTAGACGGAGAGGGGAAAATCAGATTTTATGCCGGCTACCCGATTAAATCCGAAACAGGAATGAACCTGGGCACCTTATGTGTATTGGACAATAAGCCACGAACACTGACTGCCAAACAGGCAAATGCCCTGAAAACCCTTTCCAGAGAAGTGGAGACGTTGGTACAATTACAGCTAGAGCGATTAAAACTACAAAAACTGAATCGGAAACTGGAAAAGGTGCTGACCCACTTAGGTGATCTGGTCTTATTGATCGATAATAATTTTGTGATCCGTGAATATTTTTCCGCCCGAAAAGACCTTTTTTTCTTTACTTCTGAAGAATTTTTAAATAAAAAAATCGGCGATACCGGTTTACCTGCAGACCATGTAGGGCTTTTTGAAAGCCTGTTTGCAGAAGTTTTTAGTACGGGGGAAAAATTTCACAAAGAATACCCTTTGGAGATACGTGGAAAAATGGAATGGTATGCTTTCACCTGCGAACCCATCTCCAAAGACCGTAAAGAGCTGATTTGCATCATCAATCACATCAGCCCCAAAAAGAAGCAGGAATTAAAAATAAAGGATCAGGAAAAGGAATTCAAAGAGTTTTTTGAGCAGGCCCAGGGCATGATGTTAAAGCATGATTTAGAAGGGAAAATCATGCAGATCAACCGGGCCGGGGCGGCCATGCTCGGGTATGCTACCGAAGAAATACTGGGTTTAAACATGAAAAACCTGGTTGAGAAACCGGAATTGTTTGAGCAATATTTGGCAGAAATCCTTCAGAAAAAAAGCTTTAATGGTAAAAGTAGATTGGTATCAAAGGAAGGAGTACCGGTAACCATACATTTTAACAACGTGCTTTTTGAATCCCACCTGGGAGAGGCCTATATTTTAGGAAATGGCCTGGATATGTCGGCCTACATCCGGGTACATGATGAATTGGCAGCCGCCGCCACAAATATCTCCGAGGAAAGAGCACTGCTGCGCACCATTATCGACAACATTCCCACCAATATCTATGTAAAAAATACGCATTTTGAAAAAACTTTGGTAAATAAAGCAGAGTTGGATTATCTGGGATTCAGGGATGAAATACAAGTTTTAGGCTTGACCGATGAGGAGCTCTTTAACACGGATACAGCCAGGGAAGCAAGGGAAGAGGACGAATCGGTGATGTTTGATGACCATATCATCCTCAATAAGGAAGTGATCCAGGAGCAAAAAAACGGAAAAAAAAGGTATTGCCTGATATCAAAAATACCCTTAAAAGACGATTCCGGTAGCATAACAGGAATGGTTGGCCTTACCCACGACATCAGCGAAAGAAAGCAGGCAGAAATCGCTTTACTGGAAAAAAGCAGAAGGCTGGATGCCATCCTTAAGGGCACCCATGCCGGCACTTGGGAATGGAACATCAAAACCGATGAGATCATCATCAATGACAGGTATGCAGGAATGCTCGGTTACACCATTGATGAGCTGTTACAATTCACTTCAAGCCAGTGGAATGACCTGTGCCACCCGGACGATTTCATTCACCGGGAACACCTGCTGCAAAAACATTTCGATAAAAAAACAGACCATTACCAAAGCGAAATCCGGCTCCGTCACAAAGATGGTCATTGGGTGTGGATTCAGGACAGGGGCAAGGTTTTTACCTGGGACGCCAAAACCGGAAAGCCTGCCTTGATGTATGGAACACATCAGGACGTCAGTTCCAGAAAAGAAATCGAAAACCAGCTCAAAGAGGCAAAAGAAAGTGCCGAAAATGCCAACAAAGCCAAATCTGAATTCCTGGCAAATATGAGCCACGAAATACGCACACCATTGAATGGGGTAATAGGATTCACAGATTTACTGATGAAAACACCACTTTCTGACACCCAATTGCAATACATGAGTACCGTTTATCAATCAGCCCATTCCCTTTTGGATCTGATCAATGATATACTGGATTTTTCGAAAATAGAAGCCGGTAAGATGGACCTCTCTGTAGAACGAGCCGATATTTACGAATTGGGTACACAGGTGGCAGATATCACCAAATATCAGGCCCACTCCAAAGGCCTGGAACTGCTGGTTAATCTTTCCCCCGGCCTGCCCCATATCATTTATGCGGATGATGTTCGTCTCAGACAGATATTGGTCAATTTACTGACCAATGCCATAAAGTTTACCGAAAAAGGAGAGGTAGAATTCAAAGTTGAGATGATGGATAAAACCATCAGAGAAGGAGTTCCTACCCTCTTTAGGTTTTCTGTCAGAGATACAGGGATCGGGATTCCTTACGAAAAACAAAAGAAAATATTTGAGGCTTTTTCTCAGGAAGATGCCAGTACCACAAGAAAGTTTGGCGGTACGGGACTGGGACTGACCATTTCAAACAAGCTTTTGGAATTAATGGGAAGTCAATTGCAAATTGAAAGTGAGCCTGGAAAAGGAAGCCTTTTCTATTTTGAAATTCATCTCCTGGCGGAAAGAGGAGAAGAAGAACAGTGGCCGGAAGATCACCATATAAAAAAGGTGCTGGTGGTGGATGACAATGACACAAACCGGAACCTGGTTCAGGAAATCATGGAATCCAGAAACATCTCCTGCTACCAGGCTCCCAATGGAATGGCAGCATTGGCCTTAATGGAAAAGAAAAATGACATCGACCTGGTGTTTATGGATTTGCGCATGCCATTCCTGGACGGTCTGGAAACTACTGAGAAAATCAGAAACTTTAAGCAACCGAAACTGGCCGGAGTCCCGGTAGTTTTACTCAGCAGTTCCAATGATGACGCATTGGACAGAGGCAAAATGGACACATTAAAAATCCATCATCGCATCATTAAGCCGATAAAAATCCGGCAATTAGCACAGGTGCTTACTAAAATCAACGAGCCCACTGCAGCAGAAGAGCTGGAAAGGGAAGAACATAGTATAGCCCAACAAAACATCCTGGCCAACAAAAAATATATAGTACTGATTGCGGAAGACAATCCCATCAATATGAAATTATCCAAGATCATTTTATCCAAAATCAGTCCTACTATTCAAATCGTGGAAGCGGACAACGGTCTAAAGGCCTACGAATATATCCTCCGGCAAAAGCCGGATTTGGTCTTGATGGATGTACAAATGCCCATCATGAATGGATACGAAACAGCAAAAGCCATCCGATCGGTCAAAAATGGTCAGGATCTTCCTATCATTGCCCTGACTGCCGGTACGGTAAAAGGAGAAAAGGAACGTTGCCTGGAAGCAGGAATGGATGATTACATGAGTAAGCCCCTGATACAAGACAGCCTGACAAAAATGATTGTCAAATGGCTGCTTCCGGGGCAGCCTACCGCCAATACTGAAGGGCAAATGGAAGGGTCCCAGGACTTCAGAAACAAACATTTTGATAAAATTCATCTGCTGAGCTTATTTGATGGAGACAGGGCTATTGGAAGGGAATTGCTCAAAATTGCCCGCACCACATTGGAGGAAAGTAGCGATAAGCTCAGGGAAGCACTAAAAAGTAAGGATGAAAAAACCCTGCTGGAAGTGGGCCATAAATTGAAAGGTTCAGCTGCAACTGCAGGTTTTTTCAGGCTATTGCCATTAACAGATCAGTTGGAAAAAAAAGCTGATGCTGATAATCCTCAGGGTCTTATCAACCTTGGGATTCAAGTACAGAAAGAACTTACCTATTTACTGGAGCATTTTGATGAATTCAAATTATAAATTGAAACTGTGGGCCTGAGTGGAATCTTCCTTAAATGGATCGGCTCTGAGAGAAAAGAGAACCGCCATTTTTTATTACCTTTGGTGTTCCTAAAAAACAAACCACCAAAAAAACAAATCCAACCATGCCCGAGACCAAAATTTTCTCAGGTTCAAATACTCCCTATTTGGCTGAAAGTATTGCCAAAGCCTACGGCCAAACCCTGGGCAACCTGACCCTTGCGAAGTTTAGTGATGGAGAAATGTCTCCCAGCTATAATGAATCTATCAGGGGTTGTAACGTATTCCTGATTCAGTCCACCAATCCTTCCGCCGACAACCTGCTGGAATTGTGTCTGATGATTGATGCAGCCAAAAGGGCAAGTGCCTACAAGGTATGTGCGGTAATTCCTTATTTTGGATATGCCCGGCAAGACCGAAAGGACCGGCCAAGGGTAAGTATTGCAGCTAAACTGATTGCCAACATGCTCACTTCAGCCGGAGCAGACAGGATCATGACCTGCGATTTGCATGCAGGGCAGATACAAGGATTTTTTGACATTCCTTTGGATCATTTAAACGGTTCTGCTATCTTTGTGCCCTATTTGAAAAACCTGGATTTAGGTAACCTGATATTTGCTTCTCCCGATGTAGGAGGAGTGGGAAGAACCAGGGCTTATGCCAAGCATTTCGAAGTGGACATGGTCGTCTGTGACAAGCATAGAAAAAGGGCCAATGAAGTGGCATCCATGCAAGTGATCGGCGATGTAGAAGGAAAAGATGTGGTTTTGATTGATGATCTGGTGGACACGGCCGGTACCATGTGCAAAGCTGCTCATATCTTATTAGACAAAGGTGCCAATTCGGTAAGGGCCATAGCCACTCACGGGGTACTATCAGGGAAGGCTTACGATAACATTGAAAATTCGCTTTTATCAGAACTGGTCATTACCGATACCATTCCGGCGAGGCAGGAATCTGCAAAGATCAAAGTACTCACAGTAGCAGATTTATTTGCCAAAGCCATTCATGCTGTCACAGGAAATACCTCTGTCAGTTCATTATTCATTCAGTAATTTTAATTTTAACCAAATATATTTATGAAATCAATTGAGATTATAGGGTTTAAAAGAGCAAATCTCGACAGAAAATCCCTGGATGTACTTCGGGAAGAAGGAAATGTCCCCTGTGTAGTTTACGGTCCCGGTATCAAAGAGCAGATTCATTTCCATTCGCCTGCAATTTTATTCAGAGATTTGATCTATACCCCGGAAGTACATATGGTAGACCTCAATATTGAGGGCACCAAAGTAAAAGCCATTCTCAGAGAGGCACAGTTTCATCCGGTAAGTGAGGTATTGCTCCATGCTGATTTTTTGGCGTTTAGTGATGAAAAGGCCATCAAAATGGAAATCCCTGTAAAGCCATTCGGAAGTTCTCCCGGTATCATCAAAGGTGGTAAACTGGAGATTAAGACCAGGACGCTACTGGTCAAAGGCATGGCGAAGGATCTTCCCGATGAAATACCTGTTGACATCTCTACCCTCGAATTGGGGAAATCTGTGAAAGTCAGTGATTTGAATGTAGAAAATTTTGAATTGCTGAATAGCCCGAACGTCACGATTGCTACTGTAGGTATCCCTAGAGCATTGAGAGGCAAAAAAGGTGAAGAGGAAGAAGCTGAAGTTTAATCTTTTCCTATTGATTGAGAAACCATTCCAAATCCTGCCCTGTTTATTGACAGCGCAGGATTTTTTCTTGGTAAACCATTAGGTGAGGCAATTGGTAATAAAACTTGAGATAAGCTATGAAATACCTTATTGCAGGTCTTGGCAATATCGGACCTGAATATGAACTGACACGCCACAATGTAGGCTTTCTGATCCTGGATAGACTGGCAGACCAGGAAAAAATAAACTGGGAAAGCAACCGCCTCGCATTTACTTCACTTTTTAAGCATAAGGGACGGCAGATTCATTTAATCAAACCGACCACCTATATGAACCTCAGCGGAAAAGCGGTCAATTACTGGATGAAAGAATTGAAAATACCGAAGGAAAATGTTTTGGTGGTGGTTGATGATATTGCCTTGCCTTTTGGTAAATTACGGATGAAAGCAAAGGGATCTGATGCCGGCCATAATGGGCTTAAAAATATTGCCGAACTTACCGGAGGGCAGGACTATGCCAGGCTTAGGTTTGGTATAGGAAGTGACTTCTCCGCAGGTCGACAAATTGACTATGTGCTGGGCAGGTGGTCTCAAAAAGAAATGGACCTTCTGCCTGAAGCCATGGATCGGGCAGCCAGCATGATTGCTGCTTTCTGCACCATTGGACTCGAAAAAACCATGAACCAATACAACCAATAAAACATGCCTCAGATCAATCTCGGGATTCAGATTGTACCCAAAAGCAAAACCCTGGACAGCTACCCATTGGTAGATAAAGCCATTTCCGTCATCGCCGCATCCGGTGTGAAATATGAAGTTACCCCTTTCGAAACCGTTATGGAAGGACCTGAAGATCAATTGATGGCCATTGCCAGGAAGGCCCAGGATGCCGTACTTGCTGCCGGAGCAGATGAAATATTGGTCTATTACCGCATGCAGATCAGACCCGACAGGGATGTGAGCATGGATGAAAAGACCCACCCTCATCGATAAGCATGCTCCCATGAACCGGCGCCTCAACAAAAGTCGAAGTATTAATACTTTTGGAAAGAAAATGCTGTCCGGTGTGATCCTGCTTTGGATACTTTGCTTTTCAGAAATCATGGGGCAAAGCCTTCCGGTAAATTACCCCTTGATTCAGGACTACCTGAGAAGACAACAAGTGGTAGGAAAGTTTCCCATTACCCACAGTTTTCAGCTTTTACCCCTTCAAGCTGAATTTATCGGACAGGCACCTTATAAGGAAGACAGCATCACCAACCTGGATTTTGGAAAAGCGCTGCTTAAAGACGGTAAAAACTTTCAATTCCGCCTTTTGCCGGTGCAGCTAAGCCAACATTTCAATTCCTCCCATCCCTACAGCCGAAATCAGGGCCCTCTGCTGCCCGCCAGAGGTTTCCAGCATATGATTGAGCTGGGTTTTCAGGCAAGCTGGGGACCTGTCAGCCTCCAGCTATACCCTCAGTTTCTACATGCGCAAAACCTTCCTTTTGAGGAATATGATCCTTCCCTACCGGAAATTTTTTTCATCCGGATAAGTAATTTTGTAGGCCGGCTGGATATACCGGTAAGGCACGGCAGGCAGCCCATTCGGAGGACATTACCCGGAAACTCTCATATAAAAGTAAATTTTGGCGCTTTCGCTGCCGGAGTATCTACAGAAAATCTATGGTGGGGGCCCGGAATACAGCAGGCATTGCTGATCAGTGACAATGCAGAAGGATTCCTGCATGCCACCCTACATACCCGAAAGCCAGCCAAAACGGCCATAGGCCATTTTGAAGGCCAGTACTTCATGGGCAAGTTGGAAAACTCCCAATTACCCTATTACAGTGACAGCAGTTTTGAACGTTTCAGAACATACCCTGATGATTGGCGCTATTTTACTGGCATTACCCTTAGCTATTCGCCTAAATGGGTAAAAGGATTGTCCTTAGGGGTCGGAAGAACCTTTATGATGTACAGCAGGAAATTGGAGGAAAATGGCTGGGCGGCCTGGTTCCCCATCTTTGAAGGGCTACAGAAAGAGCGGGTTGGCCTGGAAACATCCAGGTTCCGGGAAACCGACCAGCATTTTACTGCCTTTGGACGCTGGGTTTTGCCAGAGGTGAAAATGGAAATATACGGTGAATTTATCCGTACGGACCACGCATTAAACTGGAGGGAATTGATACTTAATCCTGAACATGCCCGGGGCTACACCCTGGGATTCAGTAAAATAATCCCCCTACAGGAGAATAAACAGGTTCACATCAACCTGGAAATGACCCAGACGGAAAATAGTATCAATAACCTGGTAAAATACGAGGGCAGTAGTTTTAATTTTAACCATGGAGGACTGGGACTCTATGAGAATTTCCAGGTTGTCCATGGTCTTACCCATAAAGGGAAGGTAATCGGATCCGGTCTCGGACACAGTGGGAATGGTGCAAGGGTTACCGTCAGTAGGACAAATGGCCTGGACAGCTGGGGCTTTTCCCTGGAGCGGCTATCCAGAGACAATAATTTCTACAATTTCAATAAGGCCAACGGGCTGGAGCTTCTCCCCTGGGTAGACCTGAGCATGGGAGCCCACTGGGACAAAAGACTAGGCCAATTGCTGGTATCAACCAGATTGCGGCTGATCCAATCGCACAACTATAATTTCGGGATCGTAGAGAGCAATTCAATCGGGGATTTCGGAAACAAGCGGCTAAATTTTCATTCCCGAATCAAGCTGGCTTATCTTTTCTGAATTGGCGCAGCGTAAATTAAGCAGCAGGCTTCACGGTTGGAAAGCCTGCTGTTTACTGATTATTTTGCCCAGTAATCTATTACGGTTACATCTTTCATATGTGGGCTTAAAACTTCCACAAACGCCTGATGATCAGGGTGTGGCAAATAAACTTCTCGGTCTGCTTCACTTTCAAACGTCACCAAAAAACAATGGGTAAGCCCTTTGTTTAGTCCTTCAGGACTATTGTTTGTTCCCCATTCAAAACCCTTGATTTGAGGGATTTTATCCTGTAAAGCAATAAAAGCATCTTCTACTTTTTTAATGTCTTCCTGACTGGATTCCTCCTTAAAGGATAGCAAGACCACATGTCTCAACATGGCTTTTTCGGTTACATTTTGCTCCATTTCTATGGTTTTTTCTTCTGTTTCACTAGATGTGTTTCCGGATTGACAGGCTGCAGCCAACAATACCAGCATGGCAAATGAAAAAAATCGATACATGGTGTTTTTTGTTTTGGTTATCAATTGAACGATTAAGAAGTAAAATAAATGAAAAAAAACCATTTTAAAGCAAATTAGTATTTTTATTGTTCGCTTGCCAGCGTTTATTTTCTGATAACCTGGATAATCAGGTGAAATCTTATCTTTTGAATGGCCCTCTTTCTACTATTTATTTACAGCAAATTCAATTATTTATGCTACTTTTATAAAAAATTTATTTATTCTGGACAAATATTATGATAAATACCATTTACTTTTAAAAGTAAATGCCATCAATTCAATCAAACAGCAACATTAAACAGCATTAAGGATCAGTAATTTTTATGGATAAGATCGGATTAACGTACATTGTGGATGATGACCCGCTATATAATTTTGGGGCAAAAAAACTTTTGGCACTCACTTCCTTCACAGAAGATGCCTCCTTTTTTTTGAATGGCGAAGCTGCGTGGAAAGATTTTGAAAAAAGGATTCGGGAAGATGTGGTGCTTCCAGATGCCATCCTCCTGGACATTAACATGCCCATTATGAATGGCTGGCAATTCCTGGACAGGGTTTCGGAGGCAGATTTCACCCATCCCGTAAAGATTTTTGTCATCTCTTCCTCTATCAACCAGGATGAAATGGATCGGGCCAAGAACTATCCTTTGGTCGTTGATTACATCACCAAGCCGATGACCCTGGATAAATTTAAATTCCTGAAAAAACGTATTCTGGACTTGTAGCTTCACAAAGGACCAGCAATTTTACCCCTTTCCCATCAATCTTCTGACTGATTTTTATCCATAGCCTGATAGACTTGTTCGAGTATATTTGTCCTGATATTCAGGCGGTAGATGTTTCTGTTTTCCCTTGACGGATAAACCCGGTTAGATAGGAAAACGTAAACTATTTCATTTTCCGGATCTATCCAGGTATAGGTTCCGGTAAAGCCTGAATGTCCAAAACTGCTTTCCGGTGCACTTGGCGCTGCATTTCCATTGGGGTCTCCCGGTTTATTGGGTCGGTCAAAACCCATTCCCCGGTAATTGCCGGACTCACAATTCACACACCTGGAATATGCTGAAACCACACCTGGGGCAATGAGCTGCTGCCTGGCATAGTTACCGTCATAGAGGTAGAGGTGCATGAGTTTGGCCAGATCGTTGGCATTTCCAAACAATCCTGCATGCCCGCTTATTCCTCCCAGCATGGCTGCCCCCTCATCATGGACGGTGGCATGAAGTAACTGCTTTCTAAAGGCTGTATCTATCTCTGAAGGGACCACCCTGTCCAGCGAATAATTTTTATATGGATTGTAGGTAAGTGTGGCTGCTCCCAGGGGCTTGTAAAGGTTCCGCTCCAGGTAATCATAAAAACCCTCTCCAGTGATGGCCTCCACTACTTTTGGGGCTAAAATAAAAGAAAGGTCACTGTACACATATCCGGGTTCAGGGTTTAGAGGTGAGTCCAGGATCTCCTTAAAAATCTTTCGATCATATTTACGGTGGATATACAAATCATCAGCCACCCTGACCGGAAATCTTCGGGAAGAGTCAGATTTCATGGTAAACCATTTAAAGCTTCCATTCTTCCTGACGGTGGACATCCAGAAAGGAATCCAGGACCGCAGTCTGGCCTGGTGGGTCAATATATCACTGTACTTCAAACCCGCTTTATTGGTGCCTCTTGCAGCCGGTAAATAAGTGCCCAGGGTTTCGTTTTCATCAAATTTCCCCAGACCTTTCAAATGCATGAATGCTGCCAGCGACGTGCTGATTTTGGTAATGGAGGCCAGATCATACAGGTCACCTGACCTCACCTCTTGCAGGGAGTCATAGGTATGGTACCCAAATGCTTTGTGGTAAAATACCTGTCCTCCCTTAGCCAATAGTACCTGTCCTCCCGGAATGGCCCTTTCACGGATGGCCAGCTGCATCATAGAATCAATGCCCGTCAAATCGGCTGTAGCTATCCCCACTCCTTCAGGCTGGGTGTAGCCCATACGAAAACCGGCTGCTGTCTCCAAACCGTCTCCCAGGCCAAAAGCTTCATTAATGGTCACCGGCAGTTTTCCCTTTGCCCCTATCCCCCCAAAAATTAACTGAGCCGTCAGGTCCTGTGTCAGCGGGGTTTCCTGATAGGCTGCAATCAGGCCTGAAGCCTGATCCAAACCCGGAATTTTATCCAAACTATATACATTTCCAAAAATACTGACAACCACAGCCTGATTGGCCATGAGCTCCCTGATCAATACATTCATTTCCGGCGTAATCCCAAAATCATTGCCTCCCTCCCGAATTCCTAATCCATGAACGCCCACCAGGACCAGCTGATACGCAGCAAGCTCCTGCTTTAAATCATAAATGGCCTCCATATCTCCTTCGCCGGGAAATGTAAAATGATCCATCGGGCTGTATCGCTCCAAACCTTTTTGAAATTCAGTAAGCTCATCGCTCCCCAGGGAAAGGGATGCAATTTTGGTGTTTTCCAAACCCTTTACAGGCAGTATGTTATCTTCATTTCTTAACAGGGTTAGCGAGGCCTCCGTTAATTTTCTGCTCAGGTACGCTGCCTTAGGGTTGTTCAAATCTGCTATCAGGTGATCTGTGTCTACGGGTTGAAGTCGGTCTAAGCCCAACCAGGCCTTGGCTTGGAGCACTTTAAGGACTCGTTGGTCTATCTCTTCCTGACTGATATCTCCTCTCTCCAGAGCCTTTTTGACTTCCCTGATCGTGGCAGGTACATCCATGGTATTCAAAAGCATGTCATTTCCCGCTAAAAGCGCTTTGACATCTACCACGCCAGGAGGGTAATAGCTGGCCACAGCCTGCATATTCAAGGCATCAGTAAATACCAATCCTTCAAACCCCATTTCCTTTTTCAGCAAGTCGGTAACAATAGGCCTGGATAAGGTTGATGCCAAATTTGGGGTGTCATCCAGTGCAGGAATATTCATATGGGCCACCATGATGCTGCCCAGGCCCTGATCCATTAATTGCTGAAAAGGAAATAATTCTGTTTCCTGTAACCTTTTTTTGGAAAAATGGAGTACAGGCAGGGAATAATGGGAGTCAGCATCCGTATCTCCATGCCCGGGAAAATGCTTGGCAGAAGCCAATATTCCATGATCCTGCATGCCCCTCATGTATGCCAGTGACTTTATGGCCACATTTTCCTTCTCCTCCCCGAAAGAACGAAAACCAATGACCGGATTGTTGGCATTGTTATTTACATCTACCACCGGAGCAAAATTCACATGGATACCTGCTCTTTTGGCCTGCCGGGCTACCTCCGCACCCATTTCATACAGGAGTTCCGGATCCGAGATTCCGCCCAGAGCCATTTGGTATGGGTAGCGCACGGTGCTATCCAGGCGCATGCGCAAACCCCACTCTCCGTCCAGACTGATCATCAGGGGTACCTTGGATTCCTCCTGGAAGCGATTGATCATATGGGCCTGCCTTACTGGTCCCCCCTGAAAAAAAATGATCCCCCCTACCCCATACTTGCTTACCAAACCCGATATGGAATCTACATGAACCTGATCCTTATTAGAATAGGCAGGAATCATGATCAGCTGGGCAATGCGTTCCTCAGGACTGAGGCTGGCCAAAACAGAATCTGCCCAGGGCCGATATTTTTCATCCAGGAAAGGAGGCGCCTGCCCTTGTGCCAGGAGGAGTGGACCCTTAAGAAAAAACAGTGCCATGAAAAAAAGCACGTTTCCTGAAATGATCGACTTGTATCTACCCTTTAAAATTGAAATGATGCAGGACGCCACCTTTTTTGCGTTTATAATTTTTATCATTTTTTCGAATACCATCAAATTGACCTGAAAGATACCAATTTTGTCGCTTACCGTTAAAATGATTTAAAGAAATTGCCTATCATTGAATGTTAATTTTCATTTCAATTAGGAAAACATGAGCCCACTTCTGGTTTTTGGCGTCATTGCAGGGTATTTTGCGCTTCTATTGCTGATCAGTTACCTGACCTCCCTAAAATCTGATAGCCTTACGTTCTACACCGGCAACAGGGAATCGCCCTGGTTTTTGGTGGCTTTTGGAATGGTCGGCGCATCCCTTTCCGGAGTAACCTTTATTTCTGTTCCCGGAGAGGTCGGCAATACCAACTGGGCTTACCTGCAATTTGTGATGGGCAATATGGTGGGTTATGCCGTGATAGCCCTGGTATTGATTCCGCTATTTTATAAGCTGAACCTGATTTCCATTTACGAATACCTGAAAAGCAGGTTTGGCCACAAAACCTACCTTTCCGGGGCTACCATTTTTCTGATTTCCCAGACCATAGGTGCCTCCTTTCGCTTATTCCTGGCAGCCACTGTCCTGCAAATTGCCTTTTTTGATGCCTTCGGCATTCCCTTTTATGCTTCGGTTTTTTCTACCATGATCCTGATCTGGCTATACACATACAAAAGTGGCATCAAAACCATCGTCTGGACCGACACCCTACAGACCACCTTCCTACTTTTGGCTGTGATCATTACCATCATCGTGATCGCTAACCAGCTGGGTAAAAGCGGGGGTGAAATCCTTGCCATCATCGGAGAAAGTGACCTGTCTAAAATCTTTGTTTGGGAAGGCAATACCAGTCAAAATTTCTTCAAAATGTTTGCCGGAGGGGTATTCATTACGATTGCCATGAACGGGCTGGACCAAAATGTAATGCAGAAAAACCTGACCTGCCGCAATAAGGGAGAAGCCCAGAAAAATATCTTTTGGTTTGCCATAAGCTTTTTCCTTTCCAACCTGCTTTTCCTGGCCCTGGGTATTTTGCTGTACCATTATGCAGGAGTAAATGGCCTGGCGCTGCCGGCTGCTTCTGACGAGCTCTTCCCAACCCTGGCCCTGAATCATTTTGGCATTCTCGCAGGAGTAGTCTTTTTGCTGGGAATCACGGCCGCGGCCTTTTCCAGTGCAGATTCTGCATTGACGGCGTTGACTACTTCATTTTGCATTGATATTGTGAATCTTCCAGCCAAGGAAAACATCAACCAGGATCAAACCCGTAGGTGGATCCATATAGGCTTTACCTTCCTGGTATTTCTGACCATCGTGGTTTTTAATGAAGTCAATGACCGAAGTGTGGTAAGTGCGGTATTCAAAGCTGCCGGCTTCACCTATGGTCCCCTGTTGGGACTGTTTGCCTTTGGGCTGACCAACCAGCTGACAATCAGAGACCGCTGGGTACCGTACATCTGCCTGATCAGTCCCTCGCTCTCCTTTGTGATTGATTGGAATGCTGCCAGCTGGTTCAATGGCTTTCAATTCGGTTTTGAAATCCTGCTGGTCAATGCCGCCATCACCTTCCTGGGTTTATGGTTCAGTTCCAGAAATATCCTTTCACCGCATCAGTGAAAAGGGCAACATGAACAAGGCAAAAATCATGGATAAGGTCAGGGTGACCCCAAACCCCAATAGCCGGAATGGCAACAGGATCAGCCAGATCAACGGATAAAGGAATAACAGCAAAATGGCAATGGGCCAGCAAAGAACAAAAAGGATGGCCCAAAGCACCAGGCCGGTAAATGCGCTCATGATTAAAATTTAAATGGTGTTTTAGAGTCCACTATTCCAATTGAATGCCAAATTATAAAAAATGCCTTTTGCCGCAATCAAGAGCCTTTCATAAATAAAGCACCGCAGGAGAAGTCCGTATTCGGACAGGTATTTGTCCGATGTTAGCTTCCCCAGGCACTGAAGTAAAATGCATCCTGGCAAACTGCTGGCTTTTTTATATGATTAAAGCTTTGAATGTGGAAAGATAGAGGGATTTCAGAAAAGCCTGGTCTTCTTTGGATAGCTTCACGGTACCTGCAGTATTTTGAAGGGCCTGTTGGGGCGTTCGGATACCCGGAATCACCGTGGAAACCCCTTCAAAACCGAGGACAAAACTCACAGCCAGCTGTCCCTTGCTGACGCCATATTTCTCCGCCAGGGGCCATACCTGGTCCAAAGCGCCCAGTAACGCATCAAGCTTTTCGGGAGGAAGCCTGAATTTGCGGTGGTCATCTTCTGGAAAACGGGTGTCCCTGGTAAATTTACCGGTAAGCAGTCCAAACTGAAAAGGCATCCTGGCGATCACCCCATGGCCGGTACCAGCCGCCTCTGATACGATCGGCAAAGCCTCCTGATTGAGGATGTTCAGTACCAGTTGAAATCCCTGTCCCATCTCCCGGCCAATAAGGTACGCCGCCTCCGGATGGGGATCAAAAGTATTCAGGGAGACTCCCCAATACCGAATCTTACCTTCCTTTTTCAATTGTTCCAAAGCTTCTATACTTTCCCCATTCTCCAAATCTGTCACTTTGGCGGTATGCAATTGATAAAAATCAATGGTTTCTCTTTTGAGGCGCTTAAGGCTTCCCTCACAGGAGGCGATGATGTGGTTTTTGGAATAATCCATAAAAATGCTGCCATCATCATTGATCCGGTGGCCCACCTTGGTAGCCAGCACGACTTCCGAATCTGTGGAAAACACCTCCCCTATCAACTCCTCAGAATGTCCCAGCCCATAGAAATCAGCCGTATCGAAAAAATTGACTCCCTGTTCACGGGCCTTTAAAAGTGCTTTTATGGAAGTGGCATCATCCACTGTGCCCCAACCTATAGGTGTATCACCCGCCATGGCAGGCCCCCCAATGGCCCAGGCACCGAATCCTATTTCACTTACGTTTAAATCTGTGTTTCCAAATTTTCTGTAGTTCATATTTAATGTTTTTCCTGTAGTATTGATTCACCCGATAAAAGGAAATACTTTCAATTTTAATGAAATGAGCAGAGTTTTAATAAATTTAATGATTTTATTGCTAAAAACTATTGAGCATACAGTTACCGGATATTTAATGAGCAGATAATTACCTCGTGTAGTGCATGAAAAATGTTGACCGTAGGGGATACGGATTATTGGCAGTTTAAAAACAAAAAATACACTGAAATTTCTAATGTAACGACCAAAAGCTGCAACGTGGCTTAAGGTACGGATTCAACATTCAAAAAAACAGGGGTCTCGAAACCAATCGAAACCCCTGTCCAAAAATGTTTATACTATCGGGTTAAAGGAAACTAATTTCCTCCGTCCCACCATGTTCTGGTGATCCAGTCATCACCTCCCATTCGGGAAATGGCACTGTTTAATGATTCCTGATTCACACTACTTTCACCGGCAGGATATGGTTGCCTACGCGGAATCTGGCCTGAGGAGAAGTTGCCAGGGAAATTTACGGGCGTCAACTCGGGGTACCCGGTTCGCTTCCAGTTATTCCAGGCCTCCACATAATTGGCAAAAATACTGGTTGTGGCCCAAATCTGCTCATTAATCATTTCCAGGGCAGCTTCAGGCGTACTCTGATCAAGTGAATTTGCCTCCAGGTAACTGGTCGCATCAGCAGGAGAAACGCTTCCACCTCCAAATTTTCCAAGTGTAATAAAGGCTCCTTCTACGCCATTGCTATAGAAATCGGATGCAGACCCCGAAGCAAAACCCCGAACAACGGCATCAGCCAGCAAGAGTTGAACTTCAGCATATGTCAGTGCAAAAATGGGGGCATCCCGATCTCTGTATATGCCGGTTGGTCTGGAGTAGGCACCGATGGTCGCCACATTACCACCCGAACCGGTAGGACCTGGAAAATCGGGATGGTTTGAAATATCAAACTGTCCACCTGTGAGGTCATAACCGTTTGGTAAACCAATTTGGACAGCCGGATCATTGTTTCCTTCAATTACCCCATCTCTGTTGGCAGACAGACCGGCAGGCGGTACTTCTGCCACGATGGGTAGCCTGGGATCATTGGTGGACTTCAGGAAATCAATCATATTATCAGACCACCTGACTTCATAGACATCATCTACTACATTCAACGCATTGGCATTTTGATTGGCATATCCATTGGCCTGGTCAGAAGGAATCAAGGCATCATCATCTGTAGAATCAAAAACCCCTCCGGCCACTGCTTTCTGTACCCAGGTCTCTGCGGCTGCGGGATCTACGTTACCAAGACGCAGGGCCATTTTCAACATCACGGAATAGCCAAACTTTCTCCATTTGGATAGGTCTCCATCATAAATTACATCATTCCTGATCGGATCTGCGTCCGGATTGAGGGCATTCAGGGCAGCCTCCAGGTCGGTCAACATGGCCATATAAGCCTGAGACTGACTATCAAATTCAGGTTGCGTAATCCCCTCTTCTGCCTGAAGTCCCTCAGAATAAGGGACATCGCCATAGACATCAGACACGAAGGACAGTGCACTTACTTTGAAGATCTCTCCTACGCCCATCAAATTGGTCAGTCCGTTCAATTCTGCCAGGCTTTGCATCTGGTTAAGCCTGGAGGCTACGGTATAACCATTGTTCCAGACGCCCTGAATATAGGAATTGGTACTTCCGGATATCACATATTTATCTGCATTGGAATAGTAATTGGCTCCTCCTGTGGAGGTAGAAGCCAAAGCCTGAATCCACATGCTCTGGAATAGTATCGGACCTGAATACCCGGTAAGCATATCACCATATCCGTAAGTCGCTACAGGCAAAATGAGGTTTGGATCAAAAATATCAGCACCGGGCCTGTTGGGATCTGTATTTAGCTCTTCAAATCTATCATCACAGGAAGTGATGACCAAAAAGCTGCACAGCATAAATAAATTGATATATTTTTTCATAATTAGTGCAATTTGAAATTTAAGTTGAATCCAATAGATCGGGTGGGCGGCAAGTTGGTTCCTTCAATTCCCAGGTAGTTGATATTGGCACCGAATGTAGCCTCAGGGTCAATATTCTCGGTCTTTCTCATCAATATGGCCAGGTTTCTAGCCACAACTGACGCTGTCAACCCCTTAAATACAGGAACGGAATTAAACCACTTTTCCGGGAAAGCGTACCCAAAGGTCAATTGGCGGAGCTTGATAAAATCACCGTCGACCACACTGGTTCTGGTCACATTCTGCACGAGTGCCTGATAATAGTTTTCAGCAGGTGCCTTGATTTCATTGGTGGTGATACCATTTTCTCTACCAACAAGGGTGTTCTGGTGCAAGCCCCTGAAGTGCGAATAAAATTCAGTGGCGGATAATACTTTGTTTCCAAAGTTATAATCTACCAAAAATGAAAAGGATAGGCCTTTGTAATTAAACTCGTTATTCCATCCACCATAATGCGTGGGCAATACAGAACCCCAATTTTTAAGCTCTCCCCTTACCGGCAAACCGGAATTATCTACTACGATTTCTCCATTGGCATCGTACTGGTAATCATAAGCCCTGATTTGAGGACCAGGAAGGCCAGGAACATAAGCCGTAACAGCATTCCCAAGTGTCGCCCTGTTCTGACCCAGATTGATCGGGTTGTTGTCCAGGTTAGTGCTCAGCACCTCATTTCTCACATTGGTAAAGTTGAATGAGGTTTTCCAGGTAAAGTCCGTGGTCTGTACAGGTATAGCGGTCACCATCAATTCCAATCCTTCATTATTGGTTGATCCGGTGGCTACTACTGCACTGTTAAAGCCTGAAGCGATACTGTAACTTGCATTCATGATCTCGTTATTGGTCGTTTTCGAGAAATAAGCCACGTCAAAAGTCAGCCGGTTATTCAGGAAACCTAGATCCAGCCCCAATTCAATTTCGTCCGTAGTGAACGGTTTTAAGAAAAGATTGGGCAGACTCAAGGGAGATGATCCGGCTGCTACTCCATTAAAAGAGTTGGCTGAATTGTAGTAAAACTGGGTTTGGTAAGCTGCGAAAGGTTCGCCACTTGTCACCGCATAAGAAGCCCTCAATTTACCGAAATCCAGGGCAGGAATATTCAATAACTGATCAAACAGAAATGCTCCCGTTACCGATGGAGAGAAGATACTGTTGTTGTTGGTCGGCAAGGTACTGTATACATCATAACGTCCCGTGGTAGTCAAGGTCAGAAAGTCCCTGTATCCAAATCCCACGGAGTAGAAACCCGAAACCACTTCCCGCTCATTAAAACCATAAGATCGGTTAAATACCTCTACATTGAAAGGGGAATACAATCCGGGAATCACGAACATGGATCCGCCTACACCCACTTCCTCGAACCTGTTGTTTCTGAAGGTACCTCCCAAAAGGGCATCTACTGAAATATCTTCATTCAGCATCAGATCGGCACCAAACAAGGCATCCACATTCAATTCGGACCTGTTGGATAAACTTCTGCTGTTGAGGTTACCTTTTAAATCTGCTGAGAAGGCAATACCGGTAGGATCTACTCCGAAAAAGTCATCGTTAGACACATCATTTCCCATACGGAGCAAGGCATAGACCTTAGGCGTAAAGCTATATTTGGCCGAAAGGGTGGAAATTGTTCTTTTTCTCCCCCTGTCATTGATCCCTCTATTGGTGATAAAATAGGGGTTGGTTACAAATATATCATCACTAAAAACAATTTCTCTTCCTTCCTCATCGTAGCCGGGTGCAAATATACTCGGTGCAATATTGGGAGCCAGGAACAAAAAGTTGTTCGGGTTTTTAGGGCCATCACTCAGGTTTGGAATGTTGGTGCTTTTCTGATCAATGTAATTGATCATGGCAGACACATTGAGTTTATCAGTGATATTCTGGTCAACATTCAAGTTGATATTCAGCCGGTCATTACCACTATTGGGTACAATGGAGTTGGAATTCAGGTTCGAAATGGAAAGCCTGAAAGCACCATCTTCTCCAAGTCCTTTGGAAACCGATACCGAATTGGTCACATTGGTGCCTGTCCGGTAAAAATCCATGTAATTTTCACTGGAAGGGGCATAGGGATACTCGTTACCATCGTATCCGATCACAGTACCTCCCATGGGTTCACCCCAGGCAAATCTTCCGGTAGTCCGGGCATCGGATTCGGATTGTGGTCTTTGTCCACCTCTACCCTGTCCATATTCATTCTGAAAGTTGGTGAAATCCATGCCCTGGTCTGTCATCACGTTCAGGTTATAGCTGAGTGACCAGTCCCCTCCTTTTTTAGCGGTTTTGGTGGTTATCAAAATGACCCCATTGGAAGCTCTTGCACCATAGAGGGCAGAAGCTGCCTGGCCTTTAAGTACAGTCATGGACTCGATGTCATCAGGGCTGAGGTTACCAATTCCATCTCCATTGTCTGATCCTCCCCATTGGCCTGCTGATCCTCTTTGTGAATTATCCATGGGCACCCCATTTATAACAAATAGAGGAGATCCTGTTCCCGAAATACTGGGAAGACCACGAAGCACAATGTTGGAAGATCCCTGGGGACCACCGTTGGTTCCTTTCACCACCAAACCAGCGACCTGACCTGTCAAGGAATTGGCAACATTTGGTTCCCTTGCTTTGTCCATCACATCGCTGCTGACAGTCGAGACCGCATACCCCAGTTTTCTTTTTTCCTTGGTCAAACCAAGAGCAGTCACCACTACCTCATTCAATTCACTGGCATCTTCAGACATTTCTACATCCAGTTGGCTGCGGTTTCCTACCGTAAACTCCTGATTTGAAAAGCCTATGAATGAAAATACCAAAACGGTGTTTTCATTGACATTAATAGAATATTTTCCGTCCACATCAGTGGTCGTACCGGTTTGATTTGTCTTGTCCAGAACGGTGACACCGGGGATAGGCGTTCCATCCTCCTCAGCCACAACAGTGCCTGTCAGGACCCGCGTTTGGGAATAGGCCTGAACGCTCAAAAAAAGCATTAAAGCCAATCCATACATGATTGATAAAATTATTCTCATAACTCGTTAATAAGGTTAGAAATAAATTGATTAAAGGAATTGCCAGATTTCACCTAAAATTTTTCCTATGGTTTTGATACTTTCAGGTCATTGACATTTAAGTTGAGTTAATAAACTTAGTGCGGGGGAATAACTTAAATGCCAGGACTTTAACCATGAAAATTTTTAAACGAAAAAACAGCCAAATGTTTCATTACCTAAAGGTATGCATTATCTGATTTCAAAAAAAAGAGTTTCCATATTTTTTTTATTAAATACCTTTTCTTTGGTAAGATTATTTTTAAAGTTACACACCAATCCTAAGGTCAAAATAAAATTTATTCCTTTTAAAAATTATATTTCGACCAGACCTTCAGGAAAAATAAAAAAAATCAAGTAAATGAGGGGGCTTTTCTATTTATTAAAATCCAGCAAGAAGCTTTCCCCTCCAACAGATGGAATGAGGGGATATAGATCTTATAACCAAGGGATTGCCTGCAATAAGATTTGTATAGTAAAACCATATCCTATAATCCAGGCAAATATCCTGCGAGCGGGGAAAAATAAAAAATCCTGGCCTTCGCTCAACACAACTTCTACATTTTGCGTCTGGTCATCAAAACCAAAAAACTACATCCCATGAAAACGACCGTATTTACTTTTGTGCTCGGCCTATTGTTTTTTTCCTGCATGGAAAATGAGGACCTCTCTGCCCTCAGTTCAGAACCATTCCCAGTGGGAAATTGGAGCAACCTGAACTATCAGGAAAATGGCTTTGCCATGGAGAAGGTAAATCAGCTAAAGGAAAACACTTATGGTTACCGCTTTTTAAGCGATGGCAAATTGATCCACAGGGCCAATAGTGGCTGGTGTGGTACCCCACCCATTGTCACCACAGACTATGAAGGCCGCTGGGAAAAGGATGGGGATATCCTTAAAGTAAATGTCCCCTATTGGGGTGGAACCCATGTCCAGGAGTGGAAGATTACCAGCACTTCCGGTAATACCCTGCAAGTGGAAGTAATCAGCGAAGACAGGCAAATGGACGGCAACTCCGAATAAATGGGAAGATCCTTTTCCCTCTGGAAAAAAATGAACCAGGCATGGGAGGAAACTGGACGGGAAAATCATTTCAGTTTCCTCAAAGCTACTTTCTAAAAACGAGACGGTAAGAAATCAGGTTTTCGAACTGCCATCAGACTCATGACCAGGCATCAAAAAATACCGAGTGGTGGCAAAGATAAAATTACCCCTGTCTTCTCATGTCCATTTTATTGCACTGGAGCTTTCTTAAAATAAATTTTAAAGGTACTACCTTTACCCAGTTCACTTTCCACTTCGATGTCTCCACCGGCATTGGTTATCGTCTTTTTGACCAGGTACAAGCCTACCCCACTTCCTTCCACATGATTGTGCGCCCGCTGAAACATTCCGAAGATTTTCTTTAATTTATTTTCGGGTATACCCAATCCATTGTCCTGTACAGAAAGTAGCGTAAAGTCAGCTAATTCCTCCGACCTTATCGTCACTTCAAGGGCTCGCTCAGGGGAACTGTACTTGATGGCATTACTTAATATATTGGATAAGATACTGCGTAAGTTTTTTCTGGCAAAAGAGATTTCCGGTACTTCTAAATCCAGGTGAATGGTGACGTCTGACTTCACGATCAGGTCATTCATGCTAAATTCAACTTCCTCCAAAAGCTCCTTAATATTGACATTTTCATAGCCGCCTACCTCGTTCTCAATTTTCGAAATATCTGAAAGCTCCTTGATAATCATCGTTAGGTTGGAAATTGACTTGATGATCACGTCCATGGTTTCCTGGTCTTCCCTGGTTGGCAATTCTATGGACTCTTTTAAAAAGGAAACTAGCACCCCCAAATTGGCCAATGGGGCTTTCAAATCATGCGAAACAGCGTAAATAAAGGTATCATGATCCGCATTGATTCTTGAAAGTTTGTCCTGCACCTTCTTTAATTCGGTGATATCATTAAATGTGATGATCGCTCCACTATTTAAATTGTCAAGCTGTTTGACGTAAGGCATGGCTATCATCTGGTACCAACTGCCTTCCAGGGTTTGTACTTCTTTATTAACAGTAGCTGAGGAAGCAATCACCTGTTTGATATCATCCATTAAAGTGGAGAATCTAATATTGGTAGAAATATCGCTGATGAGTCGTCCGATATCGCTTTCTTTCAGGTTGACCTGACGGATGGCTGAGGGTGTGAATTTCCTGAGAATTAAATCCTTATCTACATAGAGCTGGGCATTGATGGTGGATTTGAAATAATTATTCAGGTCATCATTCAAATCGGCCAGCTCTTTAATCTTCAGCTGGTATTCATTGTTTACCGTTTGCAGCTCCTCATTGACCGACTGAAGCTCTTCATTGGTACTTTGCATTTCTTCATTGCTGGAAATCAGTTCCTCGTTGTATGAAGAGATATTGTCATTGGATGCAGCCAGGGCATCATAGGCTTCCCGTAGCTTAGCTTTGGCTTCAACGAGTTCACCTTTCATGTCTTTAATGAACTGGCTGGTTTGTGCTTCCATCTTAAAGACATCAACTGGGGTGTCGGAGGTATTTTCCATCTCAGCCTCGGTGAATAAAACAAGCATGACATTTTGATCCGATGGATCCTCTGAAAGAAAAGGTTTTACCGAGACATTGATCAGGTGTTGTTCACCTTTAATGGAAACCTTTACATCTACTACCTTTGCCATACCACAGGTTTTGACGGCTTTGTGTAAAGTGGTGGCGGTGGCTATGGAAAGCTCTTCAGGCAACATCTCAAGCAGGTTGAAATTAAATATTTTTGGAAGGAGGTATTTCTCATAGTCTCCACAGGTCTGAATGATTTCAAAATCAGTATCTACCCATATACCTGCCCCATAGCCGGATTCTTCCAACAAGGTTTGGTTGATGAGTTCCGTTAAGTTACTTTTGATGGTATTCTTTTGGATGCTCGCATTGTAATTTGGGTTGACCATTCGGTTTTCAAATCCGGGAGTGCTATAAGTAGTATCACGAAAATACCTGGCAACTTCTATGCTTTGAAAAATTCTCCACTTTTTGTCCACCTCACTGAAATATTTTCTCAAATCCCCCAGACTTTCACTGGGACCCAAAAATAAATAGCCACCCTTATTCAGGCAAAAATGAAGGGAAGAGAGGATTTTCTTCTGTAAAAGGGGGTTGATGTAGATCAGCAGGTTCCTGCAGCTAATCAAATCTATCTTTCCATAGGGTGGCTGCTTTACGATGTCATGGTCAGCAAAAATGATCATTTTCCGGATATTGTCCCTTACCTTGAATTGATCCCCTTGCCTGGTAAAGTACTTCTTGAGCCGTTCCTCGGAAACGTTCCTGTTGATATTTTCAGGGTAGACTCCTTTCGAAGCATGCTGCAAGGCTGCTTTGTCAATATCACTGGCAAAAATCTTTACTTCAAGATTTTTTCTTATTGCCGTAAGGTGTTCCGCAATTAGTATCGCCAGTGAATACGCTTCCTCCCCGGTAGCACAGCCCACTACCCAGACCTTCAAAGTATCCACCTGCAATTTGTCTTCTACGATGGCAGGAATAATCTTTTCTTCTATCACCTCAAAAGCTTCCTTATCCCTGAAAAATTCAGTGACACTTATCAGAAATTCCTTGGCAAGAAAATTGATTTCACTAGGGTTTTCTTTTAAAAAGTCAGTATATTCTCTCAGTGAGTTAACCTTACTCCTGGTCATTCTTCTCACGATTCTTCTAATGATGGTAGGGCGTTTGTAATCTGAGAAATCAAGGGGAGTGTTTTCCTGGATCAGATCAAGTATATTGGATAATGCGACTTCATCTATATCGGTTATTTTTTCGCTGAAATTACTCTCTAACATATCTCTTTTCAGGTAGGATATGATTTCACCGGGAATTTTTTCGGGAGGCAGTACCACATCTGCATTACCTGATTCAATGGCACTTCTGGGCATGCCGTTAAACTTTGCTGTTTCAGGGTCCTGTACGATCACATATCCTCCATTTTGCTTGATGGCTGCTACGCCTTTGGTGCCATCTGAACCAGTGCCCGAAAGAACCACAGCAATGCTCCTATCCCCCTGGTCAGCAGCCAATGCATCAAAGAATATGTCTATGGCAGTATTGGGTTGGTTGGCCCGGCTATCGGTCAAAAACAAACATCCCCCTTTGATGGTCATGTTTTTTCCCTTTGGTATGAGGTAAACCCGGTTAGGGGATACAGGCAGTTGGTTTTCGGCAACTGATATTTCCAGCTTGCTGTGCTTGGCAAGAAGTTCGGCCATAAAGCTTTCATGATCAGGTGAAAGGTGCTGTATGATCACATATGCTACCCCGTCTTCCGGGGTATGGTCAAAAAGCAAATGAATGGCCTCCATTCCCCCTGCGGAGGCACCTATGGCTATGGTATAAAAATCTTGGTTTTGGTCCTCATTGTTTTTCTTCATCGTGTTGGGGTTTGGTGCAGTATGCCATACATGGTACTCATTTGATTCCAAAATCAAATGAAATTTCTGGTTGGTTAGCCCATAATTCCCCTGGATGCCTACCCGGGTCCTTTATCTAAAGGATGCCTGATCCTGCTTTCTGGTGCCTGTTATGCAATGTACAATAAATTCCATCAAATTAGGGATTTAGCTCTTTGTATTAATTTAATATTGAAAATAAAATCTTTAAGATATATCATATATTATTTGGAATTTATTACATAAACTATGAAAAATAAAATAGCTGTGATTAAACCCAAAATATGCCATAGGAATTCTATTACCGACTGAAATTACTTCAAAATCAGTCAATAGTTGCAGTTTTCAACTTCACCATAGCCGTGCTAGTTTCCAAACTGCCTGATTTTCTTGCCATTTCAGCCTTCATAACGAAACCTAATACATCATCCGGGTTAAACGGATCAGGTATAAAAAGCAAAGGCTTACTTTGGCATACCGGTATGGATATCCAGAAATTTTTGACTACTTTTCTATTCAAAATTGCCTTATAAATGAACCTTCAGGAATCCTTCCAAAAACTCAAGCGCATTGTCATGGGGGACCTGGCAGATGCCGAACAACTAGCCATCACATTGGTCATTGGCTTGCTGATCTTGATCTTCTTTATTTATTTGTCTCGCTGGATCAAAAAACTGGTAATCAACCGGCTCAGCAAAAGGACAAATGATCCTTTGTTGTCAGCATTCATTGCTGCTGCCATCAGGGGGCTGATTTTGATATTCGGCCTGACTTTGTTGCTCCGGTTTTTGGGACTCACCGGAGTAGTCAGCGGTATACTGGCAGGGGCTGGGATCACCGCATTTATCATAGGCTTTGCTCTGAAAGACATCGGGGAAAACTTTCTGGCAGGCATACTCCTGGCCTTCAAAAGGCCTTTTAAAATTGGGGACCAGGTGGAGATTCAGGGGCTTAGCGGACATGTCCGGGCCCTGAACCTACGGGACACACAGATCAAAACCCTGGATGGAAAAGACGTGTTTCTACCCAATGCTTCCATCATCAAAAGTCCCCTGATCAATTACACCATAGACGGGTACCTGAGTTATGGTTTTAAATTGGGGTTGGGATACGGAAGTGATTACAGAAAAGCCCTTGAACTTATCCTCCATACCATAAAAGGGGTACCGGGTGTTTTGGCAGGTAAAAAGGGACCCTCAGCCTTTGTAACCGAAATGGGTGATAGCCATTTGCTGGTGCAGGTAGGCTATTGGGTAAATACCTATAATAAAAAACATACCGATGCACAGGTACGCTCCCAGGCCATTCTGTCCGTGCTGGAGGCGCTGGAAGGAGCAGGCTACCCCCTTCCGGGTAAGATAATCGAACTGAAAGGTCCTTCCCCGGTCGGGGGCGGGAGCAATGGAGAATAACGGAGAGCTGTATCAGTACGATTTTGTCTTCCGGGATATAGATCGCCGAGTTAGCAATCTCAATAGCAGATCAGGAGATCGTTTTTTCTTCCTCTTCAACAAACTCTAAGATATCACCCGGTTGGCATTTCAATACACTACAAATGGAATCTAAGGTGCTAAATCGTATCGCCTTTGCTTTACCTGTTTTCAAAATGGAGAGGTTTGATAAGGTCAAACCGACTTTGTCTGAAAGTTCATTTAGGGACATTTTACGTTTAGCCATTACCACGTCTAAATTTACCACAATTGCCATCGCTTAAACACCTTGTTATCCTAGGAAGCATACAATATAAAAAGCCACAAATGGATCATTTGTGGCTTTTTAATCTAGCTTATCGCCCGCTTTTAGCTGGGTATTTTTGGATGCACCTAATAGTTGGGATTTTGTGTGATCACATCATTAATATCCATTTCAGCTTGTGGAATCGGCCATAGATAATCCCTTTCAGGCCGGAAATTGCGATTTAGACCACTGTTTATGGTATCCCATTCTCCACTCTCCTCATTGAAGTAATAAAGCCCTTCTACCGAACCTATTTTGTCCTCTCCGATTCCCCATCGGTTCATGTCAAACAGCCGTAAGCCCTCAAATGCCAACTCTACTGCTCTTTCATCCCTAATGATGGCTCTCAACTCCGCTTGTGATTTACCCTGGGTAATGGGAGGCATCTCGACGGTCGGCCGTTCCCTCACGCTATTGATTACCTCGTAGACAGAATCATCGATTTCATTCAATTCGATTTTTGATTCCGCATACATCAACAGCACGTCCGCATATCGGATTAAAATCATATTGATTGAACCGGTGTTTGGGTTGCTTTCATCCGCATCGTAGTCCACCCATTTCTTGAGATTATATCCATGAACGGTGGAGAATTCCGTGGACCTTACCCGGTCAGCCGTTGGGCTATCCGGCAGCGAATTAAAGGTACTCGTACCAATAGGTTGTCCGGTATAGTAGCTCGTATAAGACCAGCGGGGATCCAGGTTTTCGAAGGGATCATCGGGGTTTTCGGGTCCTTTATAGCCATACTTTAAAAACAAATTATGAATTGGCTCCACGATGGATCCTCCTCCGATAGAGGCTGCCGAAAATGAGAAGGCATTGTATGTATCTCCACCCTTGGTGTACTGCCTGTCAAAAATCACTTCCGAGGAATTTTGGCCTGCATAATGAAATAATTCTTCATAGTTCGGGTATAGCTCGTAAATTCCTAAGTCCATCACCGCTTGAGCAGCATCCCTGGCGACCGCATACCTTTCGTTGCGATAGGCCACCCTGGCTTTTAAGGCCATCGCAGCTCCCAGAGTGGCTCTCCCGATATCCTGATCATAGCTTAGCGGCAATTGCTCGCCCTGGATGATTTGATCCAATTCAGCAATGACAAAATCGACCACTTCTGAGCGGGACGTTCGGCCGACTTGTGCAGTCACTTCCAGCGGTTCCAGAATCAAGGGCACATCCCCCCAAAGGCTACTCAACTGCGTATAAAAGTAGGCCCGCAGAAATCGGGCCTCCGCTTCATACCTGGCCAATAATTCCGGATTTCCCTGCTCTATGCGATCAATATTTGCCAGGACATTATTGGCCCGCTGCACGCCCCGGAAATACCTGTCCCAGGTAGACCCAATGGCTGCATTGACCGGATCAAAGGATCCCATGGACACATCGTGAAGGGAACCTGGTCCTGAAGGAGCCCGAAACCCAATGTCGGTAACCCCGTCCAGCTCCTTGACCATCAATGGCCCATCCAGTTCCACGTAGATGCCGTTAACGGCAAGTCTGGCATCCTTTTCCTGCTGCCAGTAAATAAGTTCGGAGACCTCCCCGGGAGGAAGCAAATCCAACCCCTGGTCGCAGCTAAACATACCCAAGGCCAAATAACCCAGCCCTATATATTTTATTGTATTTTTTAGTAAGTTCATTTCTTTTCGCTTTTTAGATTAAAATCCGACGGTTACGCCACCACTGAAAAGTCTGCTATGGGGGAAAAATTGACTCCTGCCCCGGGGAGTCTCCGGATCAAACAACTCTGTTTCCGTAAAGGTCAGCATGTTTTCACCCGATATGTACACCCGAAGATTGGCTACGAGATTTTGAGGAATGGTATATCCGAGCTGAAAATTTTTCAGTCGAAGGTAACTGGTGTTTTGCAACCAGAAATCAGACTCCATTAAGTTCGCAGAATTACCCGATCTCACCATGGGCCAGGTACCATTGGGATTTCTTTCCGGGTGAAAGGCCTCTCTGGCCATGGTCACCGGAATGAAATTCGTGTAATTCGGTCCTTCCATCAATGCCCCGTCCAGCGAATGCTGCTGGCGTAGCACCCCCTGCCAAAACATGGAGAAATCAAACCCCTTGTAAGAGGCGCTAAACCGAACCCCAAACTCGTATCGGGGATCTTCATTCCCCATAATATACTGATCACCGGCGGGATAGAGGGATTGGGAGATCACTCCGTCTCCATTTAAATCTTCGTAAATAATATCTCCGATCGTCACCGTTGGGAAAATCGTGGCGGGATAATTATCCAAATCCTCCTGGGTACGGTAAATGCCGGGAGATTTCAAGCCCCGCAGGGAATTGATGGATTCACCCTCTGTCCAAACGGTAAATTTGTCAGGGAAAAAGGGGCCTGTTCCTTTCAGGTCTTCTATTCTATTTACCACATCCGAAAAGTTTAACCCAATCGAATATTGAAACCCATTGTCCATGGTAGGGATGCTATTGTAGTTAATCGCCAGTTCCCAGCCCTTATTGGAAACGGCTGCCGCATTTTGTACCGGCGGACTGTATCCAATGGTCCTGGGGATGGGCAATTCGATCAGAATATCATCGGTGTATTTGTAAAAATACTCTGCAATGACCTCGATCCGGTCATCCAGAAAACCCATATCCAAGCCTACATTGCTCATGGTGGTTGTTTCCCAGGTAATATCGGGGTTCCCGGCCCGGGTGATGGCGGTGCCCGGTACCTGATTATCATTAAACTGGTAACCATTATCCAGATTGTAGGTGTTGAGGTACCTGTAGAGGCCAATCCGCTGATTTCCTAGCTGTCCCCAGGATCCTCGTAATCTCAAATCGCTGAATAAACCCTGATCTCTCATGAAATTTTCTTCAGAAATCCGCCATCCTACAGAGAACGAAGGGAAAATACCCCATCGGTTTCCTTCTCCGAATCGGGAGGACCCATCATACCTGACGTTGGCCTGGAACATGTATCGGTCGTCATAGGTGTAGTTAGCCCTACCGAAGAAAGACCGTAGCCTCCACTCTTCTGAAAAGCCTCCCGTTCTTTGGTTTTGGATGTCTCCAGCATTGATATCCCGGAGGTCATTGCTGAAAAAATTATCCCGGGAGGCGGAAATTTCTTTATACCGGTTGTAAATTTCCTCATACCCTGCCGTGCCCTGGATGCTATGCTTACCAAATGACTGGTCATAATTCAGGTACAAACGCTGACTAAGTTCTCTGCGGTTTTCCTGACTTTCGGTGAGCACCGAAGTGGCAAACCAGCCCCCCACATTTACCAATTCACCGGTCAGGTAATTTCGCATACCGGCAAGGCTATTCTGAAACACAAACCCATCGGTAGCCGTGGTATTGAGCGTTACGTTTCCTTCCAGCGAAAGGGCATCGTTGATTGTATAGGCAAATCCCAACTGACCAAAAACATCATCACTGACCCGGCTGGTTTCTCCCTCTTTTGCCATGGCACGGGCATTCCACTGACCGGATACCAAATCATACGTCCCATCCGGGTATTCCATGACAATGTTTCGGTTAATGTGTAGTAATGCTTGCGTGATCCGCTGGCCTGTAAAACCCGGGCCGCTGAAGCCACGATTCCGATACATCAGATTGGTCTTTATTGTCAGCTTGTCCGTAGCGTACAAGTCGGAATTGATACGCATGGTGACCTGCTTATTATTAAAGTTTTGGAGGATACCATCTGTATCGGCATAATTGATGGAAGCAAATACCCTTCCGGTCTCACCACCGCTGGAAAGCGACAGGGAGTGTCTTTGCTGGAAGGCATTTGGATTAAAAATACCTCCCTCATAATCCGCAAAGGGGAATTCCAGTGGATTGGTACCGGCGGCTACATTTTCAATATACTCTTCGCTGTAGGTGGGATTTGCTCCTACATTGGCCTGGGCCTCATTTTCCATCCTCATCCAAGTGACGGGATCTGTTGGCTCGGGGAAGAAATTCGGATTTTGCCAGCCTACAAAATTGTTGTAGTTGATGGAAACACCACTTTCTGCGCCCCTTTTTGTTGTCACCAGAATCACGCCGTTGGCTGCTCTGGATCCGTATATGGCCGACGAGGCGGCATCTTTTAGCACCGTAATGGTTTCAATATTGGTGGGTTCCACCGTGCTGAGCGATTGCTCTACACCGTCTACCAAAACCAGTGGGTTGGAGTTATTTAGCGTACCCACTCCCCTGATCCGAATGCTGGTACTTTCATCTCCCGGTGCTCCACCATTATTCTGAATGCTCAATCCGGGCGTGGTACCCTGCAGGGCCGCTGCGGTATTTAACACCGGACGCCTGGCCAGATCCTCGCCTGCAACGGTACTCACGGCACCAGTGACATTGGCTCTCTTTTGGGTACCAAACCCTACTACCACAACCTCTTCCAGGGAAGACGTGGACTCCACCAAGGTTACATTAATGATAGAACGATCACCGATAGCGACCCGCTGGCTCTCAAAACCAATAAAGGAAAATACAATTTCAGAGCCTTCAGGTACGGTCAATGAATAGTTTCCATCCAAATCGGTGGCGGTTCCGATGGTCGATCCGGGCAAAGAAATCGTTGCCCCTGGAATGGGGTCTCCGTTAGGGTCCGACACAGTACCGGTGATCGTAACATCGGCCATTTGCTGCTCTTCCAGACCGCTTCGTTCGGGAGAAACAAGCGAGCCATTTAGTTCCTCAAAAACGGTATGAGCATGACTTTTAGGTAAAAAGGGGTAGAACAGCTGTAAAGCCATTAGCAATACAAGGCTTGAAACATACTCCCTGAGTAGTGGTTTTTTCATGATGTGGTAGAATTTAAGTTTGTTTAAAGTGAACACTTAAAAGGCAAATAGATCTTCAGGCATGGTTGGCCTGGTTTGTGGAATAGGGCATCTATTTTAATAAGCCTTTTTTTACAGATGAGACTTTTTTTACATAGGCCTGCTATTTTAACTATTAAATTAATTATTTTTGAAATCAGTTCCTTCTAATAGCCTAAAAAATAATCTTAAACGAGGTCTATACTAAACCAAACCAGCTGAAAAGAATATTTTTTATCTTGTTAAAATATTATACATCCTTTTTTAATTAAATAAATATTTAAATATAATGATTTAAGTATTTATAGGACTAAGCAAAGATTCCCTCCTATTGCTGGAGTCTGAATGCCAGAATACTAAAATGATGAATTAATCTACTAATTCTAAGAAATAGCCGGTTCTAGGTATAATTGCTGATTGACGAGATGGTAATTTTAAGGATAAATTTCAATAATAAAAAAGAAATCAAGCATAAAAAAATAAATTTCAAATACGATTTAAATGGGAAGAAGCGTTAGAGTTAGTTGGTTTTAAGGAATACAGGTTTGTGAATCAATTCCTATGCTTTAGGGCTGATGTCCTGATTACTAATTTAAGCATTTGCAATTATGGCAGTCCCCGGATTCAATACGCTCCATGGTCATAAAGCGCAACCGTTCGGTAATAATCTGGATCTGACCGGGTTTACTCAACTTATCTTCTCCGATAAACGGGGCGAAATCGATGGTTTTTTCCGATTGATCACTGAAATTAAAATGAATTTTTTTACCATCCGGTATCTGCTTCCTCACCCCTCTTCTACCTCTTTATTGTTTGCCCGGCTGGACTACAACAATTTGAATAAACGCCTGTTTTAATGGGGTTTATTATTGGTTGTAGCACGTTTGAGTTATTCGAATTTCAGGTGACGATCAAAAAACGGAAGCATGTCATTCAATGCTCTTCCGTCATCAGTCCAGAGTTTGTTTACATGAGTTCCTATATACTCCTCAGCGTAATGATTAATCCCCAATCGTTCGAGTTTCTTGCTAAATAGTTTGCTGGTAATAATGCAATGCTATTAAGTTAAGGAAAAAATGGCCTATAGAGACAAAATAAGCCGATTTTCCTTATGAAAACCGGCCTACTTTAGGTAAATTATGTTGTCTTAAACATATAGCTATGAAGGTACA